>ENA-UOJT01001982-UOJT01001982.1-human-gut-metagenome-genome-assembly--contig:-C15-NODE-1982-length-12545-cov-6.354444_pt1 | contig 12545 bp, 12 predicted proteins | sample MGYA00242357_ERZ723904 | MGnify/ENA metagenome assembly ERZ723904 | reverse complement strand
ATGGCGGCTGTGGCTGCGAGCAGCACAGCAATGGCGGCTGTGGCTGCGAGCAGCACAGCAATGGCGGCTGTGGCTGCGAGCAGCACAGCAATGGCGGCTGTGGCTGCCTCTGACACGGCGATGAAGCTGGTAACCGCAAGCGCGATGTGCCTTGCGAAGTTTATCGGCTCCGCTGCGGCAAAAACTGCGCTGATTGACCACAACGACATGCTGCAGAAATACCGCGCTGCGATCTGGACAGCTGTAACCGGCGGTACGGATTACTTTACCTCGCAGAGAGGACAGATGGATGAAGATGGCGTTACAAATGCCAGCCTGACCAATGCGGCGTATATCATGTTTGCGATTCCGGGCGGATACCAGGGCGGTTCCGGTGTTACGGTCTGCTGTCACGGTCACAACGGCAAAGAGGCGGCGCGTGCTTCCGGTTCTTATTCTGACAACAATAAGCGTTACGTTCTGCTGGGCGGCGGCACCTTTACCGAGTTGGTTGACGGCATGGTAAGAACGTGGGTTTATAAAACGAAATAAGGAGGGCTTGAGATGAAAGCAAACAATATGACCTGCTCGGATTACCGCACGGTGCAGGGTGAAAAGCTGGTGCTTTGGCTGCCGGGCGCGAGCATGGAGGACGCGCTCGGCATGGAGACCGACATTATCCGCATTCAGACGGATGCCGGTGATGAGGTGGAGGCGCTGTGCGGCTTCGGCAACCTTGTTTCCGTCACCTATATTGCGGAGAGCAATACGATGGTTGTTACCCTGACCCGCAAGGCGGACAGCGGCGTGGGCGCGGCACTGGACGCACTCTCGGCTCAGCTGGTCGAGAGCGAGAAGGAGAACAAGCTGCTCAAGGCGCAGGTCAGCGCCGCGACCGAACGCAGCGATTTTATTGAGGACTGCATCGCAGAGATGGCCGTTCAGGTCTACAGCGATGAAGTTTAATATTCTACATTCATTAGAAAGGTTGGTAATTATGATGGCAATGTTTTTTGCACAGAGAGTGATCCTCGGCAAGACGAAGTTCGATGAGGTGCCCAAGGCACTCAAGGCCAAGGTGGCGGAGATCCTGGTCGACAGCGGTCTGCCGGAGCTGGTACCGTCCGAGTTCGGCGGCACGATGGAGGCTTGATGTGCCGGCGGAAGTAATTACAGCGGCGCTGTCGCTGGTCGGTACGCTTGTTGGAACGCTCGGCGGCATTGCGCTGTCGAGCAACCTGACCAACTACCGCATTGAGCAGCTGGAGAAGAAGGTGGAGAAGCACAACAATCTCATCACGCGCACGTATAAGCTCGAACAGGAGTTTGCCGTGATGGATGAGAAAGTGAAAGTGGCCAACCACCGCATTGACGATTTGGAGGATTTAGAACATGAAAGTTAATATTCCGGTACGCTTTCGCAATCCGTGGTTCTGGGTCGGCGTTTGCAGTGTGGCGATTACCGCCATCGGCGTGGATCCGCAGACGTTTACCTCGTGGGCTGCGGTGCTGGACGGCATCAAGGCGGTACTGAGTAATCCGGTGCAGCTGTGCACGATGGCGCTTGCTATCCTGTCGGTATTTATTGACCCGACTACGGCAGGCGTGGGAGACAGCAAGACCGCGCTCGGCTACACGCATCCCAACAGGGAGGGCAAGTAAATGGACATTATCACCGTAAATCTGCCGACAAACGGCAGCTTCAAGCGCCGGAACAGCACGGACGAGATTATTCTGCACCATGCGGAAGCAAGCCGCGCGAGTGTGGAGGAGGTCAACCGCTGGCACCTGGAACGCGGGTGGACCGGCATTGGCTATCATTTCTACATCCGCAAGGACGGCAAGGTTTACAGAGGCCGCCCGGAATGGGCGGTCGGCGCGCACGCGCAGGGGCACAACAGCCGCGCAATCGGCATTTGCGTCGAGGGCAGTTACATGACCGAGACCATGCCGCAGGCGCAGCTGAACGCGCTGAAAGGCCTTATCCGTACCATGATGGCGAAATACCCCGGCGCAAAGCTGTTACGCCACAAGGACGTAAACAGCACGGATTGTCCGGGCACGAATTTCCCGTGGGCGGAAGTGCAGAAGTACAACACGGAAACCACGGCAAAGAAGGAGGAAACCAAGATGACAGACAAGGAATTTGCGGCACATGAAGAACGCTATCAGGCGGAAAAGGCCAACCAGAAGCCGCATCCGTATGCTGCCGAGGCCTGGCAGGCGGCGAAAGACGCCGGTATTGTGGACGGTACCAAGCCGCAGAGTCCGCTGACGCGCGAACAGCTTGCGGTGATTTTACAGCGTTTAGGTCTGCTCGGAAAGGGCGTGAAGTAAATGGGACTGGGTTCTATGCTGGCGGGCGCTGTTAAGGCGGCAGCCGCAGCGGCAAAGGCAAGCAAGAGCAGCTCCGGCGGCTCGTCCTCGGGCAGCTCCTCGGGTTCTTCCGGTTCGAGCGGATCCTCGTCCTCCGGCTCGTCCGGCGCTTCGATGGCGGCAACCGGCAAGGGCGGCTTGTACTCTATCGGCTCGGACAAGGGCAAAAATTTTGTAAGTTCTGCGGCTGCCGGTTCGACCATGACGGGCAGTGATGGCTCGACGTGGAAGAAGAACAGTGACGGCACGACAACCATCAGCAAGGGCGGCCAGACGTTCACTTACGGCGGCGCTTCCGGCACCGGCGGCTCGGGCGGGAGCAGCTCGGGCGGCGGCTCGTCCTCCGGCGGGACGTATACGCCGCTCGGCACATATAACGACCAGACCATTAAGGACACGAGCGTGGAGGATTCCGCGCAGATGGCGGCGATCAAAAAGCGCTATGCGGAAGCACAGGCGCGCGGTGACACTGCGGCTATGAAATCCGCCCATGCGGACGCCGAGGCACTGCGTGCGCAGTACGGCTATTCCGGCGGCTCGGACGGCTCGGACTACATCGGCAAGGGCTATGTGAGCGGCAACGTACTGGGCAAGCAGATGAGCAATCAGCTCAACAGCGGCTTTGATGTATATAAAAAGTACATGGAAGACGCTGCGGCACAGCAGCAGGCGGCGCTCAAGGCCAAGGTGGATAGCGCGGTTGCCAGCCTGAACGGTCAGAAATACGACGTGAAGAAGCAGACCGAGGCCAACAATGCCGCTGCGGAAAAGGCGTATATGCAGAGCATTAAGCCCGGCGGCTCGAACGCGGAAACCCTTGCGGCAAACGGTTTGCTGACAAGCGGACTTACCGAATCGAGCCAGATTAGCGCGGGCAACGCCTACCAGAACGCACTGAACAGCAACGCCACCACACAGACCGAGACGCTCGCCAAGATCGAGCAGGCTATTACACAGGCGCAGCTTACCGGCGATATTGAGGCGGCAAACGCGCTTGCCAATCTCTATAAGGAGATTGCCGCCAAGCGCTACGAGAATACGCAGAACATCGTTTCGGCAAACCAGTGGGGTCAGCAGTTCGGGCTTTCGCAGGCCGAGCAGACGGGTACTTACAATGGTACGCAGACGCTTGCCATGCGGCAGTATGAGCTGCAGAAGCAGCAGGTGCAGCAGGAGCTTGAAGCAGGCAAGATCGACATGGAGACGGCACGCAAGCAGATTGAGTATATCAATGCGCAGATTGCGTACATGCAGGCTCAGACTACCGGTCAGAACCTTTCCAACAAGTATTCTCAGTGGCAGCTTAACCAGCTTTAACTACGCCAGAAGGCGGCGATTTTCGCCGCCTTCTCTCTTTAGGAGGTTCATATGAGTTTTTACAGCGATTACGAGAAGAAGAAAAACAAGAACAAAACGTCCGCGCTGCTGAAGGTGCCGCAGGTTGTGCCGCAAAAGCCGGCAAAGCAGGACAACAGCCGCCGTGCAACGGCGGCGCGCAACCGGGAGCAGCAGCGCGTGCAGGCGCACCAGAATGCGCAGAGGCCTGCAAGCACTTATCTGACCGGCGGCAGCACGACAAGAAGTCAGCCGTATGCGGCAAATCAGCAGCGGAACACTGTTTTTCAGCAGCGCGGGAACACACGGCAGGGCTTTCCCGGCACAGGCAGCCGGAGCACGCAGCAGAACAATTTACGGCAGCCTGCAAGCACCTATCTGACCGGCGGCAGCGTGACAAGAAGTCAGCCGTATGCGGCAAGTCAGCAGAATCAGCTTTTTTCGGCAAGAAAGGCGGCAGAGCAGCGGCGCAATCCGCGGCAGAACGTATCTACTGCGAACAAGAGCAGCGGCGTCGGCAACCCGACGCTGACGCAGTTTCTCAAGAACTCTATGGACTGGCACACGACCAGCGATCCGAACAGGAAGGCACAGCTGCACGCGCAGAACGACGCCTTGCGGCGCAAGCTGGGATACGAATACAATCCGCAGACCGGAGCCTCTTTTGATAAGTACGGCCACGAAATGACTGCCGGCGTGCGCATGGCCTACGGCAGCAAGCCGACCGAACGGCTGAATCAGGCAACACAGTTGCTGCATACTTCCGGCGTGATGGGTAAGACGGACAAGGCAACTGTCTACCCGACCGCCATGCAGGCGGCGCAGGGACTGGATGAGGACTATTTCAGCGGCCAGACAGGCTACAATGCACACAAGACGATGCATGACCTGTTTAACCGTTCGGATGAGACATGGAGCAGCGAGGACACGCAGAGCCGCGACAGGGCGCGCAAAGAGCTTTCCAATGAGATGAGCCGCATTATGAAGCGGTACGGCCTGGACTATCAGCCGCGCGACAACGCGGATGATATCATGAACCGGCTGAAAGCCGCCGGTGCGGACGAGCAGACGCTTGCCTATGTGCAGGAAAACATTGATCTGCGGCACGCGGCGGACCGTCTCGGCAACAGCATGGAGGCTGTCGGCAAGCGGTGGATCGCTTCACTGCCGTCCCTCGTGGACACCTCGCGTCAGGTGAGCGCGAACGTGGAGGAGAGCCGCCAGAACGAGGAATACCGTCAGCTTGAGGAGCAGGAGCAGACGCTTGAACTCACTCTGCAGAGCATGAACAGCACGGCGGCAGACGGCTCGGTTCCGGCAGATTATCAGGCAATGTACGATCAGCTGCAGGAGGTCCGCAAGCGCAAGAACGAGCTGACCGTAAACAAAGGCGTAGATCCGAACAAATGGTCTCAGCGCATGCTGCGCGAGGCGAACGAGGCACAGGCAAACGCCGAGGCCGGTTTAGCGCCTGCGCCGCGCTGGCTGACCGAACAGGGCATTTCCCTTGCGGGCAATGCGCCGGTGATGGCGGCAAGTGCGATTCCGGTCGTCGGTCCGGCGGTCGGCTCGATCATGATGGGCGGCCAGGCGGCCGGTCAGCGCTCGTTTGAACTGAATGAGCAGGGCAAGGGTGCGCGGGAGTCGCTGACGCGCGGTTTGACCTCGGGTGCGATCGAGGCGGCAACCGAAAGACTGCCGCTCGGTCAGATGAGCAAGATTTTGCACTCCGGCGGCGTGAATGCCGTAAAAAATATCCTCATCCAGATGGGTGAGGAGGCGACAGAGGAAAGCGCAAGCTATTTCCTCAACTACGTTGCGGATAAGGCGGCGCAGGATCCGAACGCAAAGTTCTCTCTTGCGGAGCTGACCCAGAGCGCCGCGGGCGGTGCGTTCGGCGGTCTGGTGTTCGGCGCGGCGGGCGCGGTCGGTTCGAGAGCGGCAACAGATACGGAGCGTATGAATGCCGCTGATGCATACGATTACAATCAGGTGCAGCAGCTTGTACAGCTCGACAGCGAGCTGCAGGCGGCGCTTAAGCTGCCGGAAGGTCCGATCAGGGAACGTGCGGTGCAGACCGCGCAGGATAAGATGGCCGACAAGATTTCCGGCCTTATGACGCAGCAGGTTGCACAGAATGCGGAGCTTACCGCGAATTATGACGCGGATCTCGATAACCGCATGAGCCTTGCACAGCGCGCGCAGGCGGCGGAATACCTCAACCAGCGCACCGGACAGGTGGACGCATGGCAGGACGGCCAGACAAAGCCTCGCCTCGGTACGGAGACCGAACAGCGTGCTGAAAGCAGCTACCGGACACCGGAAGAAGAAAGTGCGCTGCAGAGCCAGCTTGCAAAGTATTTCGCAGAGGAACAGCAGGCGGAGACCGGCGGGGTGTATGATAAGGCTACTGTACAGCAGGTTGATGCAGCACAGCACAGGACGCTGAACGAGGTGATTTCCTCGAATCATGATACGATTGCGCAGACGGGCGTTTTAGCGGTTCTGAAAGACGAAGAATTTGCAGGCAGCAAGAAAAAACTTGTTGACCGTGTAACGGATTTCTTCAATTCCATTGGCAACAAGGTTTTTCGCGCAGGCTTTGGCGATGTCACCTTAACTCGAAGCGGTGCGCGTGACAGTATTTCTCATGGCATGGGTCGCAACAAGGCAATTGCATTCTCGGCGGTTCCGGAAGTTATTGAAAACGGAGCAATCATTGACACGCAGAGCAACTGGAAAGGCCGCGGATATGATACCGTAACCTTTGGCGGTCAGGTGCAAATCGGTGAGCAGGTGTACGATATGGGCGTTATCGTAAAGAAATATGATAATGTCGATATGGCAAGCAAATATTATCTGCATGAAGTAGTTCTGACAAATGAAAAAGGCGAAACCATGTCGTTCATGACTGGGACCCGTGAAGGCTACCCCAGCGACACAGTTTCGCCTGACGGAAGTGATATCCCTTCCGTTGATAACAGTATACGCCAGAATGTAGGAAATAGCAATACTTCCGACACCAATATTCCGCTCTCCGAGGCGATGCAGTACGGCAAGACGCCGGAACAGGCGGTGATGGAGGCGCGGACTCGCGCTGAGGGGGAGAGGGTACGGCAGGCAAGAGAGGAACAGGCGGCGGCAGAACAGCAGGAACGCCTTGATCGCATCACCAACGGCAAGAACCGCGACATTATGCAGCGTGTATACGAGGCACAAGAGCGCGCGGAACGCGTGGCAAGCCGCCATGCGCTGGAACGCGCAACGACCCGCGCGACAGCTTCAGACGCGGACAGCTACATTGACCATACGCAAGAGGATATTGCAATCGACCTTGTGAACAGCCTGGAAAGTGAACGCCGCTTTTTAACCAACCTGCGCAATGGCTGGCATTTGAGCGACGCCGAACTGGTAAATGCGGAACGCATGGCGGCGGGACGCGGTCCTGTAACCGAGATGGACAGCCACCGCTACGAACTGGTAGAGACCTACGCCCGCGCTATGCGGCAGTACAACGAGGATATGCAGCCGTATTACGCATTTCAGCGCGGCCTTGATGATGCGCGCCTGAGACGCGCAACCGAACTTATCAAGGATTCGGACAACTGGAAGGATTCACGCGGCAACCTTGGTTTGCAGATCCACACGCCGGAGCGCGTGCTGCGCAAGGTTATGGGCGATACCGCTGAAACAGAGGCTATTTATCAGGCATATTTCGCACCGGTACTCAAGCATGACGCGGAGGCTATCCGCTGGGAGAATACCCAGCGCGAACGGCTGAAAGGCATTATGGAGGGCCTGTCGCACGAGGACAGTGTGTATATTCACATGAAGAACCGTGCAGAACTCTCTCCGAAGAACGAAGCCATGCAGAAGCAGCTTTCGGATTATGTGAAGGAGAACAAGAGCAAAATCCATTTCAAGCAGGCAGAGAGTGCTATGCAGAAGCTGTATGAAATGACAAGCGAAATGCATCCGCAGGTCAGCGAGGCCGGTGTGCGCAACGGCTATGCGCCGCTGGAATTTCGACAGAAATACATCCCGAGCCTTACACCGACCAAGGAAGGCAAGTGGTACAACCGCATTCTGCGTAAGGTGGGCGTGGAAACCATGATGGACGAGCTGCCGACCGAGATTGCGGGACGAACCGAAGACCGCAGACCGGGCAGACAGTACGCCGGATTCTACAACCAGCGCGAGGGCATCAACACCGAGTTTGACGCATTTAAGGCGATGGATAACTATATCAGCGGCGCGAGCAACGCTATTTTCCACACGGATGATATTCAGAACCTGCGTGTACTGGAGGACGCTATTCGCAGCAAATACAGCGATGAAGGCAGCCGTGCGGAACTTGAAGCCATTCGCAAAGACCCGGATATCAATATTGAGGACAAGGAACAGAAGATCAGCAAGATTTGGGAACGCAACTCCGGCACGCTGCCGAGCTTCCCAAGCTGGATCGCGGAGTACACCAACATTCTGGCGGGCAAGAAATCCCGCACAGACCGCAGCGCGGAACAGATGTTCGGACGCGGCCTGTACCGCGCCATGAGCGATATTGAGGGCAAGGTTGCGGCAAACATGGTAGGCGGCAACCTCTCGACCGCGATCTCTAACTTTATTCCGCTGGCCCAGGGTTCGGGCGAGGTGCGTTATTCGAGCATGATGCGTGCAATGCTGGATTACGGCGCAGACCTCGCCAAAAAAAATCCGGCATTTCATGAGGATTCGGACTTCCTGACCAATCGCCGGGGCAGCGAACGTGTTATCAAGACGAAACTGCAGAAAGCCTCGGATGCGGCCGGGTGGACGATGAACGCAATCGACAATCTATCCAGCGAGGTGATGGTGCGCGCACGCTATCTGGACAATGTGGAAAAGCGGCATATGAGCACCGAGGCGGCGCTGCAGGAGGCTGACCGCTGGGCGGCGGGACTGATCGGCGACCGCGCAAGAGGTGCAAAGCCGGTTATCATGGAGTCCAAGTCGCCGCTCATCAAGGCGTTCACCATGTTCCAGCTGGAGGTTATGAACCAGTACGACCACCTGTTCGGCGATATTCCGCACAACCTGCGGACGCAGGGCAGGAGCAAGGCGCAGATCGCGGCAGGCACAGCGGCGGCGCTGCTGCAGGTATTTGTTATGTCCCACCTGTTCAACGATGCGCGCGAAAAGCTGACCGGTTCGCGCGGTGCGTTCGACCCAATCGAGATGGTGAACGACTTTGTAGGCCGCCTGACCGGCTACGCACTGCCGAACATCTTTGACCTGCTGGGCGAAATGATGGGAGACGGTATTGACGAGGATGATTTCCGTGCGGAAAAGTCGGAAACGGCATGGGACAATGTAACAGCAACCGCACAGGATATTGCATCTAATATTCCGTTTGTTTCCGGTCCGCTCGGATCGTTGGCAGGTGCAGGCAACTCTCGTCTGCCGATTCAGTCGGTTATTCCGAGTATCGCCAATATTGCGACTGCGCAAGGCGAGGATGCACGCAGCATGGCAGTGATTAAGGAGCTGAGCAAGCCGCTTTACGGCTTCCTGCTGCCGTTCGGCGGCCTGCAGGCGAAAAAGACCGTGGAGGGCGCGGCAACTATGTTTGCGGGCGGCAGCTACTCGTATGACAAGAAGGGCGAGAAAATCCTGCAGTTCCCGACCTACGGACAGAAACCGGCAGACTGGGCACAGGCGCTGCTGTTCGGCAAGAGCTCCAGCGATGAGGCCCGTGCATGGCGCGAGAGCGGCTATGAAACCCTGAACGCGGAGGAGACCAAGGTATTTGACACGCTTTCCAAGAGCGCAGACAACGATCCGGAAGCGCGCAAAAACATTTACGATGCGATCATGGCGCTGCATGATGTGCAGTCCGACACGGATGAGAACGGTCAGCTTCTCGACAACGAAGGCGAGAAAAAGCGCCGCATGCTGTTTGAGAACGACAAGCTGACGCAGAGCCAGAAAACCGCCATCGACCGCGATATCATCGTTAATACAGTGGGCGGCTCGACTGCGGATTACTCCGACCGGACTTCGTTCGAGATCAGCACCGAGGTACGCAAGAAGATGCAGGGCGCAGCTCACAAGGCGGCAGACGCCGGTCTTGCAGTAAGCACGTTTGCCAAGTATGACAATACGCTGAAGGAATTGACCGAGGGCACGGACGAAAACGGCGAGAAGCTGCACACGGAGGACGAGGCACGCGGTATGGTATTGGATGCCATCCAGCAGGACATCAGCCTGACGGACGGTGAGAAGCAGACCCTTGCGGATTACCTGCTCGTTTCTTCCATGAGCGAAAAGGCGCGTGAGACGTGGAACGATGAAGTTAAGGGCAAGGTAAATGCAAGCGATTATGTACGGTTTAAGTCGGACGTAGCGGCGTATGAAGCGGAATTCGAGGGCACTGGCGCGGATCATGCCGCAAATGTGGCTAATATTCTGAACAGCTACACGAACCTGACGGATGAACAGAAATCCGTACTCATGAACACCTACAACGACACGGCAAAGAATGATGTATTCCACATTTCGGAGTATGAGAAGTCGCTGACGGACAACAGCTATTACAAATCGCTGAACGACAGCGAAAAGAGCAAGCTGCGGGCATACTGCAACGAGTATGAGCAGGCAATCAGCGCGGGCAAGGAGCTTTCCGGCTGGAAGGCCAAGGCTTACATGGCGAAGGAGGCCGGTATTGAGCCGGGCACCTATGCGCTGTTCCAGACGGCGCTTTCGCTTATCAATTCGGATGGCGGCAACGCTAAGAACGAGGAAATCACGCAGGCTGTTAAGTTGGTGCCCGGCCTGACGGATAGCCAGAAGGCTTATTTGTGGCAGGCGGCATATGGCAAGGAATCGACAAAGAGCAATCCGTGGGGCGGTGCAACCGTAACGAAGTATCAGAAGGGCGAGAACAAAGCAGTAAATCCGGTGGATGGCGGTACGCTGTCCGACGGGTTCGGCTGGCGCACTGCGCCGACTACAGGTGCATCGAACAATCACAAAGCAATTGACATTGCCGCACCGCAGGGAACACCGGTAAAGGCTGCTATGAGCGGCAAAATCGTTGGAATGAATAAATACGGCTACGGCAAAGACGAGTATGAGGGATACGGCGTATCGGTTACGGTTGACTGCGGAAACGGTATTACTATGGCATATCACCACATGGTTGACGGCAGCAATGCCAACCTGAACATCGGTGACGAAGTAAAGGCCGGTCAGCAGATCGGTCAGGTTGGTTCGACCGGTATTTCTACCGGCCCGCATCTGGATTTCCAGGTGGTCAAGGACGGCAAGTATGTTGACCCGAGAAATTATATTCCCGGTTATGGCGAGGGCACTTCTGAGACAATCTCGGCGGCACAGGCTGCGGTGGCGGCAAGTTCCGGCAAGAAGAGCGGAAAGAGTCATAAGAGCGGCGGCTCGGGGAAGTCGGGAGGAAGCTCCGGCGGACTTAAACAGCCCAAGAGGCTTAGCGGTTTGAAAGGATTGGGATTCTGATAAAAAAATGAGAAAGCGCCGTCGGTTGACGGCGCTTTTTTTGTCGTTTCGTAAACCTATAACATTTTATGCTTTGACAAATCCCCCAACATCTGTTAATATAGTGCTGAGGGATTCTGCTTCTGAGAGGGAGTGGTTCTCTTCAAGCCGCTGCTCGTCTGTCGTGAGCGTTTCCGCTGGCTCTGGGTGTTCCTCAAACACATCTGTTATGTTTATTCTCAAAAGTTTACATAATGGTTCTAACAGCTCTATATTCGGGGAATTATCGCCTTTCATCCATTTCGTTACGCTCATCTTTGATACCCCGAGCGCTCTTGCTATCTCCGCTTGTGTATATGGTGAGCGTTCGAGATAGTATTTCAAGTTCTTGCGTATCGTTTCTCTTATATCCATGGGGTTCACCTCCTTTCTATGAGTAAATTATATCATGACTGGTGGCGTATGTAAACATGTTAGTAAAGAAAAAGTTTACAGCATGCTCCATGGAATCAATCGAATTTCGGTTGAGGAATACGGCATGATATGCAAGGCCCTCGGGGTACCGGTTGAGTTCTTCTACCTGTATAACAGTGAGGATAAGACAAACCCCGCCAGCAGCAGCTGACGGGGTTTGCGGATACAATGTCCGGGGTGCTCCATTATGAAATCAGTCTTGGCAGAGGGAGTTCAGAATGGAGTTGAAAAGTTCTGCAGCCATACGACCGTAGTCGGCATTGCTGGCAGAGCCGCTATTCTCAAATTGCTCGATATCGAGCAATTTGAGGGTAAGCTGCAGTGCAATTTCGCGATTGGACATGGTATCACCTTCTTCCGTATGAGAATTGTTTGCCATTTCGTGGTTTCACACTCTTTGCGGAACAAGGATACAATCCTATTGTTACATATTCCTTAACCGTAGTCAACAGAAACATTACTGAAAGGGATGAGAAGATGGACGAACTGTTAGAAAAGAACGCCGAAAAAATTATGCTGATAACAACAACTCTCCTTGCCGACTGTTTGGAGAAGCTGAGCAAGGAGATCAATCCGGCGCAATCGACCTATATCACGGCTAAGATTGCAACCTGTTTGGAAATTCTGAAATTATTCCATTGAATAGTTCAAGGAGCACACCATGAAATACGAAGTATGGGTTCTGACGGAAAAAGGTCATATTGCGTACCAGTGGACGCAATATTTTTGCGACAGCCGCGAGGTTGTGCTGCAGAAGGTCGAGGAATGGCTCGGCAAGGCGGAAAAGATCGAGGTGAAACCTGTATGAAACCATTCAACGAATACCTCGCCATGACAGCAGAGCAGATCATGGCTGACCCGGAAGCGCCGGAGAGCCTGCGGATCGCTGCCCG
>ENA-UOJT01001958-UOJT01001958.1-human-gut-metagenome-genome-assembly--contig:-C15-NODE-1958-length-12637-cov-24.780480_pt1 | contig 12637 bp, 10 predicted proteins | sample MGYA00242357_ERZ723904 | MGnify/ENA metagenome assembly ERZ723904 | reverse complement strand
TTTTTTAATATATAATTTGATATTTAATTAATATATATTTATCTTTGATTTCATAACACTACTTTTTAACATTAAAATATGCCGCTATAACACTGCTTTTTCTATCAAACCAAAGATACGGCGTCACTCCGGAATCTTTACTCTTGTTCAACTAAAACCCACTTATTTATGAGGAAATTAACCAACCGAGCACTTTTCATCTGCTTTGCTCTGATGACGTCCTTTTGCCTCATTGCGCCGGCTACCGCTCTGCGTTCCTACGCGCAGGAGGGGGGGGGCAGCACCCTTGAAGGCCTGATCAAAGACGACTCCGGGCCGCTTCTCGGAGCAACGGTGATTGTGAAGAACACGACGCGCGGAACGACAACCGACATGGACGGCAAATTCCGTCTGGAAGGGTTGCAGCCCGGCGACGTACTGCAAGTAACCTACGTAGGATACGACCCCTACGAGGTGACCTACACAGGTCAGACGACACTGGACATCCTGATGACGACGACCGCCAACCAGCTGAACGCAGTCGTAGTGACTGCCATGGGTATCGAACGTCAGTCGAAAACACTCTCCTATGCTGCCGAAACGGTCGGCGGCGATGACGTGGCCGACATCAAGTCGGTCAATATGATCAACGCGCTGCAGGGCAAGGCCGCCGGTCTGCAGATTACCCCGAACTCGACGGGCGCGGGCGGATCGTCGAAAATACTCTTCCGCGGTAACAAGTCGATCAACGGCTCGAACCAGCCGCTGGTCGTCGTCGACGGCGTCCCCCTGATGATGAACATCACGTCCGATCAGGTCGACAGCAACTGGGGCGCCCAGCGCGACGGCGGCGACGCCATGTCTACGATCAACCCCGACGACATCGCCTCGATCTCCCTGCTGAAAGGCGCGTCGGCCGCCGCCCTCTACGGTGCGGTAGCCGCCAACGGCGCCATCATGATCACGACCAAATCGGCCATGGCAGGGCGTCTGGCGGTGAACGTATCGAGCAACACGACCATTGACACCCCGCTCTCGCTGCCCGAATTCCAGAACACATACGGGGCGAACGGCCAATACAGTTGGGGCGACAAACTCGCGTCGAAGGCTCCCGATTACGCCGAGAAGTTCTTCCGTACGGGCTGGACGACCAACAACTCGATCTCGATCAACGGCGGCGCCGAAGACCTGCGAGCCTACTTCTCCTACGGCAACGTAACATCCGGCGGCATCACCCCTGAAAACGACTACTCGCAACACACGCTCAACGCCAAAGTCGGTTTCGACCTTTTCAACGACCACATCAAGGTCGATTTCAACGCCAAATACGTGAACCAGCACATCTCGAACCAGCCGGCCGGCGGTTTCGTCTTCAACCCGCTCGTCGGCACCTACACTTTCCCGCGCGGCGGCGACTGGAACGGCTACAAAAGCAACTTCGAGACCTACAACGGCGAGCTCAACGCCAACGTCCAGAACTGGGTGACTACCACCGACGAGACCAACAGCAACCCCTACTGGCTGCTCAACCGCGAACGCCCCGTCGTCGAACGCAACCGCTACGAATTCGGCGGATCGATCAAATACCAGATCATCGACGGACTTTCGCTCACGGGCCGCATGCGCTACGAGCGCGCCGACGAACACTACGTACGCAACCACTACGCGTCGTCCTACGGCAATAAATACACCTACGGCAAAATGGACGACAACCGCTACTTCAGCGAACAGCTCTATGCGGACCTGCTCGCCCAGTACAACCATACGTGGGACGATTTCTCGCTCAACGCCACCCTCGGCACCAGCATGATGCAGACACGTTCGAACAACGTGAGCCTGCTCTACGAGCAGAGCAAGTTCGTCGCTCCGGGCAACGGCGGCGCCTACTATCCCAACATCTTCAACCCGTCGAATTTCTACATGAACGGCACGACCATGGGACTGGAGCGCAAACGGCTCAACTCGGTCTTCGGAGCTGTCACGTTCGGCTTCAAAGAGGCGCTCTTCCTCGACGTGACGGCCCGTAACGACTGGTCGTCGGCCCTCGCTTACACCGACGGCTACTCGTTCTTCTATCCTTCGGTGGGCGCCAGCCTTCTGCTCAACCGTTTCGTGGACATGGGCCGGAATATCGACCTGTTCAAATTCCGCGGTTCGTACTCCATCGTCGGCAACGACGTCCCCGTCTACAAGACCAATCCGCGCTATACCTACGGCGACCAAGGCGCCATCAACCCGCCCGAATCGGTGCCGTTCCGCACGCTGAAACCCGAAAAGACCCACTCGTTCGAGGTCGGTTTCGACGGAGAGTTCTTCCAGCACCGTCTGCACGTAAACGCCACCTATTACAAGACCAACACCAAGAACCAGTACTTCGAGGTGACGCTGCCGTGGGAGAGCGGTTACAAATCGCAGTTCGTCAATGCGGGCAACGTCCAGAACCAAGGCTTCGAACTGACGGCCGGCTGGTTCCAAGACTTCGGCAACGAATTCACATGGTCCACCGATCTGAATCTCTCGTACAACGACAACAAGATCATCGAGCTTTTCGACGGTATCCAAGACGGCGTAACGGTCTCCAACTTGGGCGGCGCCAAAGTGATCCTCTATGAAGGCGGCCAGTATGGCGACCTCTACGTCCGCACGCTCAAACGCGACGAGAGCGGCAAACTGGTGACGGAAACCCCCGAAGGCGCCGACTACCAGATCCCCGTAAACGGCGGCGAGCAGAATTCCGACCTGAAATACATGGGCAACATGAACTCGAAGTGGAACATGGGCTGGAACAACACGTTCCGCTACAAGGACCTGACACTGAGCATGCTCATCGACTTCCGCATCGGCGGCAAGGTCGTTTCGATGACCGAGGCCACACTCGACGGATACGGCGTATCGGAACGCACGGGCCGGGCGCGCGACCGCGGCTACGTGATGCGCGAGGGCATCAAATTCTCGAACGTCAAGGCTTACTACGACGTGGTGGGCGCGACAAGCTTCAACTCGGTCTACAACGTCGAGGATTACGTATACGACGCGACCAACGTCCGTATGCGCGAGATTTCGCTGGGCTACACTTTCCGTAACCTGTTCGGCCAGTCGAAGAACCTGACCCTTGCGTTCATCGCCCGCAACCTTTTCTTCTTCTACAAAGACGCCCCGATGGATCCCGACGTGTCGATGGGTACGGGCAACGGCCTGCAAGGCTTCGATGTCTTCAACCTGCCGACCACGCGCAGCTTCGGTCTGAACGTGAAACTGAATTTCTAATCAAAAGCGTTTACACATTATGAAACTCAAGAATATTCTTAGAAACGTTACCGCAATGGCGCTTCCCCTCGCACTGTTGGGAAGTTGTACGGGAGATTTCGAAGAGCTGAACACCAATCCCTACGAGATCGACCCCGAAGAACTGCCGTTCGAAGCGCAGTTCTCCACTCCCCTCTCGTTCAGTTACCCCACCCACCAGAACCTGTTCCAGTACTGGACCTCGTTGTCGATCGACAACTACGGCGGTTATTTCGAGGTGCCGCACAGCAACTGGACGATGGCGCGTTACGACCTCGCCCGCGGGTTCTGCGGCGGCATGCACGAGAACTTCATGCAGAAAATATTCAACAACACCCGCCGGCTGATCAAACAGTGCGACGCCGCCGGACAGCATGACTTCGCAGCCGTAGCCCGCATCGTCGAAGCGTATAACCTGCTCCAGTATACCGACACCTACGGCCCGGTTCCCTATTCGTCGGTCCTCGCAGCGGACGAACTGGCCGAACGCCCCAGCAGCTACGCCTACGACAAACAGGAAGATATCTACAAGGCGATATTCGCACAGCTGGACAAAGCGCTCGAAGGACTGGATACGGAGACCGCAGGTCTCGCATCGTTCGACTGCTGGTGCAACGGCGACCGCACGCTCTGGAAGAAGATCGCCAACCAGCTCAAGCTGCGCATGGCGCTGCGCATCGTCAAGGTAAACCCCGTCGATGCTGAAAAATACGCCAAGGAAGCCATTCAGGCCGGAGTCCTCGAAGACAAGGACATCCTTATCAACAAGTCCTACTCGAACGAACTGCGCCGCATGATGGACTGGCTGGATTCGGGCATCGGTTCGTCGATCGTAGCGTTCATGAACGGCTACAACGACCCGCGCCGCCCGCTCTATTTCACCACCAACGTCCGCCATCTGGTCAAGAAGACCGCCGAACCGACAGGCGAGAAAGACCAGAACAACGAGGACATATACAACGAAAGCGACATCCTGATCCGCAAGGGAGCGCAATACATCGGAGTTCCCGTAGGCTGCGAATTGGGCAATAAGAACGGCGGCAACGACAACCAGCGCGTCTACTACTCGTTTCTGGCCGGCGGATATGCGACGCCGCAGCCCATCATGTTCGCCGCCGAAGGCTGGTTCCTGCGCGCCGAAGCCAAACTTCGCTGGACCGACGCCGGGCAGCAGAGCGTAAAGGAACTCTATGAAAAGGGTATCGAGGTTTCCATCCGCAACCAGAAGAGCTACCGACAGTCCGACGCCGCGGCAGCATGGACCGAGAAGAAACTGACGGCCCCCGACTGGGCGGCTATCGACGATGCGGCTATCAGCAGCTACATCAACGACGATACCTCCTCACCTGAGGGTTATACGGATCCGTGGAAGCCGGAATACAACTCCGATCCGACCACCAGTATCACGGTGAAGTGGGACGAAGGCGCTTCGAATGAAGAAAAGCTCGAACGCATCATCACCCAGAAATGGATCGCCAACTTCCCGCTCTCGACCGAAGCGTGGGCCGATTACCGCCGCACGGGCTACCCCAAACTCTTCCGTCCGAAGCAAAATCTGGCCCCCTCGATCATCGACACGCAGCTCGGCCCGCGCCGCCTGCTGTACAACGAAACGGAACTGAGCTCCAACACCGTCGAGGTGAACAATGCCATCCAGCTGCTGAAGGCTGAATCTTCCGAAGTGAAAGGCGACGGCGACACCGGTGGCACCCGTCTGTGGTGGGACCGCAAGGACAAAGGCAATTTCTAACCCCGCCGATCCGTTTCACTCATAAACCGGGACTCCGTCGTATAACGACGGAGTCCTTTTTTCCATCCGACACATCCGAATCGGGCTCCGGCGCATTTCCGACCACTATCATGCGGCATACCATTTTTTCATGCCCCCGAATGGCTCGTACCGGAAACGGACAGATGATTTGCAAATATCAACTATTTTGTATTCATTTGTAATGAAGATAAAAATTAAGGTTAAAAACTTGTTTTAGTTGTAGCGGTAGCGACAGAGTTGTGAAACACCGTCGCTACATTTTTATTACCGGAAAATAGGCTATATATCAATTATTTTTCGTAATTTGCAGAAAACCATTTTAATCTTATTGCCCATTCGTCATCAAAGCCATCTAACACGGTAACAAGAAATAAAAGGGAAGAAGGTACGAGGCTCATAACCTCGTGCCTTCGTTTTGTATTTAGCACTTAAATCGAATATTTTTGCAAGTTCAAAGAAAATTCCTACCTTTGTTTTTGACAAGGGTTATTTGACAAGATGATTACGCAAAGTAGCGAATTTCGCACATTCTCCAAATCGTTACTAAAACCCCTGTAAAATCTTCTTAAAAGTCTGTTTGTCAGATTGATATATTTATCAACTGATTTATTAAAATAAGCAACAACCCCGCGCCTGTATCGTGATGATACGACGAGAGGACAATGCCACTTATTCTCTCTATTGTGCTTGGAATTTCCTACGTTCGTCGCACGAGAATAAAGTTACACTTCCGTAATTCAATATGTCTCCTACAAAAGTAAAAAACAATTGTCGGAAATGCAACGGCTTTGCACCTCTTTTTTTCGGGGTTGTTGCAGATTCAAATTTCGCTAAAACAAAGTTCCAAAACAAGGGATAAACGGCTGGAAAATAAACTTTGTTCTTTATAAATTGGGTTAGATGTTTTTGTTATCCAATTTAAGCCGACATATTCCCTCCAATCGGGAGTTGCAAATCATTCCAACCCTCAATTATCGAGAATATGCCGACTTAAAATCTGTTTTGACGGTTTGGTAATAGCCGTAAGGATTACAAGTAGCCGATAATCAGCCAACCGACCGACAGCGTATATAGAGTGTTCCGCACGTTATCCTGCGGCTATCTCTTGTATAACACTGTCCATATAGATAGCCTGTCCGCTCGCTAACCTGCCCCACCAACAGCAACCGTATTCCTCAATGATTACCTCTCCCGCACGTTTCAGTCGTTCTGCCAACCAGCTATCAATCAACCACCATTCCATCACATCACCCAAGAACGGATAGATATATTCTTCGGGAAGCAGGTGCTTGTTCAGCATTTCATCCACGACTGCGGTTTGATTCGTCAGTACGCAGTTCTCCACCAATCGTTGTGCTGTCATAGGATTCCTTGTTGTGCGGCTATGTTACGGAGCCATTGATTAGCGAATGTGGTGTGTTCTGCCTGCAAGCGACGGTTCAGAAAGATACCATCTTCAGACCATTTCACGCTGTTCTGCTCTATACCGCAATAGTCATTGCGATAGTAGTACGGGATGAATTGCTGTGTTTCTTTGTGCAAGGCAAAGAGCATTTCGGGGTCGCGCATGGCATCTCCGTTCTGTTGTCCGTAATGAGCCAGCGAGAAAAAGTTGTAGTTGTCGATGCGGCCAATCAGTTCAATGTAGACGGGCATATAAGTACCGTCCGAGTTGTCGATTTTGGTTGTTTGCAGAGCCAACAATGCGCGGAAAATCTCCGCCGCCTTTCTGTCAAGTGTTTTCATATATCAAAAGGTTTTACATTTGACAATAGGGAGGGGGCTTTGATAGGGAGTAGCTTTATATGTGGGGGATATATCCTATTTTGCAATCATCCTCTTTCTAATAATCGTAATGCAGGCTGTTGTCCTGCCGTTGATTTTGGGTGCTGTTTCCTTTATCTCGTATCACTTGGCAAGGTCTGCGGCCTTTGCCGTCTTTTGAATCCCCAAATCATCGTATATTCGTTGCAGTTCCGATTTGGCCTTGCTCTTGGAAATGAACATTTGTTTAGGAAACACTGTATCTATCATCTTTACGATTTTGTATTCACTCGGCAGCCGTACCTGCTTTGTCAATTCTCGGCGGATATTTCCGACATGGTATTTCAACGCCTGCACCTTGGCTGTTCCTAACTCGTCGTATGCCTGCTTCACCAACGGATATTTAAGGGCTATTCGGGTACAAAGTTCCTCGTGATTATCCAGCGAGAAAAACGGTCGGGTCGTTTTCAGACGGTGGTATTCATCGAACAACTCTTTGAACGTAACCCGCGCATTGGCCTTGTTCTCTATCTTCTCCATAATCTCGCTGAACGTGTGGCGGGTTATCGTGTAGCCGTTTCGTTGCAGTTCATTCGTAAGGTTTACATAGGTTCTGTAAATATGACGGCAGATTTTGAAATTGACTATATCCATGTTGGCAAAGTTCTTATCCACCACCAGCCGATTATCCTCTATGCGTACATATTGTTCGTTGATATATTTGATTTTCGATAAGGTCTTTTCCCGTGCCGTATCGCTCAATGAATTTATTTCGTCGGCATATTGCACGGCTTCCTGCAAGGTTTTCTTGGTGGCCGCAACAAATTCGTCGAGGGTAACATCTCGGCTGTACTTGGTCGTGGAATAGACATGGATAATCTCGCCCTTGTATTTGGAATCCCGCAAGCGTCCGCAAATCTGTGTAAACAAAGTCGAAATATCCAACAGCGTGTGGGATTTGTTGCCGTCGCTGACGATAAATGTAACGCCGTTCTTGTCGTAAAGGTCGCAACCCTCAAAGCAGGTCGAGGTGTAAAAGTTTATCTTCCTTACGGGGTCGGACGGCTGGCCGATGGGATAATCTTTGCCTAACTTGCGTTGATTATTCTCTCCATTGTCCCCGCTAACCGAACAGACCACTTTAACCTGTTCGGGAGTGAGTTTCGCAAGGTCGATTACCTTTGCGATAAACTCCACGCTGTTGACGAAGATATGCAGGTTGTGTTCCAATCGGCTGTCTAACACCTTGCGGCACTCTTTGACGATATAGTGGGCAGGTTTGGAGGTCTGACGGGAACGGATGTTGACCTCAATTAGATGCGGTCAGTTGATTTCGCAAACAGGCAGGTGTTTTAGTTCCTCTAAAACATACTCCTGTTCTATCGGGGTAGCCGTCATGTAAGTTGCCCTATCGAATTTAGCGGCTTCTGCCAGCAGGTTTTTAATAGCAGTATGGCGAAACGAATAGGAGTTGAACAGTACGTGTCATTCATCCACTAAAAGGAATAGGTCTTTATAAGGATTAAAACCCGCACTTTCCAAAGCCCGAATCGTTCGCGGCAGGGAATCATAAGTAACGGCAATCTTCAATGGAGAATGACTCTTTGCATAGTCGATGATGTCCTGCTCTTGGATGCCCTCGTAAACACCCAGTACGGAAATATCATCCTTGCGGTAGATGGTCTTGTTCTTTACCAATGCCACGTAAGGCATGGCGATAATGGTCGGAATGGAGTTGCGGATAGCCAACTCGGTAGCACCGCAACCTGTCTGCTTCTTGTTGAACAGGCAGTTTACGGGTAATTCATCCATAAAGTCTTTAAGGAGTGTTGCGCACTCTGGAGCGTTGATAGTTCAATTTTGGTTTGTATTCATATTTATAAATGTGTTATTGATAATAGTATCTCTTTATCTGAAATCTTCTGTCGCTAAATCTTCCATATTTTTTAATCTTGAAACTATACTTATAAAGGAAATCTTCATTTCGTACTCAAAAAATGTGGAAATAGGAAGCAAAGACAAGGACAGCAAATAATGCCGTCCTTATCCATTTGTAAGCCTATTTTCTATGGAAGAAGAATTTTCCTTTTCTCGGATTTGATATTACAAATATAATAAAAATCTTTAATAAATACAAGTTTAAGGGTTGGTTGTTCAGCGGAATTTCAGTCGAATTTTCCTATCTTTGTTTAACCGAACGTTACAGCTATGAATCCGCTTTACGATTATGTTTCCGAGATTGCCAACCGAATGTATCCTACATGGGAGTTCGACGATAGTTGTGGAGAGTATTTTCAAACCGATTCTTTCCGCGGATGGGATTTCGTGCATCAGTTGGAGGACGGGCGGTTGAAAAGCCCCTTTACGAAAGAGCAGTATTTGGAGAACGCTCCGATTATCCGCTCCCTGCGGGCTATGGGTATCGACACCGAGAAATTTTGGATGGCAATGCTCTTTGTCTATGAGGTAGTACGGGAACAAACGGAAAATGTGCAGCAGGTTCCTGCTTCGGTATTCGAGGAGTTTCGGGCTTTCGCCAAGTATCTGCAAGAAAATCCCGATGCCAAAATCCGTGCATGGCGAGGACGCGAGCACGGCGCGACCCTTGAATCCGACCTTGCAAAGCGGATGTTGGGCAAGTTGCTCGCTGACAACGTGGCAGAACTCTATGCCAAGTTGTCAAACACCCGTTCTTTCGGATTGGACGGATTTTCGGTGAATCTCAAAAGTTGTTACAAGATAACGCTTGCCGTCAAATGTTTTTTGCCGCTTTTGGAAAAGTTCAAAGAGGAAGATAACCGCAGTACGAATCCCAATAAGGTTTCCTATAACAGGATGCTGTTGATTTCGCGCATCGTCTATTTCTTCGGCTATACGGATAATCCGAAATTCCTTGATAGTGACGAAGGTATCAAGGGAATCTGGACATCCTACAAGGACAGGGAGTGGACGACGATCGGCAAGAATTTTAGATAAATCCATTTTACATATCCAATGATAAGGGACGGCACGAGCCGTCCTTTTTTATTCCGCCAATAAGGGATAGTAAAAATCATGCACTTTTTTACTATCCGACAACTATTTCTGCCATAGTGAGTTATGTATGGTTTTCGTAGGATTTACAGTAGAAACGCAAACACAGGTTCTTTGACATACACTCCGCTTCTCGGTAGGGAGAGGGAATCCGAACCGAAAGGCCGCAGGTCGAATCGCACGGCAGGACGATGACGGGAGTTTGCCCAAGCCATCACCCGACTGCCGCCAGAGCTGGCAAGAGCTCACCAGTCAGACCTAACGCCGAGAAAATGAGATATATAACTTAATCTTAATTATATGATAGAAACATCAAAATTAACTTTTGGAACTCTGCAAGGTACAGGGTTTAAGAGCGTCAACGGGAACGAAATCCCGCAATTCATTGACAAACTGGTAGATTCGGAGCACCCTAATGATGAATGTATAAACTGGGAATCCAAAATTTGGGCGACACTCAATCTTGCCAGAAGCTACCTTAAATATAGAGGGCTGACAACAGAATCGACGAGTGCCGAGGATAAGAAAGAAGCACTTGGTCAGGCAATCAATGATATTTGGGAGAATGCAACAATGTTCGATACCTGCTTCCAACTCTTTTCGGAGGTGTTGCGGACGCATACTCCCGATTTTGACAGCTATTGTGCCGTAATAGGAGTTAATCCCGAAGCAGTTGCACAGCACATCTTATATGAAGGTATCGGAAAAGTAAATGAGGTGCTTCGTTATGGTCTGGAACAAACGTATGGCCCTCTTGTCATTCTAAAACTTGCATTCATTCGATTTAATTTAGAGGAGAATGTTCAGTGGTAGTAAGTGTTTATAAAACAAATAATTTTGTAAAATATGGGAAAAGGAACAAAGAAAAATCGTAATGCCAAGCAAGGCATTGACACTATGGGCGTTTCAACATCTGAAATCGCAAAAGAAATTAGCAAGCCTCAAACTGCAATGCCTATTTACGAATCAAATGATGATGAAATAGACTGGCAAACAATGCTTTGGGAAGTTACAAAAGATGCCAGAAAACTGTACGACGGTATCTCAACACTCTGTTTGTCCTATACCGAAAAACAAGATGCCATCGCAGAGGTTGCAGAAATAACATATGATGATCCAGCCATGATGATAGAGCATATCAAAATGATGGCAAAGCGTCTTTGTCAGGTTCCAGGATTTCGGGCTTATTGCAGTAAATTAGGCGTTGGACCAGACTGCGTCGCTCAGCATATTATTTTTGACGGGTATGCGAAAGTCAAGGCAGTAATAGAGCGTGGATTGGAGCCTGTATATGGAGAAACAATCGTCTTGTTCTCAATGCCGATAGTTGGTTATGAGTTAGAATAATTCAATAATCTGTTTTTATATCTTTTAGAGGGGACTATCCAGCAATGGATAGCCCCCTCAATCTTTTTCATAATAGATTCTGCATCGCCGCGTCTATCTGCGAGTTCTCGAACGAATCGAGGTAGATTTGGGTGGTTTTCAAACTATGGTGGCCTAATGCCTCCGATATGATACCGATATTCACACCCGATTTCTTCAATACGGTGGCGAATGAATGCCTTGCGACATAGGTTGTAACGGTCGCTTTAATCTTCAACCGTTTAGCAATGTTCCGCAAAGCGACATTTACCCTGCTACACATTTTATGCACTCGGTTCTTCTTTTGCAGAGGCGTGATATGCACCCGTTCATCCAATATCGGAAACAGATAACCTGCCTGCTCACAATGGCTGTCATACTTGCCAATAATCGCCTTTGCCTTTTCCGACAGCGGAACATTGATTGCTCCGTGCGTTTTCTGACGGTGATAGATCAGCCGCCCATCCGCAATGTTGGCAGGGGTCAGATTGGCAATATCCACGAACGATATGCCACCGCACAAGTACGAAAACACAAAAATATCGTGTGCAAACTGCTCTATCTCCTTTCCCTGTGAACAATCAGCGTCGATAATCTTCATCATGTCTGCCTTGCTCAACGCTCGTTTCGGTGTACGGGTGTTGAATTTGCTAATCTTGTACTCGTTGAATGGGTTTTTCTCCCTGCTGACAATCTTTGCCTTAATTGCTCGGTTGAACATAGCCCGTAAAGTCCGCATTTGAAAACTCAATGTGGTGTCTTTATTCCCTCTCGCCCGCATCCAAACCTCGAACTTTTCCAAAAACACGGCGTCAATCGTACCGAACGTATAAGTCAATGCACGCCCCTTGTTGAAACTGCGCAACACGCCATAGGAATTTTGATAGGCATAGGCCGTTCCTACCGCCCCTTGTGCTTTGAGGTCTGCAATCAACTTTACATAGAACTCCTCGACACTCTGCGCCCGTATCTCCTCTTTGGATTCATGGACGAGCGTGCGGGGCGTGAACTCCTCCTGCATAGCCTCTTTCGACAGCACAAGCGCATTGCACTCGCCGACGGCACGCAGAATGACCTGCTGAATGTAATTCCGATTGGGGCAGTTTCTCTTGGGCTGGTTTGCGGCAAAGTCCCAATAGCGGGCGTGTACGGAGATACCCAAACTTTTCATCGTCCGTTTGCCGCCTTTACAGATACGGAGCATGATGGGTGATTCTCCGTTCGTCAGAATTTTGTGATGGTAACATACAACCGAAACAGTTGTTTTCATTGGATTTTGGTTGACTTCTCGGTTGACTTTTCTCGTCAACCAGCGCGTCAACCGCCCTATTTCCGTTCAGAATACGCAAAAGAAAAAGGCTCGGCAATCATCAGATTACCAAGCCTTTTCATCAGTCGGGGTGACTGGATTCGAACCAGCGACCACACGCCCCCCAGACG
>ENA-UOJT01001953-UOJT01001953.1-human-gut-metagenome-genome-assembly--contig:-C15-NODE-1953-length-12645-cov-8.202303_pt1 | contig 12645 bp, 8 predicted proteins | sample MGYA00242357_ERZ723904 | MGnify/ENA metagenome assembly ERZ723904 | reverse complement strand
GCCTACTTGAACCACTCTTCGAGATGATCCTTCGCGTAGAAATAGTAAACCAGCAGCCCCACCCAGCTCGTCAGCAATACGAGCACCGAGGCGATCACCTTGCCGACGGTCGAAATGTTTTTCTTGAAGATGTCGAGCACCGCCAGTACGGCGCAGACCAAACCCACCAGATAGAGAATCGTTCCCATAGTTCGGAATATTTTTAGTTAAACAACAGGTTTCGCGTCCGTTCCCCGCGCCGGAACACTCCGGCAGGGTAGGCGACGTCCCACAGATAAAGTCCTTCGGCCGGCGCGCCGCCGCTCGCGCGCGACAAGTCGCGGCTCTCGACGATCGCGCGGAACTCCTCCACATCGTAACGCCCGCGCCCCACGTCGACCAGCGTCCCCACCAGCGCCCGCACCATATTGCGCAGAAAACGGTCGGCACGGATCGTAAAGCGGTACACTCCTTCGGGCGACTCCTCCCAACCGGCCCGCACGATGCGGCAGATATTGGTCTTGTTGTTGGAGTTCAGTTTGGCAAAGGAGGTAAAATCGTCGTACTCCAAAAGCGATGCCGCAGCGCGATCCATCCGCTCCACATCCAGCGGCCGGTAATAGTGCCACGCGGCCCTGCGGGTAAAGGGGTTCTTGCGCGACTCGATGAAATAGCGGTACTCGCGCTCCGCCGCACTGAAACGGGCGTGCGCATCGTCCGCGACCGGTGCCACGCCGAAGACGGCGACGTCGTCGGGCAGCAGGCAATTGAGTTTGTAGGCCGTATGCTCCGGATCGGTCAGCGGCGCCGCTACGTCGAAATGCGCCACGGCATAGGCGGCGTGCACGCCCGTGTCGGTACGGCCCGCGCCGGTCACCTCGACAGGCTCGCGCAGCAGCGTCGAAAGCGCCCGTTCGAGCGTCTCCTGCACCGAAGCGGCGTCACGCTGACGCTGCCAGCCGCAATAACGGCCTCCGTTGTAACTCAGTTCGACAAAATAACGCATCGCAACATACCAATTTAGCGCGTGTTTACGTTTTCAGACGGATACAAAAAGTTAGTAAGACAAAGGTACGAAAAAATCCGGAACACCCTCCGCACTCATCGAGGATTTCGTATCTTTGGCTGACACCTTAGATACTCCGCCTCGGCAAAAAGCAAATAAATTTGATATTGCCTTCGCTTAATCGTATCTTTGGCTGACGCCTTAGATACTCCGCCTCGGCAATTGCAAATAAATTTGCATTGCTCTCGGCTTAATCGTATCTTTGTCCAAATATTTTTTCGCACTATGAACGCAGCTATCATCGGATACGGGAAAATGGGACGCGAGATCGAACGTCTCCTCGTCGAACGAGGGCACGGCGTGAGGCTGATCGTCGACGCCGACAACCGCGGCGACCTCGACGCGGCGCATCTGCGCGGCATCGACGTGGCGCTCGAATTCACGACGCCCGCAACGGCCTACGACAACATCCGCGCCTGCATCGACGCCGGTACGCCGGTCGTAAGCGGCACGACGGGCTGGACGGATCGCCTCGACGAACTGAAAACCCGCTGCAAGGAGCGGGGCGGGGCCTTTTTCTACGCCTCGAACTACTCGCTGGGGGTCAACCTGCTGTTCCGGCTCAACCGGCAGCTGGCCGAAATGGTCGGCCGCGTCGGCGGTTACGACGTCCGCATCGAGGAGGTGCACCACACGCAGAAGAAGGATGCACCGAGCGGCACGGCCATCACGCTGGCCGAAGAGATCATCGGCCGCATCGGCACGAAGGAGCGTTGGGTGAACCGCCCTGCGGCCGATCCCTCGGAGCTGGCGATCGCATCGATCCGCGAAGGGGCGGTGCCGGGTATCCACACCGTCACCTACACCTCGGCGGACGACGTGCTGACGCTGCGGCACGAGATCCTCAACCGCCGCACGCTGGCCCTGGGGGCCGTCATCGCGGCAGAATTCCTGAACGGCAAGCGGGGCGTCTACACGATGGACGACCTGTTGAAATAGGCGGCGAAGCGAGACGATTCCGATGAAAAAGTCTCCGACCATCGCCGCACTCCTGATAGAATAGCGTCGCTGCCGACACAAACCGAACAACTCCGACATGGAAAAAATCAAGGCAATCCTGCGTAACAAATGGTTCGGCTTCATCTTCTGGAGCCTCCTCTATATCCTGTGGTTCGTCGTCTGGACGGGCAACCTGTGGCTGCTGCTGGGCGAACTGGTCATCGTCGACCTCTACTTCACGCATTTCCTCTCGCGGCTCATCGGCCGGCGCAACCGCGAATGGTGCCGCCGCAGCCCGACCTACAAATTCATCTACGAGTGGGTCAACGCAATCGTTTTCGCAACGGTCGTCGCCTCGCTCATCCACATCTTCGTCTTCCAGATGTACGTCATCCCGTCGTCGTCGATGGAGTCGTCGCTTCTCATCGGCGACTACCTCTACGTGAGCAAGGTGGCCTACGGCCCCCAGATGCCCAACACGCCGGTGTCGTTCCCCTTCGTACACCATACGATGCCCTTCTCTCAGACGAAGAAATCCTTCTCGGAGTGCATCCGATGGCCGTACCACCGGCTCAAAGGATTGCGCAGCATCGAGCGCAACGACGTGGTGGTCTTCAACTTCCCCGCCGGCGACACGGTGCTGCTCCAGCGGCAGGACGCCACCTACTACGACGTGCTGCGCGAATACCAGCGCACGCTGGGCGCCAGGGCGGGCCGCGAGAAACTGTTCCGCGACTACACGGTCATCACCCGTCCGGTCGACAAGCGCGAGAACTACATCAAACGCTGCGTGGCCATCGCCGGCGACTCGCTCAAAATCGTGGGCGGCGAAGTCTACGTCAACGACGAGCCGCAGGCTCCCGTCGCGGGCAAGCAGTACATGTATACGGTGATGACCTCGTCGCCGCTGTCGAAATACGCGATCGACAAGCTCGGCATCACCGAGTGGAGCGGCGGCAACGGCTCGAACTACTACATGCTGCTCGACGACGAGCGGGCCGAGGAGTTGCGCCGCATGGGCAACGTGCTGGCCGTCGAACGTTTCATCTACGAGGAGCCCAACCGCGAAGTCTATCCCCACGACCTGACGCTGGGATGGAATCAGGACAATTACGGCCCGATCTGGATTCCGGCCCGCGGGGCGACGATCCCGCTCACACCCGAGAACATGCGGCTCTACCGCCGCTGCATCGAAGTCTACGAAGGCAACCGCGTGGAAGAGCTGCCCGACGGCAGGGTACTGCTCAACGGCCAGCCGGCCGCGGACTACACCTTCCGCATGAACTACTACTGGATGATGGGCGACAACCGCCACAACTCGGCCGACTCGCGTTTCTGGGGCTTCGTGCCCGAAGACCACATCGTGGGGCGCGCCTCGTTCATCTGGCTGTCGCTCGACGCACAGAAATCGTTCCCGTCGAACATCCGGTGGAACCGGCTCTTCACCAAAGTGAAATGACGACGCCTGCCGACGATACCTATCTGACCATCGAAGCGCCGGCCGAGGCGATCTACAAGGAAAAGAGCAGCAAATTTCTCGCTTTCGCCTATCCCGTCGCCGACGAAGAGGAGATCCGCAGCCGGCTCGAAGCGTTGCGCAAACGTTACTACGACGCCACGCACCATTGTTACGCCTGGCGGCTGGGGCCGCACGGCGAGGCGTTCCGCGCCAACGACGACGGCGAACCCTCGTCGACGGCCGGCCGGCCGATTCTGGGGCAGCTGCTCTCGCACGAAACGACCGACTGCCTGATCGTCGTCGTGCGTTATTTCGGCGGGACGAAACTAGGCGTGCCGGGCCTTATCGCCGCATACAAGGAGTCGGCGGCGGAGGTACTGGCGGCGGCACGCATCGTGCAGCGAACGGTCGACCGCCGCATCGCGGTGAACTTCTCCTACGCGGCGATGAACGACATCATGCGCATCGTCAAGGAGGAGCAGCCCGCCGTCGAGTCGCAGCAGTTCGACAATCTCTCGTCGATCGTGCTGCGTATCCGCGCCAGCCGCGCCGAACGATTAACCGAACGACTCCGCAAGGTCGAAGGAGCGACCATCGAAACATGAACGAACCGAAAAGCATCCATATCAAGGGAGCGCGGGTACACAACCTCCGAAACATCGAGGTGGAAATCCCGCACGACACGCTCACCGTCATCACGGGCCTCTCCGGCTCGGGCAAATCGACCCTGGCCTTCGACACGATCTTCGCCGAGGGGCAGCGCCGCTACGTGGAGAGCCTGTCGGCCTACGCCCGGCAGTTTCTGGGCAAGATCGACAAGCCCGACGTCGACCTCATCACGGGGATCGCGCCGGCCATCGCCATCGAACAGAAGGTCAACACGCGCAATCCGCGTTCGACGGTCGGCACCACCACCGAGATCTACGACTACCTCAAACTGCTCTTCGCCCGCATCGGCCGCACCTTCTCGCCCGTATCGGGCCGCGAGGTGAAGTGCTACGACGTCGACGACGTGGCCCAATACGTCCTCGCGCTCGGCCAGGGAGCGAAAGCGCTCGTCGCAGCGCCGCTGGTCGCCGCCGAGGGGCAGGGCGTCATCGAGAAGCTGACGCTGCTCATGGGCGACGGTATCCAGCGCGTGCAGTACGACGGCCGCACACGTTTCATCGAGGAGCTGCTGCCGGAACTCGATCCCGCCGTCCGGCCCGACGAGCTGTCGGTGATCGTCGACCGCCTGCGCGTCGCCTCCGACGAGGAGTTCGCCACGCGCCTGCGCGACTCCGTAGCCCGCGCGTTCGCCTACGGCGACGGCGTGTGCCGCATCCTGACCGACGAGAGAGCCGAGGAGTTTTCGTCGCGCTTCGAGGCCGACGGAATCGCCTTCGAACAGCCCACCGAACACCTGTTCAGCTTCAACAACCCGCTGGGTGCCTGTCCCCGCTGCGAGGGCTACGGCAAGATCATCGGCATCGACGAGGATCTGGTCATCCCCGACAAGAGCAAGACGATCTACGAAGGCGCCATCGCCTGCTGGCGCGGCGAGACCATGCGCCTGTGGAAGGAGAAGCTGGTGGAGAACGCCGGCAAGTTCGACTTCCCGATCCACACGCCCTACCACGAACTGACGCCCGAACAGAAGCGCCTGCTATGGACGGGCAACGAATACTTCTACGGTCTGGACAGCTTCTTCGAATACATCGACAGCGAACGGCGCAAGATTCAGTTCCGCGTGATGAAGGCGCGCTACACGGGCAAGACGCGCTGCCCCGAATGCGGCGGCAGCCGCCTGCGCAAGGAAGCGCTCTACGTGCGCGTGGGCGACCGCACGATCGCCGATCTGGTGACGATGAACGTCGACGCGCTGCTGGTGTTCTTCAAGGAATTGCAGCTCGACGCACACGATACGACCACCGCACGGCGCATCCTCACCGAAATCGTCAACCGGTTGCAATACCTCGCCGACGTGGGACTGGGCTATCTGACGCTCGACCGCCTGAGCTCGACGCTTTCGGGCGGCGAGTCGCAGCGCATCAACCTGGCCACGTCGCTGGGCAGCAACCTCGTCGGTTCGCTCTACATTCTCGACGAACCCTCGATCGGCCTGCATCCGCGCGACACGAACCGGCTGGTGGGCGTGCTCAAACAATTGCGCGACATCGGCAACACCGTCATCGTGGTCGAACACGAGGAGGAGGTGATCCGTGCGGCCGACTGGATCGTCGACGTCGGCCCCGAAGCGGGCTACAACGGCGGAGAGATCGTTTTCTGCGGCCCCGCGAAAAAACTTTCCGCCTGCCGGAAAAGCCTCACGGCCGACTACCTGGCCGGACGGCAGCGGATCGAACCGCCCTCGACGCCGCGCGGGTGGAGCCATTCGATCGTCGTCAAGGGGGCGCGGGAGAACAACCTGCAAAACATCGACGTGCGCTTTCCGCTGGGAGCCATGACCTGCGTCACGGGCGTCAGCGGCTCGGGCAAGTCGTCGCTCGTCAAGGGAATCCTCTACCCGGCACTGCGGCGCACGCTCTTCGACACGGGAATCAAACCGGGCGACTTCGACGCGCTGGAAGGCGACGTACAACTGCTCAAATCGGTCGAAATGGTCGACCAGAACCCGATCGGAAAGTCGACGCGCTCGAATCCCGTCACCTACATCAAAGCTTACGATGAAATACGCAAACTCTTTGCCGACCAGCCCTATGCGCAGCACAACGGCATGACGCCGTCGCACTTCTCGTTCAACATCGCCGGCGGCCGCTGCGAGGAGTGCCAGGGCGAGGGCGTCATCAAGGTCTCGATGCAGTTCATGGCCGACATCGAACTCAAATGCGAGGCGTGCGGCGGCCGGCGCTTCAAGGAGGATGTACTCGAAGTGAAATACCGCGGCCGTTCGATCTACGACGTACTGGAAATGACCGTCGACGACGCCGTGGCCTTCTTCGGCGAAGACAAGGCCAACGCCGTATGCCGGCGCATCGTCGACCGGCTGCTGCCGTTGCAGGAGGTGGGACTGGGTTACATCAAGCTGGGACAATCCTCCTCGACGCTCTCGGGCGGCGAGTCGCAGCGCGTGAAGCTCGCGTCGTTCCTCGCCAAGGACGCCGTGCAGGGCAACGTGCTGTTCCTCTTCGACGAACCCACCACGGGGCTGCATTTCCACGACATCAACAAACTGCTGGCGGCCTTCGACGCGCTGATCCGCAAGGGACACACCATCGTCGTCGTCGAACACAACATGGACGTCATCAAGTGCGCCGACTGGGTGATCGACCTCGGCCCCGAAGCGGGCGACCGGGGCGGCAGGGTAGTCTTCGAGGGGACGCCCGCCCAGCTCGAAACGTGTGCGGAGAGTTACACGGGACAATTCCTGAAACTCCGCACCAAACTGTAAAATCCATGAAGGAATTCCATACCTATACGCTTCCCAACGGTATCCGCGGCATCCACCGTCAGGTACGCGGCAACGTGGCCCACTGCGCGCTCGTCGTGGGCGCCGGCACGCGCGACGAGCTGAAATCGGAGTACGGGCTGGCGCACTTCGCCGAACACGCCTTCTTCAAGGGTACCCAGCGGCGACGCGCCTACCAGGTCAACTGCCGGCTGGAAAACCTCGGCGGCGAACTGAATGCCTACACCACCAAGGAGGACACGACGCTGCACGCCACCGTGCTGCGCGGCGACTTCGCCAAAGCCGTCGAACTGCTCGCCGACGTGGCGTTCCGTTCGACCTTTCCCGAACGGGAACTGGAACGCGAACGCGAGGTGATCTTCGACGAGATCAACACCTACAAGGATTCGCCCGCCGACCGCATCTACGACGATTTCGAAGACCTGCTCTTCGCCGGATCGGCACTGGGACACAACATTTTGGGCACGAAGGCGGCACTGGCCCGCTACCGCTCGGAGCACATCCACGCCTTCGTGCGGCGCACGCACACCACCGATCAGATGGTCTTCTCGTCGATCGGCAACATCGCGCCCCGGCGCATCGAGGCGATCGCCGCGCGGTACTTCGCCGACATGCCCGCCACCGTGCGGTCGTTCTGCCGGACGGCGCCCGCGCCCGTCGCCCCCTTCGAACGAAGCATCGCGCGGCACACGCACCAGTCGCACTGCATCGTCGGAGCACGGGCTTACGGCATCCTCGACCCGAAGCGGCTGCCGCTGGCGCTGCTCGTCAACATGCTGGGCGGCCCGAGCGCCAACTCGATGCTCAACGTCACCGTGCGCGAGAAACACGGACTGTCGTACAGCATCGAAGGCAGCTACACGCCCTACGGCGACGCCGGCATCGTGGCAATCTACTTCAGCTCCGACCACGACAACTGCGACCGCTGCCTGGAACTGGTGCGGGGGCAGATCGACTCCCTGCGCACCCGGCGGCTTTCGACACGGCGGCTGGCGCTGGCCAAGAAACAGTTCGTCGCACAGCTGGCGATCTCGATGGAGAGCAACGAGGGCTACATGCTCGGTGCCGGCAAGAGCTATCTGGTACACAGCGAGGTGGACACGATGGAGGAGGTCTACCGCAAAATCAGCGACTTGCAGGCCGGGGAGCTGTTGGAGGTCGCCAACGAAGTGCTCGCCTCGCCTTCGCTACTCGTTTACAGATGATGGACGCACTCGAAAAATACGTCGACAGCCTCTCCACACCCGAATCGGAACTGCTGCGGGCGCTCGATCACGAGACTCACATGCAGACGATCCAGCCGCGGATGCTCTCGGGACACATCCAGGGAAAACTGCTCGAAATGTTCGTGCGGATGCTCCGTCCGCACAGCATCCTCGAAATCGGCACCTTCACGGGTTACTCGGCGCTCTCGATGGCCGCCGGACTCGGCGAGGAGGCCACGCTCGACACGATCGAGGTGGACGACGAACTGGAAGAGCTGGCGCAGCGTTTCTTCGACCGCTCGCCCTGCGGCGGGAAGATCCGGCTCCACATCGGTTCGGCGCTCGACATCGCCCCGACGCTGGGCGGTCCGTTCGATCTGGTCTTCATCGACGGCGACAAACGCGAATATCCCGCCTACTACCGGATGCTCATGGGCGACGACACGGGGCGGCCGCTCGTGGAAAGCGGCGCTTTCCTGCTGGCGGACAACATCCTCTGGTCGGGCAAGGTGGTAGCGCCCGTCGCCCGCAACGACCTGCACACGCAGCGCATCCTCGAATTCAACCGCACGGTGGCCGACGACCCGCGCGTGGAGAACGTGATCGTGCCGCTGCGCGACGGCCTGAATCTGATACGAGTGAAATAAACATCCGAAGGAAACGATAAAAATCGGCCTTTTTGTTGCATTTTCGGGTTTTAGTTTCTAACTTTACTCGAACCTAAAACCCTCAACCATGAAAACCTACCCGTTTCTGGCAGTTTTCATCTGCCTCTGCGTGAACACCGCGGCGCAGGAGTACAGTTTCAAGTACGGAAAAATCACGCCCGACGAACTCCGCATGACCCTCTACGAACCCGAACCCGATGCCCCGGCCGTCTTCATCTACGACGATACGGACATCCACTACTCCTTCGGCAATTCGATCCAGCTGCTGTGTTATCGTACGGTCAAGATCAAGGTATTCAAGGACGAAGGCGTGAAGTGGGGCGACGTGGCGATCGACTTCGGCAACTACCAGCTGTCGAAAGAGGTCGTCTCCCGCATCGACGCCGCAGCCTACAATCTCGTGGACGGCAAAACGGTCAAGACGCAGCTCAAACGGCAGAATATCTTCGAGGAGGTGCTCGACGAACACACGAAACGGCTGAAATTCTCGATCCCCGAAGTCAGGGCCGGAACGGTGATCGAATACCGCTACCTGCTCACGTCGGACTTCATCGGGCAGATTCCGGACGTCGACGTCCAGCACGCAATACCGGTCGTACGCAGCACGGCGCAGATCTCGATCCCCGAATATTTCACCCACCATATCCACACGCGGGGGTATCTGACGCTGCCGGTCAAAAAGGAGCTGGAAAACGGCGGTGCGGCCGGCTTCTCCGGATTCAGCTATACCAATACCAAATACATCTGCAACATCGATCGGGTGCCCTCGCTCCGCAAAGAGCCGTACGTCTGGCATCTGGACGACTTCCGCGCAGGGCTCGAATTCGAGATCAACGGCCTCGAAATTCCCGGCAGCCTCTACAAGAGCTTCACCCGGACGTGGGCCGACGTCTACGAATCGCTCGACCGGTCGGAGTTCGGGCGTTACGCCGACATCCGCAATCCCTTCAAGGACGAAGTGGCGGCCATCGTGGCACGAAACGCCGACGACGAGCGCCGGCAGCTGCACGAAATCCTCAAATTCGTACAGTCCCGCATCGCATGGGACGGAACCTACCGGCTGACACCCGAGAGTTCGCCCCATGCAGCCGTCGACAAGAGACGCGGCGACAGCGGGTCGATCAACTTCATCCTCGCCGCCGCCCTGCGCGACGCCGGATTCAAACCGGAAATTATCCTGCTCAATCCCCGCTCCGCAGGACGGCTTCCGCTGACCCACGCCACCGACCGCATCCGCACCTTCGTATTGCGGACGAAGCTCAAAAGCGGGGAGACGGTCTACCTCGATGCCACCGACCTCCACTCGGACGTCAACGTCCTGCCCACGCAGCTGCTCGTCGACCACGCCAGACTTTACAGTCCGGAACATCCTTTCGAAAACTGGATCAACCTCTCCTCGCCGGCGCAGAGCATCGTCCTGTCACAGATCACGGCCCGTCTGACGGAAGAAGGGGAGTTGGAATGCACCGAAACGGACACCGAAACCAATCAGGCGGCCTATGACCTGAGCCGCCGTTACAGCCGCAGCGAAAACCACGACACGTTCGTACAGGAATACGAGCAGCGGGCCGGCATCACGATCTCGGAGCTGACGGTCGATGGGCTCAATACGGCCAAAGCACGCATGAAGCTGAACTTCCGCAAGCCGGTCGATTCGGGCGGCGACTTCCTCTATATCTGTCCCACGATCGTCCCCTTCATCGAGAAGAACCCCTTCACCAGTCAGAAGCGCCAGCTGCCCGTGGAGTTCTCGTATCCATACCGCTACCGCATCATCGTTTCGCTGATGCTGCCCGAAGGCTACACCGTGGAGGAACTGCCCAAATCGCAACGCCTGTCCGCCTGCAACGAAGGCATCGCCTGCACGATGCAGTTGCAGCAACAGGGAGCGCTGATGCAATGCCTGTTCGAATTCGACCTGTCGCGCATCATCTTCCCCGCCACCGAATACACCGACCTGAGCGCATTCTACGGATTCGTCATGGACATGTGCAACAGCCGGATCGTTCTTAAAAAATCATAGCCCATGCGCAGTCGTTTATTACCGTGTCTTCTGCTCACACTGGGCAGCACGACCGCCAGCACGGCGCAGGAGTACTCCGTCGCAACGCTCGCCGACTCGCTGCGGCAAAACGCTCAGGCAGTCGTCCGGCTCTACGAAACCGATTTCCAATACAATTCGCCCTCCTCGGCGACGGCACGGCACGACATCGTCGTCACGCTGCTGGACCGCAGGGGAGCCAGACATGCCGACCTGGTCTGCTACGTGGACATGTTCAGTTCGCTGAAAAGCTTCTCCGCAGAGATCTGCGACGCCTCCGGCCGCGTGATCCGCAAACTCGGCAAAGGCGACCTGAACTATACCGAATATTCCCAGCATCTGGCCGACGATGCGGCCTACTACTGGCTCGAACCGCCGTTATCGGTCTTCCCATGTACCGTCCGCTACCGTTACGAGACGGCGCACAAGAACGGCATGTTCGGCACGCTGCGTTTCGTCCCGCTGTCGACCGACATCGGCGTAGCACTGGAAAAGGCGCGTTTCCGGCTGTCGACCCCTGCCGGCTATGCGTTCAACTGCCGATGCACGCCCTTCCCTGTCGAACCCGTGCGGCATACGGATCGCGGCCGCGACAACTACGAATGGACATTCCCGTCCCGCACGGCCGTGCTCGACGAACCGCTGATTCCGCCCGCCCGCGAACGGCTGCCGATCCTCTACTTCGCGCCGTCGGAGTTCACCTACGACAAAACGCAAGGGAATATGCAGGACTGGCCCCGTTTCGGCGTCTGGATGGACGGACTGCTCGCGGGCCGCGGACAGCTGCCTCCGGCCTTGCAGGCCGAAATACACGACCTAACCGACACGATCCCCGACAAACGGGGAAAAATCGAGGCGCTCTACCGCTATCTGGGACGCACGACCCGCTACGTGAGTATCCAGTTGGGCATCGGAGGCTGGCAGCCGATGGACGCCGCAACGGTCTATGCGAATAAATTCGGCGACTGCAAGGCGCTCTCCAACTACCTGCACGCGATGCTGGCCGCCTGCGACATCGAGTCGTTCTACACCATCATCCACACGCAGAACAAGCATATCCCGCGCGATTTCGCCACACCGGCCATCGCCAACCACGCCATTCTGGGCGTGCCGTGCCAGCGGGACACGCTGTGGCTGGAATGCACCAATACCGACGTTCCCTTCGGCTATGTACATCAGTCGATCGCCGGTCACGACGCCGTGATCTGCCACGATGGCAAGGCCGAAGTCGTCACGCTGCCCGCCTACGCCGACTCGCTCAACACCGAATGCCAGCGCATCGACGTCCGGCTCGACGAGGCGGGCAATGCCAGCCTCTCGCTGTCGAGCGTCAGTCGGGCGCGGCAATACGAGTGGACACGGCCGATACTGGATCTGGCGCGCGACAAGCAAGCCGACTTCCTGCGCAGGTCGTTCCAACTGCCGCTGGCGCAGGTCGATTCGCTGCGCTGCGAGGAGGTGCTGGACAAGCCGCTTCCCGAGATGCACATCCGCGCCTCGATCACCGCGCTGCGCTATGCCAACAAGACCGGCTCGCGCCTGTTCGTCCCCGTAGCACCGCTGCGTTCGGGGCCGGGCCGCTTTACGGCCGAACGCAGGCACGACCTGTGGATCGACAAGGGGTATTGCGATACCGATTCGCTTACGCTGCATCTGCCGGAGGGGTACGTCGTCGAAGCGCTTCCGAAATCCGTAACGATAGAAAACCGCTTCGGAAAGGTCGCATTCGAGGCCTTGTGCAGCGGCGACAGATTGCACATCCGCATCCGCCTGCTGCGCCGTTCGGGCCGTTACCCGCAAAGCGAGTATGCAGCCTTCCGCGAATTCATGCAGGCCGTCGACCGCGTCTATTCGGCCAAAATCGTCCTGCGCAAGGTAT
>ENA-UOJT01001946-UOJT01001946.1-human-gut-metagenome-genome-assembly--contig:-C15-NODE-1946-length-12672-cov-8.398827_pt1 | contig 12672 bp, 10 predicted proteins | sample MGYA00242357_ERZ723904 | MGnify/ENA metagenome assembly ERZ723904 | reverse complement strand
GCTCAGCTGGATAGAGCAACAGCCTTCTAAGCTGTGGGTCCTGGGTTCGAATCCCAGCCCGATCACATAAAAACAGGCGGTTATCAGTGATTGATGACCGCCTGTTTTGGTGTTAATGGTACGATTTCCCGTTCTCATCGAGGCTGAATACAGATGACATGGTTTGTATTCCTTCCCGGTTCTCTACTGTACAAAGAATATTTTTCTCCCTGTCTACCAGAAACAGATGGTTCCGTTGTTCTGGGTTGACATGTCCTACCCAGTTGGTAAACAACAGACGCCCGTCCAGGAAATATTGCATGCCTCCCAGAAACTTCAACGGTTTACCGGGAATATCCTTGTTGGATATTTCCCAAACGGTTTTACCTTGTTTGTCTAGCTCCACGATGCGGGGGTTTTGTGTCTTATCAGCAACAGCGACCAATGTGTGTCCATCCGGCAGCCGGATTACGGAATGAGGGCCACCGGGTATCTGTACCTGCCAGACAACTTTACCTGCCTGGTCATATTCTTTAACACATTCATCGCCGTAATGAGCGACCAGATAATGTCCGTTATCCAGTTTCCGGGCATTGCGCATAAAAGCAAATGTCCCGTCTGAAACGCCTTCCGGTAAAATGCATATATCACTGACGATATTCCCATCGGGAGATACTTCCAGCAGACGTCCGGCATTACATTCTCCGATAAACGTATTTCCGTTCTTCAACCGCTGGCAGGCAAAGATCGGACTTTCGGAAGTATAATGAAAAATGGTATCGTTCTGACGGGTGATTTCCAGTACCCCTTTGCCGGTTGAAAATAACAGGTTGCCGTTGGGTAATACCCAGATGTCATTCGATTCCGGAGCTTTATGCTGCCAGACGATCCGGTTGTTTTCCATAATGAACACTATCCCTTGCGAATAGTCTGCTCCAACAAAATTCCCGCACTGGGCCACGGTTGCCAGGCAACAGATACAAGAAAGAATGAGTGTATAAATAATGGTTCTCATGATCTTTTATTGATTATAAAGATAATACGTATTCTGCCAGGTCATTCAGTTCGTTTTCAGATAATGCTTCTGCCGGAGCATGTATTTTCAGCATTTCCTGCATTGTGTAAGCACGTCCGTCGTATAAATAGGGGGCTGTTCTCCATACTTCGTTCAGTGCTGGAACATCCATTTTGACATGCTCGTCCGGTCCGTTGGTCCAGCTCACTTTATATTGTTTCATATCTGTGTAGTAAGTTCCGGAATGGCAGGAAGAACAATCTTTCTCAAAATGAGCTTTGCCTCTCTTTGCCGCTTCCGACAGGTTGTCGTTCACCAGCCGGGGACTGGGAACCGGAGCTAACGATTTCAGATAGGCATCGATAGCCGGAGCCACTTCTTCGGTTGAAGCCGAGAATAAAATATATTTGATTCCCGAAACAACTGCGGTTTCTGCATCTTTACGGATTCCGGTGACCATACAGGGCGGTGTCTGATGGGAGAGGACTAACGTCTTGGTGTTCTTAGGATTCCCCATTCCATCATTCAGCAAGTCCCAGTTCAGTCCGTCCATCCGGGCATCATTCGGATGACAACTGGCGCAACTCTGCCATCCCTGGAAACCGATTGATGCGTCATGGAAATACATGTCGCCTTTGCCTGTTTGAGTGGAAGCGAGAGGAGTACCCAATGAAGAAGAAGTCATCTCTTTTCCACTCTGATTGAAGGCTACAAGTTCACCGGTGTAGTAATTTGCCGTATATACTTTATCCGGAGTGACGTGTAAGGCCCGGGGACCTTTCCCCTGTGTTTTGTAAAAATCGCGGATACCGTATAAGAAGCCGGCGTCATCCCGGATATGTGCATAATCTTTTGTCGAGGGAGTTGCTTTTCCCCCTTCTTTTACCTGTGCCAGACGGTTATGCAGCATCGCTCTGTCTATACAGGCCAGTTCGTGGGTGCCGGAAATTGCTACCCATATTTTGCTGTCGTCCGGTGAAACAACGACATTCCAGGGATTTGAGGCTCCTTTCTGGGGAGTATCCAGCAGAACGGTATTTTCCACTTCCTGTGAATGCAGGTTGATGATAGATAAAACGTTTGTACTCATCCATCCACGATCCACCTGATTGGTCGGGAGCTGGTAGCGTGCCAGCAAATGGACGGCATATGCATAGTTGCCTTTACTGTCTGTAGCCAGGGCTTTTACATCAGTCGAACCGTTCGGGAGTTGTAATCGTTTCACTACCTTTTTGTGGTTCACATCCACAATATCCAACTGACAGGCAATCGGATAAGCAAGCGACGACATTTCCGGCAGGTTATTGGCTACTAGCAGCATGCTGTCGTTTGCAAATGAGACGAGGTCTACCGGCTCACGTCCAACGGGAATACGATTGAGTACTTCTTTTGTTTTCGGAGAAACTTCCCAAAGTTCATTATTGAAACGTTGCGTAGTCCACAAGGATGCGGTTTGTTTATTGAATAACAGGGCGGAGGGCGTATGTCCCAATCGGGTATCCGATATGACGGACAAATCTTTTCCGTTCAATTCGCACAGGGAACCGTCTGCACCGTCACACACCACCCAGATATGTTGGTCGGGTGTTTCCGCCAGATCGTTTACTGGTGCAGGCAGTACCGCTTTTGTCCCGGTTTTATTGAAATTGGCGTCGATGAGGCGTATTTCTTTTTTATCCCGGTTTGTCACCAGGAGTCCGCCTTGCTTTCCGGCACTCCAGATATGGTCCGGAGCAAAAATATCATCTCCGCTGCATCCGGTCAGGATGGTCAGGGAGAGACAGGCTATATAGGTCCAGTTTATTTTCATGATCATTACTTCTTAGCTTTTAACGATTGAAGATACTGGCGGATATTTTCTTTTTCCGCAGCACGGGATGTTTCCCGTTTCTTCTCATAATAAGTATAATACTCTTTTTCCTCCTGTGTCCAGTTATTCGCTTCCCGGTAATCGCCGATGAACGGTACACACAGGTCGATCCATAAAGCGATCGTTTCCATTTCTTCTTTGCTCAGTTTGCAGCCGCCATGCCCGTTTTCAAGTCGCTTGATCAGATTACTTGTATTGGAACCTGCAAAATAAGGGGCAAGTAAAGTCGGCTCGGATAAATTGCTGATCCAGTTCACTTCCGGATGATGGGCGTCTCCCTGCCAGGAGTCGTTATCTCTGGTCATTTGACGGGCATGAGTCAGGTTCAGGTAAGAGTCTGAGAATTTACGCTTCGTCTGCTGGTCTACTACTTTTAATTCGCCTTTCAGGCTTAGCTTGCTTTTTACCCCGTCGTGGCAGGAAATGCAATGAGCGTCCCAGATGGGCTGCACTTCTTTGATATAACTGAAACAACGGTCGCCGATACCTTCCGGCTCGATCTTTTGGATACCGGTGTTCATCGCCATAGATACCGGATGCGAGGCTATCGGAACGGTGTTTTTATGTTCATGACAGCCCACGCAACTCTGCGTTTCTCCCGGTTGCAGTGTCGACCAGCTGCGCATGGTTTGCACAACCCGGTTGTTTTCGTCTAATGCCTGAAAATAAAGCGGAGTACGGCAAGGAACTTTAAAGAAAGCCGAACCGTCGGGATTAACATCGACAGTTCCCAATATCCGTTTTACATCCCAGCTGGCGTTGCCGACACCTACCGGAGAGAAGGCATGTCCGGCACCACCCGCATCAAAACCGAAAGCAGCACCGATACTGGCTACCCGGTAGATGGGTTCTACAATTCTCAGTTTTTTGATCGTTCCGGGCTGAACACCTTTCAAGCCGTTGCCTTCGTAGATATTTTGCATATAATAGACACCTTCCTCTTTTGTATAGTCCACATTGTCTACGCGCTGGAAAGGACGTTCACGTTCGGACAACAGGACCGGTTGGTTGCAAGATATGCTGGCGTCTGAAACCAGCAGTTCCCGTTCACCGGACGGTGTCATCCAGTAAATACCGAATTCCATCGGATGACCTACATGGTAACCTAATGGGGTATAGGATATTAAAAACTCCTTTTCATTCAATGGGTAAGGATGCTGGAACTGGTCGGCGAACTGCCCGTAGGCGTCGATTTTTACGGCTTCCGGTTTCCGGAGCGGGGCAACCAGCATGACGCCTTCATTCTCGTCACGTCCGGCTTCCGGGTCGATGATACATAGTTTGCCATGCTGGGGAGTGTGATGTCCCAGGATTGTCGCCATCACTTTCCGGGTTCCGGGGATTTGCCGGGTGTGGGTGAGTGTGGTTGGGAAAAAACTGTTCCCGCCATAGTATTCCGCTTGTCCGGTACCGTCCGGATTCATCTGGCAAAGCGGTTGCATGAATACCTGGCCACGGTCATTGTATTCCCAGCGGGTATAGACCACTCGTCCGTCATCGAGCAGTGTCGGGTTTGATGTATGTACCTGGTCGAAACCAACCTGGCGCATATAACGTCCTTCACGGTCGCAGAGATAGAGGTTGCTGACTTCGACAGTCCAGCAATCCACTGCACTTCCGTTGCGGGTCGAATTGAACAGAATGTTTTCGTCGGGCAGATAGATCGGCTCTATGTCGGCAAATCCCAGACCTGAAGTGATTTGTTTCAGTTTCCGCGACGGCATCTCCATTTCATAGAGATGAAAATCATCCTCCTTTTGTGATTTCTTCCAGGCAAAGAGAATATGTTTACCGTCGAAATGAACATCCGGATCCCGGAAGACACCGGCTGTATCTTTCAATAAAGTTTCTTCCTTTGCCCAGATCCCGTCCATTTTGAAATAAGCCAGCTCGCCACCAGCAAAGAAGTTGCATTCTGCGCGGGCATCCGACAGACCTTCCGTATAAGCGAAAAAGGAAGGGCGAAGTGTGCGGAATTTGGTAAACACGACTTCGGGAGTGTTTTTTATAAAGGATGCCAGTCGCTGTTCCCTTCTTGCTTTACAGGCATTCAGATAGGCGGATAAAGCCTGTGTTATGCTTTCCGGCATGTTGGTTACTTTGGTTTCCTGCTGTAATTTTTGCAAACGCTCTGAAATTTGTTCGGGCAATGTTTTGTCAAACCATTTTACATCGCTTCCATCCTGTAGCCACCAGTCGTAGTAAACCGGATAGTGGTGATAGAAATGCAGATGTGCCTCCCGGATCAGGGTGGCAGTACTGTCTTTTGAAACAAGACCTTCGGTTGCCTTTATTTTATTAAACCGGTCTTGTATGTCTGTTATAAATTCCTGTTTGTCGGCGGGATAGTGGTCCTTATATACTTTTTCCTTGTTCTGGCAAGCTGCCTTATTTAGGCGCTTACTTGCTAATCCTATTTGTTGTAAGTTATTCATTTATTTTTCTCCCTTCTTTTTTGTTTTTGGTTTGCGGGAATTGGCAAACGGAAGTCATTTTTCCCCACTTATTTTTTCTTTGTGGGGAAAAAGTCCCACTAGTGTGGGGAATAATCCCCTTTGCAATGGGGAATTATCCCCATACTAGTGGGGATTTTTACTTAATAGCACTTTTATAAGCCTCCACAATAGTAACTCCACTGGATGTGCCGATGCGGGTTGCTCCTGCCTTGATCATGGCTAAAGCAGTATCGAGGTCGCGGATACCGCCAGCCGCTTTTACTCCGATTTCCGGACCAACAACACGGCGCATCAGGGCTACATCTTCTACAGTCGCACCGGCTGTTCCAAAACCAGTCGAGGTCTTAACAAAGTCAACTCCAGCCTCTTTGGCTATCCGGCAGACTGTTTCCTTTTCGGCATCCGACAGATAGCAGGTTTCCAGAATCACTTTGCAGATAACGCCTGCCGGTCTACAGATAGCAACCATCTCTTCGATTTCTTTCTTTACAATATCCAGGCGGCCTTTTTGTAACGCGCGTACATTTATTACTGTATCTATTTCCGTCGCGCCTTTAGCGATGGCGTCGCGTGTTTCGAAAGCCTTGCATTCGGTCGTGGTCTGTCCTAACGGAAAGCCGATGGCTGCACCGACACGGACGGGCGAACCTTCCAGCAGTTTGACGCAGGTTTCTACTTCCGCCGGATTGATGGCAACCATGGCGAATTCGTATTTGCGTGCTTCGGCACATAGTTTCTCAATGTTTTCTGCTGTGCCGAAAGGTTTCAGGAAAGTATGGTCGATCATTCCTGCCAATTGTTTTACTGATAAGTTCGCTATTATTTCGTTCATGATAAATGATGTTTAGAATGTTAAAACTGTTTTTATTACTTCGTTACGTTTTACGGCTTCCAGGGCCTCGTTGATTTGTTCTATTTTAAAGCGGTGGGAGATGAAGTCGGATGCGGACAGCCGGCCTTCGCGTATCCATTCGGTCAGCGCTATCATTGCTCGTTTCTCTTCCGAACGGGTCGGCCAGCGGTGGATGAACAGGTTGAAATTGTAAGGAGCCTGGTCCAGGTCGATCGTCGGATTCTTTGTCATTACGCCATATACACAAATATCTCCGGCCATTTTTATAAGGGGTAGGGCCGAATGAACGATGGAAGGCAGGCCGACAGCGTCGATGACCGTATCGTATGAACGATTTGCGGCAGCGATAAATTCGGGTGTCGCAATCTCAGCCGGCGTATAGCCATTATCAGCACCCATTTGTCTGGCTAGTTCCAGTTTGGCAGGTAGCATGTCGACAATATCCACTTGTCCGAGACCGAATAGTTTGCCGAGTTTCACAAAACTCAACCCGACAGGACCGGCACCGAATACCATCACTTTCTTTCCCGGTTCCAGGCGGAAGTCTTTGAATGCACCCACTATTTCACGCCAGGTGCAGGCAATGACTGCTTCTTCCGGCTGTATATCGGCCGGTATTGCATTCTGTATTTCGAAGCTGTCCCAGCAGCCTTGTTCCGGAGTGGCAAGGCCTTCTTCCTGCAAAACTTCGAAATCGTTTACTACGACATATTCACAGAAACCGCCCCAGGCACTGTTCAGCCCCGGTGTCGTAAAGGAGGCATTCAATCCGCCGATTACCCTGTCGCCTACCTTGAAATTTCGAACTTTACTTCCGACTTCTATTACAATGCCGACATTTTCATGGCCTAAAGCCATCGGGAACTGATCTGCCCCCGGAAAATGTCCGGCTATCAGTTTGCTGTCGGTGGCATTGCACAAAGCGACCATTTCTGTTTTTACGAGGGCCTGGTACGGAGTGATAACAGGCATATCTATTTCCCGGATTTCTACTACGCCGGGAGCTGTTGCGATTACGCTTTTCATTTTTCCTTTCATATTCATTCTTATAGATTTAAATCCGACAGGTCTGTATAAACATCTTTCAAATGCTCGTACGTCCGGTCGAAAACAGCTATTAATTCTTTGTATTTCTCTACATTGGCGGGGATAGGGCTGATCTTTTTGTCGATATGGATAAACCGGTCGGTTACACTGAAATCTTTGAATAAGCCGGCTCCGATTCCTGCCAGGATGGCGGCGCCCATGGAGGTCGCTTCTTCCAGATAGTTCGGGATTTTTATTTCAGTCTGATAAATATCGGCCATCATCTGCTGCCAGATCGGATTTTTAGCACAGCCTCCTATTACCGTCATATTTTCTACGGGGACGTGGTTGCGGAATATATTGACGATAAGTCCCAGGTTCAGGGTGATGCCTTCCATGACGGAACGAAGCATATCGCCATGTGTGTGTCCTACCGTCAATCCGATAAAAGCGCCTTTGGCATTTACGTTCCAGCGGGGAGAACGTTCGCCCATCAGGTAAGGCAGGAACAATAGTTTGTTGGAGCCTACCGGAGATTTCCGTATCTGTTCGTCAATCAGTTCGTACACATACCCTTTCCTGATTCTGGCTTCTTCCTGTTCAAACAGGCAGAGTTGCTGCACCATCCAGTTATAGGAAGCGCCTGCCGTCTGCATAGTTCCCGACGGATGCAGCATGCCCGGTACGACATGCGCCCAGTTCATGGTACGGCGTTGTTCGTCTACAACCGGCTTTTCTACTGTCAGGGCAACCCATGAGGAGGAGCCCAGATAATTGTAGGATGTTCCCGGGGCTACACAACCTACGCCGACTCCGGCACAACTGCCGTCGCCTCCTCCGCAGATAACCGGTGTACCTTTACGGAGTCCGGTGGCTTTGGCTGCTTCCTCCGTTACTTCTCCTATAACATCAATAGAAGAACGGACTTCCGGGAAGAGGGAGATATCCAGTCCTGCTGCTTCTATGATCTCTTCGCTCCATGACCATCTGTTCAGGTCGTAGGCGTTTGTTCCGGAAGCATCTGACGGGTCGGTGGCGATCGTACCGCAAAGGCGGAAATTGATGTAGTCTTTTGCATTAAGCATTTTGTACGTTTTTGCAAAAACTTCCGGCATATGTTTTCGTATCCACATTAATTTTTCTATTGAATAGGAAGCACTGATACGGTGTCCTGTTATTTCATAGAAATGAAGCGGGTCCATTTTTTCATACAGGAAAGCTTCTTCCTCCTGTGAACGCTGGTCGCAGTACAGCAGGTGTGGAGAAAGCGGATTCCCTTTTTTATCGATACATAAGCATCCCATCATCTGGCCGCTCAGGGCAACTCCGGCGATCTCTTCGGGTGATACGAGTTGAAGTAATGCATTTGTTGTTTCTGTTATGGCTTTCCACCAGTCGGACGGATCCTGTTCCGCGCGGTTACCGGCGGCATAAACAGTCTGGTAGGAGGCGACACGGGATGCAACCAGCATGCCTTCTTCATTGAATAGAGTGGCTTTGTTGCCACTTGTTCCTAAATCGTGTGCAATGACGTATTTTGCCATGGTCTTTGAATTTTATTTATAATGCAGCATTCGTATATCCGGTCAGTCCGACCAGGATGCCTCCTGCTATCCCCCCGGCAATAATGACGGCCCAACGTGGAAATGCCTCTTTCAATAATCCCAAACGTGTCCCTCTGGGAGCACAGAGTGTATCACATACGACAAATCCCATAGCGATGGCCCAGCCCATATCCACCCAGGGGGCACTTCCTCGGGCTCCTTGATGAATGAGGCTGAATTGCATGGGTAATCCGTTTACATCGGTAGCTAAACCGGTGGAGAAACCGAAACCGGGCAATTTGTGATTCACCAGCCAGAATGTTCCTATAATTAAGGCGGCCGCAATAAATCCTCCTTTTGCTCCAAAATCTTTCACCAGTTTGGGCCAGCAGAATATAACTGTAAAAGTGACGGCGAAAGAACCGAATATACTGGTTATGATACCGGCATTGTACATGCCGAACAATTCATTGTAAGTTTGTAACCATTCGCTCATACTGCATCCTCCTCTTTTGACAGGCGATTACCGCATGAACGCATCATCCAGATGGTTATTCCGGCTAAAGCACCTCCGATCAGACAACAAAACAAAGTGGGGGCAGCCAGGAAAAACTGAGTGAAATCACCCTGGAAACGGACGATTCCCCAGGCTATGCCGGCAGAGCCGATACACCATCCCTGGTCCAGCCATATTTTTTCCTTCCGGATTTAATATGGCTCCGTTATAATGGTTCATGTACCACATGATCCCGATAATAAGGGTAGCAGCCAGCCATCCTCCCATTAAACCGTATGTTTTCCAAAGTTCCGGCCAGATGCCGAAAGCAAATCCTCCGCATATTGCCGAACCGGCAAATGTAGATAAGTAGTGTTTCATGATATTTAGGTTTATGATCTGTTAGTTCAATTGTAATTTAGCCAGTGTAAAAGGCTTGTCGTGTTTGGTATTTACTTTGTCGGGACCTGTCACGATGTCGAAGCAGGATACAATTACCTGGCCGTTCCAGACGATCGGTTCTCCCGGCTGGTCCAGACCACCGTCGCTGCCGTCGCAATCCGGACTTTGGGCGATACGCTGAATGCGGCCGTTCTTGTCTATACGGGCCACTGCATTTTCAGAAAAGTCGGCTACCCAGATATTTCCGTCGTCATCCATGCACATTCCGTCGGTGGTGCGTAGTTGTGACGGGTCTTGTGCCCATATCTCATTTCCGATAACGTTGCCATTGGGATCCATGGTTATTCGGTGAATGGTGCCGTCTCCAAAATTTCCTACATATAAATTGTCTTTTTTATCGAATACGATTCCGTCCAGTCCGTACTGAACTGCTTTGTTTTTCGTAATGACCGTTGTGAGCAGGTTCTTATCTGCTTTTGTATTGGTTACTTTTATATTCTTATCGTTCTTGTCGAAGCAATAGACTCCGCTTACCAGTAGTCCGGACGGATCCTGGATGGAGGAGAGGGAGCTTTGTGTTACATATAATTTCCCATTTCTGAAGCGGATGCCGTTGGGGTGTTCCATACCGGTGGCTACTTTGATAACTTCTTTCAGTTCGTAGCCATTTAATTTTAAGCATAAGATTCGGCCTTTGTTCCTGGCCTTTTCAGCTCCGCTCCATCCCTGGTTGTCACAAATAAATAAGTTTCCTTCATCATCGAAGGTGATTCCCATGGGAGCAGCCCAACCTGTTTCTTCTAATATGGGTACATTCATCCATTTGCTGATTTTCCCGTCTTTAGTAATCCGCATCAGGCAGGCTGGTTTCGACAAATCGGCAAAGTTCGGACAAGCCAGGATCAGGTCGCCATTTGGGGCAATTGCCATTCCGTCGGGTGTCGGACAATCATCCGGCAATTCCATGAATAGTTCACTTTTTTGCATTGCCGGTGTACAAGCTCCCAGGAATGCAGATAATAAAACTGATATTAAAAACACGTTCTTCATGATATATAGATTTTTCATTGGCAAAGAAATATAATTCTGCCCTGAAAGAGTTTCATCTATCGGTCAAAAGCTTTCAATATTCGGTCAGTGAATGATTTGTGTTGTTGTAAGGTGTTGATCTTTAGTAGCCTGATTGTATGAGGCTTTTATATGCCGGAATAAATCTAGATGAACTTTTTCAACGTGTATTTGAACTTATTCCTGAAATATTTCCGGATATTTCCGGATGAAATACGTCGGTGTACAACTCCAGGCATGGCAATAGCTATTGACCGGGAAAAAGTTGTATGGAGATAAAAACTCATTTTTAGGATCATAAACTTCCCAGAATGTATCAGCACCTTTGTGGATCATTCCTCCCCAGTATTCTGCTACTTCATTTCGGGCTTCTTGCGGCATTCCGCTTTTGATCAGGGCTTCAATGTAATAATGGAACAGGTAAGGTGCTCCCGGAGTGCAGACATTCTCTGTTGTTTTCAAGGCTTTTAAAGATCGTTGGGCTTCTTTTTGTGTAGGTATTTCTCCCAGTATCATCCATATCTGGGAAGCATAAGAAACCTGATCATTCAATTTGCCTGTGAATAAACCCGTTTTTGGATTGTAGAAATGCTTTCGGGCAGCTTTTTTCATCTTTTTGATGAGTCCCGGAAGTTGGGTGACCTCATTTTCTTTGTTCAGTAATTTTGCGAGTTCATAGGTCTCTTTGAAAGCAAAAACAGTAACGCCATGAAAAGCTACTTCTCTATGTAATCCGTCTTTCCAGTCGAAGAATATCCACCATTCACGGGATGCCCGTTCGTAATTCATTGTTCCGTCATCCTGTAGGTATTGGTAAGCTGATTCCAATTGTTTTTTTACAACGGGCCAAAGGTCCTCAGCCGTCTCTCTGTCTCCCGTTTCCTGCAAATAGTCTTTGAGGGTAACGCCAAACAGGAAAGAATAATCATATAAATGTTGTTTTGCCTGGGGCTTGGGCTCCTGGGTTTCAAAAACAGTTGCGTTTAGTTTTCCGTTATGCTCGCTTAGTCCGGCCAGCAGGTAGAGGCAGCGTTTGGTCAGATTGTATTGTTTGAAGGAATAGTTGTTAGCCAATGCTTCCAGATATAAGTCGCCCAACCACAGACGCTGATCCCTTTTGGGACCGTCTTCGTAAACGGTTTGCATACATTCTTTCAGGGTATTTAAACTAACCCGGTCTATGTCTTTAAATATCTGTGGCGTGGCAGCCGATAATTCTCCGGGCGTATTGACGGCAGAAGTAACAGCGTCGCATTTCATTCCGGAAATACAGAAGTCATATCCGGGAGGAGTCGCGATAAGTTCTATTTTTACATATCTGAAGGATACACGGCGTGGAATGGTGATCGTTGACGGCATTGTCATCATGGTGACTATTTCATCTTGTAACCACGCACGGCTGAGTCCTCCCTGATAAGGATCGAAAGGTGTTACCAGTTCAGAAGGAACTTCTCCGAATGTCAGTTTGAAGCGTGCCGGTGCGTCTGCCTCGGCTTTTAGTAGCTCCGTACTGAAACTGAAACTACCTGTTATGTGTTCTCCGAAATCGACAATGACGGCTTTTGTCTCCTTAAAAGAGTTATCGTAGAGTGTATTTATAGGTGCTGTTTGCTCTGCTTTGTATTGCTGGAAAGCATTTTCATCTTTTATTATATGTACTAAACCGACCGGCTTTTTTTCTGTAACGGTCAGTTGAGGAATGCTTTCTTTTGCTTTTTGTAACCAGGATGTCCGCTGGCTGGCATAAAAATCTTGTCCGTGGACTGTTATAAAACAACTGGCAAGTAAACAGTTTAATATAAGTGTTTTTAAGGTCGTTTTCATGTTTCTATAAAATATGAATAAGTGTTTTATCAAAAGTATTCTTTCTTATAAATAGTTGATAAAATTACTATTTACCGGGTGGATGTATGTTGTATTATTGATATTAAATGTTACAAAAATGACACAATGGTAAGGGTTG
>ENA-UOJT01001943-UOJT01001943.1-human-gut-metagenome-genome-assembly--contig:-C15-NODE-1943-length-12686-cov-5.572005_pt1 | contig 12686 bp, 9 predicted proteins | sample MGYA00242357_ERZ723904 | MGnify/ENA metagenome assembly ERZ723904 | reverse complement strand
ACGCAGATTATATCAATTTTCGCGCGTTTAGTCAAGGACTTGGCGGCATTGCGCGCGTCCCGAACGTCGCGCGTTACCGCGTTCCATCCGCTCGTCGTCGTCCGCGCGGCTCTTTGCGAAATTTTTCTCGGGATAATGTGTATTCTCTTGCGAAAAACGCGCGATAAGTGGTATAATATAGAATGGTCCGACGGGGGAGCGGACCGGAGACGACGAAAATGATCAAATACATCAAGATACGCGGTGCGCGTGAAAACAACCTGAAGGATATCGACCTGGATATCCCGCACGACTCGCTCACGGTGTTTACCGGTCTGTCGGGCAGCGGCAAGAGCTCGCTGGCGTTCGACACCATTTACGCGGAGGGCAAGCGTCGTTACGTGGAAAGCCTGTCGTCGTATGCCCGAATGTTCCTCGGCCAGGTCAACAAGCCCGACGTGGACTCCATAGAAGGGCTTTCTCCCGCCATATCCATCGATCAGAAGACCACCTCGCATAACCCCCGTTCCACGGTCGGCACGGTCACGGAGATCTACGACTATCTCCGTCTGCTGTTCGCCAAGGCGGGAACGGTGTACTGCTACAAGTGCGGTCGTCCCGTCAGTCAGCAGACCGTCGACCAGATCATCGACGCGGTGCTCGCCATGGGCGAGGGCAGCCGTCTCACCATACTAGCGCCCATCGCCCGCGGCAAGAAAGGCGAATACAAGAAGGAGCTGGCGGCGTTGCGCAAGCAGGGCTTCGCCCGCGTCAAGATAGACGGCGAGATGAAGATGCTGGGCGAGGACGAGATCGAGCTGGACAAGCAGGTCAAGCACGACATCAGCGTCAGCGTGGACAGGCTGGTGCTCAAAGAGGGCGTGGAGAAGCGTCTGGCCGACTCGCTGGAGACCGCGCTCAAGCTGGCGGACGGCATAGTCGTCGTGGACAACGGCGGCGAGGAAACGCTGTACAACACCAAGTACGCCTGCGCTGAGTGCGGCATATCCATCCCCGAGATAGAGCCCAAACTGTTCTCCTTCAACTCGCCCTACGGCGCGTGCCCCGAGTGCGGCGGCCTGGGATTCAAACAGGTCATCGATCCCGCGCTCATATACGGCGACGGCAGCAAGACGCTGCGCGAGGGCGCGATAACGGTCACGGGCTGGAATTTCGATTCCGCAAAGACGACCTTGCAGATGTTCACGGCGCTGTCCGAGAAATACGGTTTCTCGCTGGACGTGCCTTTCAAGGACCTGCCCGAGAAGATAAAGAAGATACTGCTGTACGGCGACGATTCGGAGATCAAGCTGACGCTCACCAGCGACAACTACTCCTATTCCTACAAGCGCCGCTACGAGGGCGTCGTGACCAACCTCGAACGTCGGTACCACACGTCCACCAGCGAGTCTGCCAAGCGCGAGATAGAGAAGTACCTGCGCGACCTGCCGTGCAACTCCTGCGGCGGCAAGCGACTGCGCCCCGAGGCGCTCTCCGTGCGCATAGGCGGCAAGAACATATGGGAGCTCTGCTCCATGCAGATAACCGATCTGGTCGCATTTTTCTCCGCGCTCGAGCTGGACCGCTCGCACGCAATGATCGCCGCGCCCATACTCAAAGAGGTCAACGCGCGCCTGAGCTTCCTCACCAACGTCGGTCTGGAATACCTCACGCTCGCGCGGGGCGCCAACACGCTGTCGGGCGGCGAGGCGCAGCGCATACGTCTTGCGACGCAGATAGGCAGCGGACTGACGGGCGTGGTGTACATCCTCGACGAGCCTTCCATCGGTCTGCACCAGCGCGACAACGAAAAGCTGATAGCGACGCTTAAAAAACTGCGCGATCTGGGCAACACGCTCATCGTCGTCGAGCACGACGAGGACACCATGCGCGCGGCCGACTACCTCGTGGACATCGGGCCGGGCGCGGGCGTGCACGGCGGACGGGTCATCGCGGCGGGTACGCCCGAAGAAGTCGCAGCCAACACCGATTCCGTGACGGGCGATTACCTGTCGGGCAGGAAGAAGATAGAAGTCCCCGCGTCGCGCCGCGACTGGGAAAAGTCCATCGTCATCAAGGGCGCGAAACAGAACAACCTCAAAAACATCGACGTGGAGATCCCTTTGGGCGTGCTGGTGGCGGTCACGGGCGTGTCCGGTTCGGGCAAGAGCTCCATAGTCAATCAGATACTCTATCCCGCGGCGAGTAACCGCGTGAGCGGCACGCGGCTCATCGAGGGCAAATACGACGCCATACTCGGTCTGGAAAACATAGACAAGGTGATATGCATCGATCAGTCGCCCATAGGCCGCACGCCCCGTTCCAACCCCGCGACGTACACGGGCGCGTTCACGCAGATACGCGAGCTGTTCGCCAAGACGCCCGACGCCATGGAGCGCGGTTACGGGCCGGGACGCTTCTCCTTCAACATCAAGGGCGGGCGTTGCGAGGCCTGCGAGGGCGACGGCATCAAGAAGATAGAGATGCACTTCCTTTCGGACGTGTACGTGCCCTGCGAGGTGTGCGGCGGCAAGCGTTACAACCGCGAGACGTTGCAGGTGACGTATAAGGGCAAGAACATATACGACGTGCTGGAAATGACCGTGGAGCAGGGCTGCGAGTTCTTCGAGAACCAGAGCGGGATATATCCCAAGCTCAAAACGCTGTACGACGTCGGTCTGGGGTACGTCAAGCTCGGCCAGTCCGCGACCACGCTGTCGGGCGGCGAGGCGCAGCGCGTCAAGCTCGCCACCGAGCTGGCCAAGCGCTCCACCTCCCGCACGCTGTACGTGCTGGACGAGCCGACCACCGGCCTGCATTCGCACGACGTCGCCAAGCTGATAGGCATACTCTCCCGACTGGTCGCGGGCGGCAACACCGTCGTGGTCATAGAGCACAATCTGGACGTGATAAAGACGGCGGACTGGATAATAGACGTCGGGCCGGAGGGCGGCGACAAGGGCGGCACGATAATAGCGGCTGGTACGCCCGAAGCGATAGCCGGGAACGAAAAGTCATACACGGGAATGTTCCTTAAAAAACTGCTGTAAAGAGAGGAGATCATCATGAAAAACACCATACTGTTCGATCTGGACGGCACTCTGCTGGACACGCTGACCGACCTTACCGCGGCGGTCAACCATGCCATGAGCACGCTGGGGCTGCGTAAGCACACCGTGGAAGAGGTGCGCTCTTACGTGGGCGACGGTTACATCCTGCTCATGGAGCGTGCGTGCGGGGGCGACAAGGAACGCGCCAAGGAAGGACTGCGCCTGTTCACCGAATACTATTCCGTCCACCTCGAGGACAACACCAAGCCGTACCCCGGCGTGCTCGACTCGATAAAAGCGCTGGCGGAAAAGGGGCGTAAGATGGCTATCGTGTCCAACAAGGGCGACGCGGCCGTCAAGGTGCTGTGCGCGCGGTTCTTCGCGCCTTACATAACCGAATACTTCGGCGTGACGGAGACCATGCCCAAGAAGCCCGCGCCCGACATGCTCTACGCCGCCATGCGCGCGCTCGGCTCGGAAAAGTCCGACTGCGTGATGGTGGGCGACGGAGAGCCGGACATACGCATGGCGCGCGCGGCGGGCATAGACATCGTGTCCGTGACGTGGGGCTTCCGCGAGGAAGAGTATCTTCGCACGCAGGGCGGCACGCGCTTCCTGCACTCGCCCGAAGAGTTAAAGGAACTGTAAAAGGTCACAACGCGAAAGGAGAGGGGGAAAGGACAAGAGCTAAAACGAGAACAGAGAGGATCGCTGAATGGTAAACGACAAGATAAGAAACGTAGCAATCATCGCGCACGTCGACCACGGCAAGACGACGCTGGTCGATCAGATGCTCAAACAGGGCGGAGCTTTCCGCGAGTACCAGACGGTCGCGGAGCGCGTCATGGACTCCAATGACCTCGAACGCGAGCGCGGCATAACCATACTCGCCAAGAACACGTCCATTCATTACAACGGTTACAAGATAAACGTGGTGGACACCCCCGGCCACGCCGACTTCGGCGGCGAGGTGGAGCGCATACTCAAAATGGTGAACGGCGTCGTGCTGCTCGTGGACTCCTTCGAGGGGACCATGCCGCAGACGCGTTTCGTGCTGGAACACGCGCTCTCGCTCGGCCTGCCCGTCGTGGTGGTCATCAACAAGATGGACCGTCCCGACGCCCGTCCCAAGGAAGTGGTGGACGAGGTGCTCGAACTGTTCATGGATCTGGACGCCACCCCCGAACAGCTCGACAGCCCCATCGTGTTCTGCTCCGCGCGTAACGGCATCGCGTCCATGGAAGCGGACAAACCGGGGCGCGACCTCACGCCGCTCTTCGACACCATCATCGCTCACATACCGCCTCCCGAAGGCGACGAGAACGGCCACGTGCGCATGCTGGTGTCCGCGCTGGACTACTCGGACTACGTGGGCAGCATAGGCATCGGCCGCGTGGAGAGCGGCACGCTGCGCCAGAACCAGCAGGTCGTGCTAGTCAACTACCACGAAACGCATGCGCCGCTCCGCGCCAAGGTGTCCAACATCTACCAGTTCGAAGGCCTCACCCGCAGGGCGGTGGAGAGCGCGACGGTGGGCGACATCGTGTGCGTGGCGGGCGTGGAAGGCGTGTCCATAGGCGACACGCTGTGCGATCCCGAGGACCCTCAGCCCATCGAATTCCCCAAGATAAGCGAACCGAGCGTGGAGATGACCTTCATGGTCAACGACTCGCCGTTCGCGGGCAAGGAAGGCAAATTCGTGACGTCGCGGCATTTGCGCGCGCGTCTGTACAAAGAGGCGATCAAGGACGTGTCCCTGCGCGTTAGCGACGGCGACACCGCCGATTCCTTCGTGGTGTGCGGCAGGGGCGAGATGCACCTCTCCATACTCATCGAGAACATGCGGCGCGAGGGCTACGAGTTCCAGGTGTCCATGCCCAAGGTGCTGTTCAAGGAAATAAACGGCGTCAAGTGCGAGCCCATAGACAAACTGGTCTGCGACGTGCCAGAGGAGAGCGTGGGCATCGTCATGGAGAAGATGGGCGTGCGCAAGGGCGAGCTGGTGTCAATGACGCCCAAAGGCTCGCGTATGCGCCTGGAATTCTCCGTGCCTTCCCGCGGGCTGTTCGGATATAAATCCGAATTCATGACGGACACCAAGGGCGAGGGCATCATGACCTCGGTGTTCGACAAGTACGATACTTATCGCGGCGAGATAAACCGCCGTCCCACCGGCTCGCTCATCGCTCACGAAACGGGCGAAACGGTCACTTACGGTCTGTTCGGCGCGCAGGAGCGCGGCCCGCTGTTCGTCGGCCCGGGCGTGCCCGTGTATCAGGGCATGGTCGTGGGCGAGTCGCCCAAGGGCGACGACATAGTGGTCAACGTCTGCAAGCGCAAGCAGCTCACCAACACCCGCTCGTCCGCATCGGACGACGCGCTCAGGCTCGTGCCTTGCAAGCGGCTCTCGCTGGAGCAGGCGATCGAGTTCCTTGCGGACGACGAGCTGCTGGAAGTCACGCCGAGCAACTACCGCATCAGAAAACGCATACTCGACACCGAAACGCGCATGAAGGAATGGGCGCGCAATCGTCGCGGCTGATGGACTGCCTGGTAGCGGACATCTACGACGCGTTCGCCTGCAAGTGCGGGGATTGCCGCACTTCCTGTTGCGAGGGCTGGCGCGTTTCCATATCCGAGAACGAATATTTCAGACTCGTGGGCATGGACTGTCCCGCCGCTCTGCGCGAGCGGCTGGACGGTTCTCTGCACGTCTACGAGAACGCCGAGCCGGCGCGCTACGCCGAGCTGGGCAAGGACTGGAAGGGCAGATGCCGCATGCACGGCACGGACGGCTTGTGCGAACTGCAAAAGGCGTGCGGCGCGGCCGCTCTGCCCGAGATATGCCGCATGTACCCCCGCAGCGTGGCGGGCGGCGACGCGGCAAGACTGACGTGTGCGCTCAGCTGCGAGCGCGTGACCGAGGCGGCGCTCGCGGCAGACGATCTGCGCGTGCGCCGCGAGGACAGGGAGGTGACGCCGGACGTCGCCCTGCCGCTCACGTCCGGAATGCTGGACGTCATCGTGTCCCGCATGGACGCCTTCCGCGCCGCCAAGGGCGGCATGGGCGAGCGCATCGCCCGACTGGGCGGATCGTCGTTCGCGGGGCTCGAGCCGGCGCGCGACGCGCGCGGCGCTCTGCCTGTCCTTCTCGGCCTGTGCGACGCTTTCGGCCGGCTCAGCCCGTCCGTGCGCGACTACTGCGACTGCGCACGCGCGAGGTACGCGGAGGACGCGTCGCTGTACGAGTCGGACGCCGCCGCTTTCGACGCGGCTCACCCCGACGCGGAGCGGGGCGCCGCCAACGTGTTCCTCGCGCATATGCTGGACTCCTGCTATCCCTTCTCGCACGCGTCCGAGCGCGACGCGTTCGTGTCGCTGGCGGCGCACTACGCGTTCGTGCGGTTTTTGACGGTGGCGTGCGTGTCCGCGCGTATGCTGTTGCCGCTCACTTACATGGGCGCGCCCGAGCGCGAAGCGAAGGTGGCGGACGTGATAGCGGGCTGTTTCCGCATGATAGAACACTCGGGGTTCGGGCACAACGTGCTGCTGCTCCTGCGCCGCGACGGCGGGGAGGACATCGAGCGCGTAGCCGCGTTGCTCGCGGTTTGAACGGAGATCACAATGCTGTATAAGATAGTCAACGGCTCGGTGTCCTACGGCGGCGACGCCGTGCTGGAACAAGTGGACATCGAGATAAAAGACCGCGAGAAGATCGCCGTGGTGGGGCGCAACGGTTCGGGCAAGACCACGCTGCTCAAGGCGATAACGGGCGAGGTCGAGCTGGACGAGGGCGTGGGCGAAGAGCCGTTCTCCGTCACGCGCGTCGGTTCGCCCGTCGTGGGCTACCTGAAACAGATATCCTTTACGAGCGAGAGCGCCACGATGCGCGAGGAGATACTCGGCGTGTTCGCCCCGCTCATACGCGCCGAGCAGAAGATGGCGGAGCTGATGACCGACATGGAACAGGGCGACGTCGCCGCCGTGGAGAAGTACGACGCTCTGCGCGACAGATACGAGCTGGACGGCGGCCTGACGTATAAGAAGGAATACCTGACCATGTCCCGCAAGTTCGGTTTCACGGACGCCGATCTGGACAAGCCGATATCCGAGTTCTCGGGCGGTCAGCGCACCAAGATAGCGTTCATTAAACTACTGCTGGGCAAGCCGGACATACTGTTGCTGGACGAGCCCACCAACCACCTCGACATGCGCACGGTGCGCTGGCTGGAAACGTACCTCAAAAGCTACAAGTCCGCCGTGGTGCTGGTGTCGCACGACCGAATGTTCCTTGACCGCATAGTGGACAAGGTATACGAGATAGAGTACGGCGTGACCGAATGCTACCGCGGCAATTACACCGCGTTCGAAAAGCTCAAGAGCGAGCGCCGCGCCAAACAGCTCAAGGACCACGAGCGCCAGGCTGCGGAGATAGCCCGCCTCACGCGCCTGATCGAGCGTTTCCGTTACAAGGCGACGAAGGCGCGCATGGTGCAGTCCCGCATCGGTATGCTGGAACGCATGAAACGCATAGAAGCGCCCGCGCACGCGGACCTGCGTTCGTTCAGGGCGGACATCGCGCCCCGCCGCGAAAGTTCGCGCGAAGTGCTCGTGACCAACGCGCTGGAAGTGGGCTACGATAAGCCTCTCGCGTGCGTTACGTTCACGGTGGAGCGCGGGGACAGACTGGGCATAGTGGGCGACAACGGCTGCGGCAAGTCCACGCTGCTCAAAACGCTGATGGGCATCGTGCCCCGCCTTTCGGGGTCGTACGCTTTCGGTTTCGGCACGGAAGTGGGGTATTTCGACCAGCAGACCGCGCAGGCCACGGGCGGCAAGACGGTTTTCGAGTCCTTTGCGGACGAGTTCCCCTCGCTGGGCGAACGGGAAGTGCGCACCGCGCTCGGCGCGTTCCGTTTCACTGGCGACGACGTGTTCAAGGACGTCGGCTCGCTGTCGGGCGGCGAGAAGGTCGCGCTCGCGCTGTGCAAGCTCTTCCGCCGCAGACCCAACGTGCTGGTGCTGGACGAGCCCACCAACCACATGGACATCGTGGGCAAACAGACACTGGAAAACATGCTGTCGTCCTATACGGGCACGGTGATATTCGTGTCGCACGACCGATATTTCGTGGATAAGCTGGCCAACAAACTGCTGGTGTTCGAGAAGGGCGGCGCGCGGTTCATGGAATGCCGATACTCCGAGTATGAGGAGCAGATGCGCGAAGCGGAGGACGTCGAGGACGCCGTCGCCGAACCGACCGCCCGTCCCGCGCAGCACGGCGAAAAATACGTTTCGCCCAAGAAAGCGCTCGAAAAGAAGCTGCGTCGCATGACCAAGCTGGAAGGTGAGATCGCCGAGCTGGAAAAGCGCATGACCGACCTAACCGCCCGCCTTTCCGATCCCGCCGTCTACGGCGACTACGTCAAGGTTACGGAGATACAGCATGACCTCGAGGAGCTGACCGCCTCGCGCGACGCGCTGACGGACGAGTGGGCGACGCTCGCCGAGGAAACGGAAGCGCTGTCCGCGCAGTGATCCAATGCGATATTGACGACGTAAAAAGGCAGACCGAGAGTCCGCCTTTTTTTCTGCGGACGCGCCAAAAATAATGCGCCCTATCACGCGTTTTTGCTTGACAAAAAATCGGAAATAAGGTAAAATAGCTTTCGGAGTCTGACCGAGGCGTAGTGAAAGACTCGGCAACGTCGAGGCGTAGCGCAGTCTGGTAGCGCGCATGGTTCGGGACCATGAGGTCGCGTGTTCGAGTCACGTCGCCTCGACCACTTATGAAGGTGTAGCTCAGTTGGTTAGAGCGCTACCTTGACATGGTAGAGGTCATAGGTTCGAATCCTATCATCTTCACCAAAGCACACAATATATTGTGGGAAAACCGCAGTTGCATGCCATATTTTGTGGTGTGTGGCTGCGGTTTTTTTGTTTTTCGGGTGTTTTGGGGAACATTTTGGGGAACGTATTTACAAAAATCTGAGCCCGTTTATCGCGCCCGATCGCTTGCAGAACGTCCGATCGATCTGCGGGGTATTCTTTTTTTTGCGGTAAAAGCCCGTTGGCGGTCGCACCTTTATGTGTCGGATCGTTCGATTCCATAACTTCCGAATATACGGCGGGGAATAGCGTGTGCGCGGTTCACGGACGCAGTATATCTTTTTTCGTTCGGATCGCGCTCCGCGCTTGACAAAACGGAGTTGTTCGTTTATACTAAATGCAAGTAAGTACTTGCTTGCAGGAGGCGCGTATGGACAAGACGAGCGAAAGGATAGTCGACGCAACCATGGAGTTGATACTTGAATGCGGATATCCCGCGGCAACGACCAAAGACATAGCCGAGAGGGCGGGGGTGAACGAATGCACCGTGTTCCGCAAGTTCGGGGAGAAAAAAGACATCGTCGTCAGGGGAATGAAGTTGCCGAGGTGGCATCCGAACGTAACGGAAACTTCTTTTTCGGACATATCGTTCGATCTGCGAGCGGATCTGACCATGTTCATGGAAAACTATATGCGCGAAGTGACGCCCGAGTTCGTGAAACTGTCCGTAGGGCTGCGTTCGCCGCAGATATATCCGTACACGGCGCCGTTGATAATGGATACGCCGCGGATATTCCTCGACGCCGTAAAAAAATATCTCCGTGACATGCGCGCGCTCGGGAAGGTCGCGGATAAGGACGTCGATCGTATCGCCGAAGCGTTGTTGTCCGCGACGTTCGGATATATCTTTCTCGTCGCGTCGTTCGGGGACGACCTCGTGGGGAAAGACAAGGAAAGTTACATAGCAAGTACCGTGGATGCTTTGACGGGAGGTATATCGACATGATAACGGGTGCCGAATTGTTCGTGAAGGCGTTGAAAGCGGAGAATGTGGACGTGTTGTTCGCGTACCCGGGCGGACAGGCCATCGATCTGTTCGACGCGCTTTATGCCGCAGACGGCATTAACGTCATACTTCCGCGTCACGAACAGGGGTTGGCGCACGCGGCGGATGGTTATGCCCGCGCCACGGGGCGTCCTGGCGTTTGCCTGGTCACCAGCGGACCGGGCGCGACCAATCTCGTGACGGCGATCGCCACGGCGAATTACGACAGCGTTCCGCTCGTGTGTTTTACGGGTCAGGTGCCCAGGCATCTGATAGGCAACGACGCTTTTCAGGAGGCCGATATAGTCGGTATGGTGCGCGGTATCACCAAATACGCGGTGACCGTCCGCGACAGAGCGAGCCTCGCGACGACGATAAAAAAAGCTTTCGTCATAGCCCGCAGCGGCCGACCGGGTGCGGTGCTGGTGGATATACCGAAAGACATTCAGCGTGAGTCGGGCGACGAAGAGTATCCCGAAACGGTGGAGATACGCGGTTACAGACCGACGACGAACGTACACGTGGGGCAGATAAAGAGAGCACTCTCCGCGCTTGCCCGCGCTCGAAGGCCATTGCTGTTGGCGGGCGGCGGCGTGCGCGTGGCGCGCGCGGAAGATGAGCTGACCGCTTTTGCCGAACTGACGGGTATACCCGTGGTAACGACGATAATGGGCAAGGGCGCGATAGATACCGAGCATCCGCTGTACTTCGGCAACGTGGGCATACACGGCGCGTTTGGCGCGAATACGGCGGTGAACGAGTGCGACCTGCTGTTTTCGGTAGGAACGCGTTTCAACGACCGAGTGGCCGGAGACAGGCAGAATTTCGCAAAGGACGCGGTCATAGTGCATATCGATGCCGACCCCGCGTCCATCTCGCGCAACGTGTCCGTGGACATTCCCATCGTGGGCGACGCGAAAAACGCGTTGAAGGAACTCGTTTTGCGCGCAAAGTCGCTTGCGTCGAGCGATTGGCTGAAAAGGCTGAACGAACTTAAAGCGGCGTATCCCGTCGGTAAAAATAGCGAAGAGCTGACTCCGCAGTACATCGTCGAGCGTATCAACACGTTGGCGGACGAACTTCTGGTAACGACGGACGTCGGGCAAAACCAGTTATGGACCACGCAGTTTCTGAGAGCGAACGCGCGCAGGCGCATGTTGACGTCGGGCGGGCTGGGTACAATGGGGTTCGGTCTGCCTGCCGCGATAGGAGCGAAACTCGGTCGCCCGCAGACGCTCGTCGTCGCGGTCGTCGGCGACGGCGGGTTCCAGATGAACATACAGGAGCTCGCGACCGCCGTAATAAACGGATTGCATATCATCATATGCCTGCTTAACAACAATTGGCTGGGCAACGTGCGGCAGTGGCAGGAGCTGTATTACGGCAAACGGTATCAAAGTACGTGTCTGAAACGCCGTTCGACCTGTCCTAAGCGATGCGACGGCAAAGGCGTATGTCCGAAGTACGTCCCCGACTTCGGAAAACTTGCGGATAGTTACGGCATACCGTACAGGCGCGTGACCGAAAAATGGCAGACTGACGAGGCGTTTACTTTCGCTCTCGCCCAAAAAAACACGCCCGTTCTGCTCGAATTCATGATCGGTGAAGAGGAAAACGTGTATCCCATCGTGTTGCCGGGTAGCCCGCTTTCGACCGTAAAGTTCGGAAAGGAGGAAATATGACGCAAAGACGAAGATGGCTTGCGCTTTTCGTGGAGAACGACGTGGGCGTACTCGCGGAGATATCGGGACTTTTCGCGGGCAAAGCATATAATCTAGACAGCCTTACCGTGGGCGTTACGGCAGACGAAACCGTATCCCGTATGACCGTATGCCTCAGGAGCGACGACGCGTTGTTTGAGCAGATCAAAAAACAGCTCAACAGGAACGTGAACGTCATAAAGGTCGTGGACATGACGGATGACTTTTACGAGGAAAACGAACTCGCTTATTTCATAGTAAATGCTTCGGGGTCGGACGCTCGTGACGCGCTGGCCGATATCGTAAGCCGATACGGATTGCGGATACTCGACGGAACGGACGGCGTGCTATTGCAAAGCGTGAATTCGTTCGAACGAACGGGCGAGCTGGTAAAAGAGCTTACGCGTCTCGATCGTGCGGTCGAAGTCGTGCGCGGCGGTAGCGTCGTTATATGACCAATCGTTCGTCCGCGGTTGACTTTCGGGGGAGAGGATGGTATAATGGATGAACCATAAAGAGTGCGCGAGGGACAGCCCCTGTGACCGCACGGCAACCTGCTTTACGTAAGGTGCCAAAGGCTGATCGATGGGCAAGATGATTTGGCATATCCGAAGCCCGTCGGACGATGGGCTTTTTTTCCTGCCTCTTTGTGGAATACGAAACAAAGAGGTATATTTCATGAAAACGATCGACCTGCAATGGCGCGACAAGCGCGAACTGTTCCGCATACTGAACGGATTGCGGGCGCTTGGGTACGAGAACGCGGACGGACTGACTACGAAGTACCGATTTCCCGTCATCGTCGTCGATCTCGACGGCAGGCGGTTCTTTCGTTCGCACGCGAGCTTCATGGCGGCGGGCATCGCCCGCGGTACGTCAGACCTGCGCGAGTGGGACGAGGTCGCGGACGTCATAAGCGCGCACGGGCGTTCCCCCGAAGGCGTTTGAGCGCGCGTCGTTAAAGGCGGCGCGGACGTGCGCTTTAAGGCTTTCCGCGCGGCCTCATGCGGCAATATGTCGCGCGTGGGGACCGGCGGCAGGGTGGAGCGAAAAAGACTGAACAGCACGGAGAAAGCCCGCGAC
>ENA-UOJT01001940-UOJT01001940.1-human-gut-metagenome-genome-assembly--contig:-C15-NODE-1940-length-12693-cov-8.856860_pt1 | contig 12693 bp, 9 predicted proteins | sample MGYA00242357_ERZ723904 | MGnify/ENA metagenome assembly ERZ723904 | reverse complement strand
CAAAAATCGCCCTTCCAAATTATGAAATATGTACAATTAGTGACTGCACAGGGAATAAACCGTGAAAAGCCCTTGAAAATAACCGGAAAACATGCTATAATAAATTGTATCTAAAGCCAATACCCAAGCTATCTTACAGGAGGTTTTTATCATGGTTTTAAAAACATCACAGAAAGCCGGGAGCTTTCTGCTGGCTCTGGTAATGCTGCTGTCCCTGACATCAGTTTTCTGCTTTAAGAGCGCTTCCGCCGCTACAGACGGCGAGTGGAAGTACGAGCTTGAAAACGGCGGTGTGACTATCACCGGATTCATCGGCACGAGCAGAACCATCTCGGTTCCTTCAAAGGTCAACGGTCAGCGTGTTAAGAAGGTCACAGCCCTTAACAACAACAATACTAAGGCTTCCGTAACTACCGTGTCGTTTGCAAACGGCATTGAAGAGATCGGCACCGGAGTCTGCAAGGGTTATATCTCACTTGAGAGAGTTGCTCTTCCTGACACTCTTGTTACCATCGGAAGCGACGCATTCTTCAACTGCTCTTCCCTGACTGGTATCACGATCCCGAACTCCGTTACGACCATCGGCACCAACGCATTCAACGGCTGTATCGCTCTTATCAGCGCAGACCTCAGCTGCAAGGCTACCGTGATTCCCGACGGATTATTCACCGGGTGCAAGTCGCTGACTACAGCTGCGCTTCCCTCCTATACCACTGATATCGGAGTTGCCGCATTCTCCGGCTGTAGTTCCCTTGCGTCCATCAATATTCCCGATACAGTAAAAACTATCGCCAAGGACGCATTCAACGGCTGCGCAAGCCTCAAGCGCATTTCCCTTTCCACCGAGCTCAAAACCATCGGCGAAATGGCTTTCAAGGACTGCACAGGTCTTACCGAGATCTTCATTCCCAACAAGGTAAAGACCATCTCAGAAGAAGCGTTCTCCGGCTGCACTTCCTTACAGAATGCATACATCGGTTCCAGCGTTTCCGTTATTAAGAAGTACATCTTCTCCGGCTGCACCGCTTTAAAGAATATCGTATTCGGCGGCGACTACTACAACTTCACAGACCTCTCCAGCACCGCAGTGACCGGTACATATACATATTACCCCTCAAAGTATGCTGACGGCTGGTCTCACTACGATGTTGTAAACATGAAGAGCTACAGCGCTCCCACAAGCGTTGCAATATCCGGTACCACCGAAGCTGCTCCCGGCGCGAAAGTAACCCTCAAGGTAACTGCAACACCCGCAGGCGGCGAGTTCAACAACGTTTACGTGCTCAAGAGCTCCAACCCTAACGTTGCTTCCATATCCGACGACGGCACCATTATCGCGAGAGCGACCGGTATCACTACCATCACAGCCTATACAGTAAGCGGCGCTTCCGCTTCCGTGACCTTCTCGGTTACACCGGATAAGCCCCAGAACCTTACTGCAACAGCAAAGACCACTACCTCGGCAGAGCTGACATGGAAGGAGATCCCGAACGTTACCGGCTACAACATCTATCGTTCCACCTCCAAGAACGGCACCTTCAAGAAGGTCGGCAGCGCAACAACCAACTCCTACACCGACAAGGGCCTTTCCAAGGGCAAGACCTACTACTACAAGGTCGCATGCTATGTTAACTCCGACGGTAAGCAGGCGATTTCCGCGTACAGCTCCGTTGTATCCGTTAAGGCTGCGGCTCCGGCTCCGGCTCAGGTAAGCGCTAAGAAGGCAAAGAGCGGCGCTGCGAAGATCACATGGAGCAAGTCCACCGGCGCCAACGGATACGAAGTTTACATGGCTGCCTCCGCGAAAGGTAAGTTCACCAAGGCAGGAACTATTTCCAAGTCCGCTACAGTTTCCTTCACCAAGAGCGGTCTCAAGAGCGGCAAGACCTACTTCTTCAAGGTCCGCGCTTATACCACTGTTGGCGGCAAGAAGGTCTACAGCGACTACACCAAGACTGTTAAGGTCAAGGTTTGATCTCCTAAAATACGAAATGCGTCCTGCGAAAGCAGGGCGCATTTTTTATTTGAATTCGCATTTAAGGACTCGTTTAAACCGCTTGCTGGCGTAATTCATCGACTTCCCGGCACAGGAAATAAAAAGCGGAGAAACCTAAAGCTCCTCCGCCTGATATTCAGTCAAACCGCCTTGCCGTAGATATGCTTAATAAAACCCGCTACTCAGCAGGGTGGGTAAGGTCGCCTGATGGTTTCACGCTCCCTATCTTCCGCAGTACGGGAGGTCTGCAATCCGCCGCCAGAGTCGAGATCCCAATTATAACATGTTCGGATTCATAACAACATATCCGCACGAACAAGGCAGTAAGTCAGCTTTAATAGTATCTACAGAATACTCTGAATTATTACTGTAAGATATCGTCTTCTCCGCCGTCCATTTCTTCCATTGAGAAAAGACCTTTCAGGAAAAGCTCACCTATGCGCTGGTTCTCTTCCTCGGAGTCTATCGAGGAGAACAGAAGCTCGTCGCCGTCTTCCTCGCCCTTCAGAACTACAAACTCTTCCGGCTCGTCGTCCTCGTTTTCCGGCTTAGGGAGCAGCGCGTAATAAATTACGCCTTCGTACTCCATGCTTGCGATACACTCAAACTCTGTAGTAACGCCGTCCTCATCGTCGAGGGGAATGTAGGTCTCCTCAAAGAAATGGAAAACTGCGGGCTTCCCAGAATCGTCCTTGATGGTAACAGACTCGCCGCTTTCGTCGATGATCACATTATCATTATCTGCCATTTTGGTTCCTTTCTGCAAAGCCGCAATTCATCTCACGGATCCTTCGCTATCTATATTTTACATCAAACAACCGATCTTGTCAAGGACTTTTTTCAGACAATTTGTACATTTCCGTATTTTTCATCGAATCAACAATTTTAATTCTGAAACTCGCCCATTACGTGAAAAGACCCTCATATGCAAAAACGGCACCGCCGAAGCGATGCCGTTCAATATTGAGCTTTTGTATCAAGCAAAGAACGCTTAAATTAGCCTCTCTTCTTGGATACGATAACAGCGCCAGCAGCCAGAGCAGCTACGCCAGCAACTACTGCGATACCCTCAACGCCGGTGTCAGGAGAACCCTTGGAATCGGTAGCTGCAGCGTTGTCAGCAGGAGCCTCAGCGTCAACGGTAGCAGCGTCAGCAGCGTTATCGTCAGAAGCAGCAGCGTCGCCCATGCCAGTACCAGAAACGGTGAAGGTTACGGACAGAGCGTCATCGAAGGAGAAGCCAGCAGGGTCGATAGGAGCGTCCTTAGAGGTGTCGCCGTATGCGTTGTAGATCTCAAGTCTGATCTTGCCGTTGCCCTCGATGTCGCCGTAGTAGAGCTTGCTCTCATCAACAGCGATGTCGGTGGAAGTGCCGTCAGAGTTTGTAGCAGTGATAACTACGTCGGAGATGGTCAGACCAGCAGCCTGAGCGAAAGCCATCTTCTCAGCCGCAGTCTGGAGAGCGTCGTAACCCTCAGCGTCCTTGCCGCAGCCAAGTGCGTTTGCAAGACCGTCGATATCTACGCAGAATACAGTAGCGCCTGTAGCGGTAGCGGGAACCATCTCAGCGGTCTCCTCGTCCTCCCACTCAAAGCCGCTTATAGCAACGGTGTATGTACCGTCGCCGGTAACATCAGCTGTAGTAGCGTTCTCAGATGTAGCGTCCATGCACTGTACAGACCAGTCGGAAGAAGCGTACATCAGGAATGCTTCGTAAGCGCCTGCGGAAGCTGCCATAACGGCTGCGCTTACTACTGCTGCAGAAGCAGCACCAAGAATCTTAGTAATCTTCATGATAGAAAATCCTCCATAATAATCTCGAACGGCATAGTTATTCATGCACGTCCATACATATATTTTATAACATTACGAACCTTTTTTCAATTGTAATATCACACAAATTTCAAACGATTACATCACAGATTTTTCACAATTCTGACAATAAAATTTCCGTAAAGTAGTATTAAACGATGATTTAGCTAAGCAAAAGCGCAAATTCACTTAAATTACTTTTTGCGGAAATTGGGGTTATCGTCAGACTCGCGCATTATCGCGTCGAAAAGGCGCTGAGTCTTGCTCGACCTGCCGCGCTTCTTGTCCTTGAGCATGTTCAGCTCCTCATGCGGAGTCATTCCGTGATCGTCAGGATCGAAAAGGTGGCGCTCCTCCGTCCATATTCCCGACGGTATCTCCTGCGGCTCTGCGTGCGCTTCCGCAGCCTTTGTCTCGGGTTGCGGAGCCTCAGACGGGGCACTGCGCTTCTTGGTCTGGCGGCGCATTTCACCTGAGTCTGCCTGCGCGGAAGTTACCTCCGGCTGGTGTAGCGGCTTTCTGTGCGCGGTACGCTTCGCCGCCGGTTTCTCAGCCGGCGCGGGACGTTCAGCCGGTTCTGCCAGCTCAGACGGCTGGGCTGATTCCCGTTCAAACGCTGTTCCATGCGGCTCGGAGGAATCCGGCTCGCTGAGCGCGGTCATTTTCGAGCTGCGGCTCATGTCGTTTTCGGACTGCTCCAGCACGTCGAATATCGAACCTATCTCCCAGAACGGATCCTTTTCGGCGGATTCCGTCTCTGCGTGCGAATCCACAGGCTCAGAGGGCTTCGCAGGCTCCAGCGGCTCCACAGGCTCCGGACGGGATACCGCCTCGTAGACGTCAGCTCTTGCAAGCGGAGTTCCCGCGATCTTTCCGTAGGCTGAGATAGCCGCGGCGTTCTTCTTTATCACCTTGGGGCGTGGCGCAGGCTCCGGAACTGGCTCGGGCTGAGACGGCTCCTCCTGGGGTTCGGAAGGTTCAGCAGATTCCACTGGTTCTTCCCACTCGGGAACTGGTTCGGGCTGGAAATCTTCAAACGCGTCACGCGGCTCCTGCGTAATTTCCGGCTCAGCGGCGGGAGCATCGAAATCAGAACCGAACTCGGTTCCGCCGAACGAAACGAACTTCGGCTCTTCATAGCGCTCCGACGTACTCTGCGGCTCTGCGGCTCTTACGATGTGGTGGATCTCCGGCTCCGCGCTGCGCGGAGGTTCTGCAAACGGTGTGAAGCCCTGCTCCCTTGACTGCCTCGGTGCGCTCTGTGTATACCCGGGAGCATTCGGAGCGCTCGGAACGTTCGGAACGCTCTGAACATTCTCATTATGCTGCTGATAAGCCCACTGCGGTGCCTCGGCACAAGCAGGCTCCCTGGTTTCCGGCGCAAACGCCGGCTCCTGAGCACCCAGCGGATACTCCGGAACAAACGCGGGCTGGGGCTGGTAGTCCCTGGGCTCCCCGGCGCGGATTATATGCGACACCGGCGGCTTCCCCTGGCGCTGCCTTTCAACGCTTGGCGATGTGAAAAATCCCTCGCGGCGGGGCTGCGGTCTCGGGATCTCCACCGGCTCGGGCTGCGGCTCCTCGGGCTTGCGCTCCAAGTCGCTGCGGCTGATGCGCTCCGGCACGAACGGCTTGACTACGCGTCCCTGCGAGCGCTCCGGCTCACTCTTCGGCACCTCGGACACCGGATTGCTCCGTGTAATATCCATTGTGCGGGAGTAATTTACGAACGCAGTCAGATCCTCCGGAGGTATCTCGCCGTTGTTGACCTTCCCCTTCATCGCTTCAAGGTACAGCTTCCAGCTTTCGTACTCCTTCAGGCTCATCGAGCCGGAGGCGACGCGGCCGTACATTTCGTCGGTTATCTCGCTGCACAGCTTCTCCGCTTCGGGAGTTACCAGGCTGCGCGGGTGCTCCATTTCGTACAGTTCCAGGCAGGTTTTGCCGTTCGGCACGGGAAGCGAGCAGTATTCCTCAGTGTGCTCCCCGTCGCGCACGAAGTACCTTCCGCAGCGCTTGCACCTCGTGAGCCAGCCGCCGCTTTCAATGAGCGCGTCTATCTCAAGGTCGACCACCGCTTTCAGACCGCATGGCATGTACACCCTCATCGGCGTATGCTCCATCGCTGAGCGCGACATATTGTAGCTGGAAAGCTCCTGCGCCAGACCCGCCTTCATGTGCGAAAACGCGTCCATCGCTATCTGGTCGGACAGGCACTCATACGAGCCGATGTCCGAGTAATCGTCGTTGTAGTCGAAATCGGGAAGCAGGTTTTTGATTATGTCCTTGGAAATATTAGGATACATAAAAGGCGCAGAAGGAACCCTGCCGGTGGAAAACACCTGAGTTACGCCCAGGTCCTCGAGGCGGCAGCCAAGCTCCCGCGCCGTGACGCTGAACATAAGGTCAAAATAGTTCCTCCGGGCGTTTGCCTCTTCTACGCCGGAAATCTCGCGTGAAAACAGGAAATAAACCTTGCTCTTTGCGTAATCCTGCACTCTGACAAGGTTCAGCCATTCATTGATACCTTTGTTGTAGCGGTACTCGCAGAGCCTTACGAAAACCGACTTTTCAAACGTGGTCTTGCAGTCTATGAAGCGGTTCCACAGCGCGGCGGTGCCGATGTTGTCCCTGCGGCATACGTAGTCTATCCAGCAGTCCAGCACGATCTTATCGTACACCGTGCGGAGGTTATGCTCTATCCAGACGTGCATGTTTTTCAGGGAGTTGCGGAGATCCGTTGCGCGGTCCGCGTCGAGCGTGCCTGAGCGGAGCGCTTCGTCGCAGACTGCGATGGCGTTTTCGGCAAAATACGACAGATCGTAATCGCAGAACGTCAGCATCGAATAGGGATAGCGAAGCTGAAATATCTCGCTGCTGTTCTTCCCTGCTAAATTGAGAACTCTTTCCAATTCAAGGCTCCTTTGTCATTCTGCGGTCTGCGCTTCTGCGGAGCTTCCCTGGGAGGAAGCGTCCTCTGTTCCATAGTAAAGCGTTATCGGCACGGAGCTTTCCTCAAGCTCCTCGGTCGCGGAGATCTCCGCCACGAGGTAGGGGTTTTCCTTTAATGTGCCCTCGACGCTGAGCATTTCAACTTTCTTTCCATCCACTGTTTTAGTCACCCATGACACAGGTGAATCGGACTTGCTGGTGTACTTCGCGGTGACTACCCAGCCGCTTCCGAGCACACGCTTCGCGCTGCCGAATGGTATCTTCTTGTCCTTGGAGATATCCTCGACATAGTAGCTGGCGGTGCGGCGCTCTCCGGTGGGTTTGTCGACGTAGCGCACGATACGGTACTGACCGTCGGCGGAAAGCACCTCATAGTTACGGTCGCGCAGGTCGAGGTCTACTCCGGCAAGGGTTATCTTGCCCATGAGGAGCGTGATGGTGATGTAAGCCGCCGCGCCGATCACGTACATCAGGAGGTACATCGTACCCAGTACGGTCTTGAGCGTCTCGTTGGCGGTGCAGATGAAGAACATCGCGACCAGGACCACCAGCGGCGGGAGTATCATATACCAGTTTCCGAACGCAAGCAGGAACGTAGCGAACACCACCGGCGGAAGTATCATGACATTTACCTGCGTGATGACCTGACGGCGGGTATATATGAGCAGACCCAGGGCGGCGATATTCACAAACACGTACACCACGAAAAGCGACGTGGGGTTCTCATACTCGAGAAAAAACGCGCCGTTGAGCCACGCTATCCAGATAAGAAGCCCGGTATACCCCCAGCAGAGCAGTGCTACGCCCCGCTTGAGCCAGACATTCTTGAAAAGCGCGACCAGAGTATCCATGAAACTGCGGTTTTTTGCTGCCTTTGAGTTCATATATTCCCTCCTGCTTCAGAAGCCTATCAATAAAACTTCTTCTTTCTGTAGATCATGTAACCGATGATAGCACCAGCGACTATTACAACTGCAACGCCCACGACGATAACAATGAGCATTACCGGGGATTCAGGCTCAGCGTAGAGCTGGCCGTAATTTATCGCGGAAGAGGTCGCCTCGGTCGCTGCAGTGCGGATAGTTGTCGCGGCGGTCTCGGCGGGAGTGCTGCTGGTGTCGGAAGGCTCCGTTGGCTCGGTGACTGCGGCTTCCTCGGTCTGCTCCTTTGTGCCTGCCTGCTCAGTCGCAGGTGTCTCAGCGGAAACGCCCTCGGTGTCGAGGGTGTTCGCAGGCTCTGCGGTCGCAGCGTCGGGAGCTGAAGTCTCTTCGGGTGTTGTGGACGTCTCCTCGGGAACTGAGGTTTCCTCGGGCTTGGTTGTCGTGGTGGTCTGCGTGGTGGTCTGCGTGGTGGTTTCGGCGGTAGTCTGAGCGGACTTGTCGTCAATAATGCGGAAGTTTCTCACGGCAACCGTGATCTCGCCCTGTGAAGGCGAACCCCAGTTGGTCCTTACCTGAAACATCAGGTAAGCGGGCTGTCCCTTCGCGAATTCCTCGTGGAAGTGGGAAGCCTTCTCAGTTACAGTCACCCACTCGCCGGACTTCAGCGGTGTGTAGTCGGACGGGTTCACCCAGCCCCATTTGTTGTTGAATCCGGGAATACATGCGATAACGTCCTTTCCGGCGGTCTCGAGCTTTACGTCAACGGAGACTCTCGCGTTGTCGGACTCCCAGAATTCCTGGTCAAGGTACTCGTTGAACAGCTTGAAACGCAGAGAAACATACTTTTCTTCGGTGCTGTCGCCGAGGGTCGCGGTGAATCTGCCCTCCGTGCCGTAGATCTCGTAGTCTGACGCCATTATCTCGTCGAGAAGGTCAGTGTTGTTAAGATCGTATATGTAATCAGCCGAGGCCGTTACAGATACGACTGTCATGACCGCTGCGGCGATAATACACCCAACAGCTTTTCTGAATTTTCTAAACATCTTTTGTCCTCCAATATATCTCTATACGCGCGGCAATATATACTGCCACATATAATTATTGTATAACAAATCCCGGAAAAATGCAAGGGATTTCAGCAACTTTATAATGTTTCACAAATTTATGCACACTTATCCCGGCTTTGTTGTTCCAACTGTAAAACAAACGGAAACCCACGCCTTACCGACGTGGATTTCCGGAATGTTCGATTTTGTTCTGTGAATTATGACCGCCGAAGCATTCGTGACTTCAATCAGTTATTATTGTTGTTGAGCAGGTTGATAAGCTTGTCGATGTCTGCGTCGGTGCCGTCGTAAACGGGCTTATGCATTGTGGCACCGAACACCGCGTCAGAAGAAGCCGCCGGCTGAGATGCCGGAGCGGGCTGAGCCTCAGCTTCGCCGTGCTCATCGTCGAGGAAGTCCGTAGCGATAACGATGATGGAAACCTCGTCCTCGGCAAGGTTGTCGTCGAACTGCATACCCATCTTGATCTCCGCGTCGGGAGCCGCGTTCTTGGTTATCTCGGTGGCGATGATGTCTACCTCGTCTGCGGAGGTCGTCATCGGAATGCCAATGCTGATAAGCAGTCTGCGCGCGCCGCTGATGGAAGTCTCAAGCAGCGGGCTGTGGAGCACCTGGTCGAGCGCGTCGGCGTTCTTGTTGTCGCCCTTGCCCTGACCTATCGCCATGTGAGCGATTCCAGAATCCTTCAGCGCCATGGTAACGTCCGCGAAATCAAGGCTGATGAAGCCTACGCCCTTTACGAGGTCGGAAATGCTCTTTACCGCCTTGTAAAGCACGTTATCTACCGCCTTGAACGCGTCAGCCATGCTGAGCTTTGCGTTGGATATCTCCTTGACTCTCTCGTTAGGGATAACGATGAGAGAGTCAACGTACTTTCTCATCTCTGCAATGCCCTTGAGTGCCTGGTTCATCTTAGCCTGACCTTCAAACGTAAACGGCTTGGTGACAACGCCGACAGTCAGCTTGCCCATTTCCTTCGCGATGGAAGCAACTACAGGAGCCGCGCCCGTACCGGTGCCGCCGCCCATTCCGGCAGCGATAAACACCATGGACTCGCTCTCCATTACGTTCTTGAGATCGTCGCGGTTCTCCTCCGCAGAATCCTGACCAACAGAAGGGTTATTGCCAGCGCCCTGACCTCTGGTGCGCTTCTTGCCGATCTGGATACGGCGCATTCTGCTTCCGTCTTTGGAGCGGAGCGCCTTGACATCAGTGTTGGCAACAACGTAGTCAATTCCGGTCATATCCCCCTCGACCATGTGGCTGACTGCGTTTCCGCCGCCGCCGCCGACGCCGATGACCATTATTTTGGTCTGGTCCTCGAAATCGTCGTCCATCACGAACTCATCATCGTGTGTATCTATTTCAAATGCCATGTCTTTTTCCCTCCAAATTTTTAGACGCATGATACGCAAATATAATACTACTTAATATTATAACAGATACAACGAATAATTGCAACTGTTTTTTAAAAAATATTTTGACAAATTATTCACCCGCCGGGAATTATTCCGGCAGGGTCACTCCGCCGGTTCGGAGGTGCCCGCCGCTTCCGCAGTGGATTCCGCAGTGCCGTTCAGCGACGGGAGCGCCGCCGATACTATCTTATCCTTTGCGGAGGGCTTGTTCGGGTTCTTCAGATTTATCGTGACGTTCGCCTGCTCATACTGGAGGACCTCCGCTCCGACCGCGAACTTGCTGTCGATATCCGCGATACCGCCGAGCTGGAGCGTTATATTATCGCCGCAGTCGACGCTGATGTCAAATCTGTCGGTGAGGTCCACACGGGTTATTCCGGTTATCCCGCAGTGCTCCGCCTTTTCGAGGATCTGAAGCGGGAGCTGCGTCTTTCCGTTCTCGCTGGAAGTCAGGGTCGCTCCCGGAGTAAGCTCCACCGCGTCGTAGCCGACGATCGTCGGAAGCCCGCTTTCCGAGCCGAGCTCCACTATTCTGCCCATTCGGGAAACCGCCGCGGTAACTCCGTCCTGGCTCACCAGGAACCACTTTTCCGCCTCCTTGACGGTGATTTTTATCTTCGTCGGGAATACCTTGCTGACATCTACCATATCTATATAAGTGAGGGCAGCTGAGATACGCTTCTCAGCGTCGCCGGAGTCGATGTGCAGCAGGTTCTGCCCGGTCTCAAGCCCCGACGGAGCTATTATCTGCTCCGCAGTGTAGCGAGAATTTCCCTCTACCTCGATGGAGGTGCAGTTGAACAGCACCGTATTCGACAGCACCGCCAGAACGATGATTATTATTATTGCCGCCAGGATATAGTACATTATGTAGTTCCCGCCGCGGCTTCCGCGCCGCCTGCCCTTTACGCTCCGGTGAACTGTCGCCTGGTTTATCGCGCGGTCAGTGCGCCTGCGCTGCGCCCTGTCAGGCTGCGGAGCCGGTCTGCGGGCGGCGCTTCGCGGCGGAGCTCCCTGCGGACGGGCGGTGCGTTCCTGTGCTGATCTGTTCTGGGTGTGCTGAATGCGTGTGTTCTGCACATTTTGTGCGCTCTTAGGGGGTCTCCTACGCTGAGCGCTTCCACCCCGCGCCGCTGGTTTTTTACTGCCCATGCTTTTACTCCTCCGTTAATTTCTGCTTTGCTGCCCTACCCGGGAAATATCCGCGCCGACTGAACGCAGCGCCTTTTCAATGCTTTCGTAGCCCCGGTCGATGTACCCCACGCCGGTTATCTCGCTGGTTCCCTCAGCCGCCAGAGCCGCCGTGACCAGCGCCGCGCCTCCGCGCAGCTCCCCCGCGCAGAGCTTCGCGCCGGAGAGGTGCTCAACGCCCTGCACGACCGCGACCCTGCCCTCGACCTTTATCGACGCCCCGAGCCGTATAAGCTCCGGAATGTGCCGGTAGCGGTTCTCAAATATCGTCTCCACGAACACGGCGGTGCCCTCCGCCGCGGAGCACACCGCCGTGAACAGCGCCTGAATATCCGTCGGGAATCCGGGATAGGGCATCGTGCGTATGGTCGGCGGAGCGTTCAGCCGCCTGGGGCAGTTGACGTACAGCTTTCCGCCGCCGTAGGGGTAGATACGGCACCCCATGCTCTCCAGCACCGGGAGGAATCCCGTCATATGCGACGGCTCGCACCGCGTAAGTATCAGCTCGCCCCGGGTCATCGCCGCCGCGCAGAGGTACGTCCCCGCAACTATGCGGTCGGGGATCACCGTGTGCTCTGCGGGGGAAAGGCGTGATACGCCCTCGACGCAGATGGTGCTGCCGCCGGCGCCGGTTATTTTCGCACCGCATTTCACCAGGAACTCCGCCAGGTCGATTATCTCAGGCTCCCGGGCGGCGTTGTGTATCTCGGTGCGGCCGGACGCTGTGACCGCCGCGAGCATTATGTTCTCCGTAGCTCCCACCGACGGGAACGAAAGCGTTACGCTCCCGCCGCGGATACCTCCAGCCGCCGTGCACTCCAGCCAGCCGTGCTCCTCGCTTATCGTGACGCCCATATCCCGGAGCGCGGCGAGGTGCAGGTCGATAGGTCTTGCGCCAAGCTCGCAGCCGCCCGGGAAAGTCAGCTTACAGTGGCGCGTTCTCCCGAGGACCGCCCCCAGGAACACTATGGACGACCGCATTTCCCGCATCAAATTGTCTGGTATCTCATTGCCGCAGACGTTGGAGGCGTCCACGCACACCGTGTCGCCGCTGCGGGTACACCTGCACCCAAGGCAGGAAAGTATCCTGCACGCCGCGCCCACGTCGGTAAGCTCCGGGCAGTTATGCAGAACGCATTCGCCGTGCGCCAGCACACACGCCGCAAGCAGCGGGAGCGCGCTGTTCTTTGCTCCGTGCACCCTGAGTTCGCCCTCCAGCCGCCGCCCGCCGTTAACGACGAGCTTCTGGCAGTTTGCCATATGATCATCTCCTCCTGCATTACTGTGTTTCCATAGTATGCGGGAGGTGTTATTTTGTGATTAAGGAAGTGCTGATTAAATCTGGTGCGCAGATTGCGCCGCAGATTTTCCGTCAG
>ENA-UOJT01001938-UOJT01001938.1-human-gut-metagenome-genome-assembly--contig:-C15-NODE-1938-length-12698-cov-10.331646_pt1 | contig 12698 bp, 9 predicted proteins | sample MGYA00242357_ERZ723904 | MGnify/ENA metagenome assembly ERZ723904 | reverse complement strand
ATATACTGTTTCTGAAGTGGGATATATGAGTGGATTTGCAACTCCCCAGTATTTCAGCAAAGTGTTTAAAGAGACCATGAATTGTACTCCCAAAGAATATAAACTGAAAAAACATCCTGATGAACTGAAATTGTAATGAATCGCACAGATATTATAAAACGAAATTGGGAGGATGGCCTATATTTGCACCCTATATAATTTCCCAAAGAACTACTAAATTAAGAGATAACAATGATGAAACCTTTGTTTGTTATGCTGGCTGTATTGCCTTTTCTGTCGGCCTGCAACCAACCTGAATCACCAAACGCCGAACTGTTTCCGGCTGCCGGTGCTGAGAATGTAAATCCGGATACCCATCTGGTACTAACTTTCACGGATAGCCCCATAGTAGGTGACTCCGGAATGATACGCATTTATGATGCGATGTCGCACCAGATAGTGGACAGTCTGGATCTGAGTATTCCGTCCGGACCTACCGAAAGCCGCACGTATGGACCGGAATGTGATTACACCAAAATACCTTACGACTATACACGTACCCATATGCCTACTAACAGGGATACTCGCCCCGGCACCCCCTCAGGTACGGCAGAACCTACCCCACCCGATTACCAGCTGAACATCATCGGTGGATTTACAGATGCGTTTCATTTCCATCCCATCATCGTGCGCGATTCGACGGCAACCATCTATCTGCACAACAATATGCTCGACTATAACCATAGTTATTATGTCACCATAGACGAAGGTGTTCTGACTTTACCCGACCACAGTTTCCACGGTATCAGCAAAGAGCATAACTGGAGCTTCAAAACCAAAGACTCCGCTCCCGCTTCTACAGACACACTGATTGTAGATGCAAACGGACAAGGTGATTTCAACACCGTGCAGGGAGCACTCGACTTTATTCCCGATTTCAGTCAGAAACAAACCGTAATCCTGATACAAGCCGGCGACTACGAAGAACTGGTATATGCCCGGAACAAAACAAATGTAAAGATTAAAGGTGCAGGAATGGACCGTACCCGTGTACACTATGCTAACAACGAAGTTTTCAATCCTCATCCCCTTACAGTGAAAACCAACGAATGGCCGGGCACATTCCCGTCCAGAAGAGCCGCTTTCATGCTGGATAATTGCAGCGACATCCTACTGGAAGACCTGACCATAGCTACCGACCTGCATGGACAAGCTGAAGGTTTGCTGCTGAACGGTGAACGTATTGCCCTCTACAGTGTACATATCATCGGTTCCGGAGATGCATTGCAAGCAAACGGGACAATCTATATGGAGTCGTGTGAACTGGACGGAGGTGGTGACACCATCCTGGGACGTGGCAGTCTGTTTGCCTACCGCAGTAACTTCCGCAACGACGGAGGCCCATTCTCCTGGGTAAGAAACACAACGGGAAATCATGGTGATGTCTTTGTAGAATGTACCTTTGCCGCCCCCGACGGAAAGAAAGCCGACTACGGACGTACAAAAAGCAATCACGGAACCGCTTACCCGGACGCAGAGTTTGTGGTAATCAACTGTAAGGTGAAAAACATTATCCCACAAGGATGGAGTGCTATTGGTGAGAAAAGTTCCCGGATGTATGAGTTCAACACTTGCGATATGGAAACAGGCAAACCGGTGGATGTATCACAACGCCATGCCTATTCACGCCAACTGGATGCGCAAAAAGACGCAGCGCTCATTGCGGATTACATGAATCCGGCGTTTGTATTGAAAGGATGGCAACCTTTCAGTTATTTGAAATAATCCTCCATAAAAAAACATCAATCAGAAGCTAATATATAAAGTATGAATCAGAAGTTTCTACTACTAATAACAGGTGTCGTACTGAATATTTTCATCGGCTCCTCTCAAGAAAGAGTAAACCTCGACTTGTCCTCCCAACCGTGGAACATCACCTTAGACCGTGCAGCCGTCTGGCAGAATGATGAGTTATATCTTCCGCCGATAGATATCAAAGCATTGCCTGTAAACACTCCGACAGGGGGCTGGCAATTACTGAAACATCCCGATAAAACAGGTATCAATCTGCCTGCCACAGTAGAAGAGCACCTGTGGGGATGGAACGGACAGACATTCGGAGTGACAGGAAACTATACGGGAGTTTCCTGGTTTGAAACAGAAGTAGACATTCCTGCCGAATGGAAAGACAGACGTATTGCAATGAATATCGGCTCCGTGAGGTTCCGTGCTGAAATATTTGTCAACCATCAACTGGCAGGATATGATTTAGTGAACAGTACTCCTTTCTCCATCGACATCACTCCTTTTATAGAACCGGGCAAGAAGAATGTAATCACTTTCCGGATTACAGATCCTAACGGGAACTTCAATTGGAAAGATTCACAGGTTTATACCTGGGGAGTATATCGCACCAATCCCTCACACGGCTTCGGTGGTATTACGGGAAAAGTGGAACTGGAAGCTACCGGAAAGCTTTATGTGAAAGATGTATTCATCAAAAACCAACCGGAACCGCATACCATTGAAGTAGAAGTCAGGGCAGCCAATGAAACCGGAGCTTCTGTCACAAACAAGGAATTATGCCTGGAAATCAAGGAACATCCCAACGGACAGACCGTATACCGCAAGAATGTCCGCCTGGAATCACTGAAAGAAGGTGATAACCTGCAAACTTACCAAATCAAAGTGCCCAATGCGCACTTATGGAGCGTAGACTCGCCTCGTCTCTATGACCTGAAAATTTCTCTGAACGACGATGCCGTAACTGAGCGTTTCGGTTTCCGCTGGTTCGAAATAAAAGACGTAAAAGGAGACCGGCAGTTCTTCCTGAACGGCAAACGAATCGTATTACGGACAGCTATCTCATGGGGATTCTGGCCTTATAATGGTATCACTCCTTCCGATGAACTGGCCAAACGGCAAATTACGATAGCCAAAGAACTGGGATTAAACATGCTGAACTTTCACCGGAATATCGGGCAAACCAACATTCTGGACTATGCTGATGAATTGGGATTACTCTATTTTGAAGAACCCGGAGGTAATCAGTACCCCATCAAAAACTTCAATGACAACGACAAGCAAAGTAATTTCTATTTTGCCTACCGCAACGAGAAACTGGCACGCATGGTAAAGCGGGACCGTAACCATCCGTCACTCATCATCTACAATCTGCATAATGAACGTGGCGCTTATCCCCAGACTCAAGATTATGACCAGATGCGCATGGCACATGCTTTGGACCCTACCCGCATCCTGACTTATAATTCAAGCAACGGAGAAAATCCGGCGGAGGAACACAATACGCGTTTCAAATTGCATCTGATGCCTTATGACACTACCTTCTACGACTATGGATGGTATGACCGGCATCATGCAGGTGGTCCCGGATGTTATCATGACAACTTATATCTGGGTAAAGATAACTATCACCGTTTCTCCGATCATAAGAAAGAAATTGTATACTGGGGTGAAGACGGGGCTATCGGTACTCCTCCACGCCTGCAACTCATCCGCGAAGATATCCTGAAAAGCGGCAAGATGAATAGTTGGGAAGCGGACGATTATCTGCAATGGTATGACGCCTACGACCGTTTTCTGAAAGAGAAAGGATTCGACAAAGCCTTCCCCACGGTGGATGACCTGACGCGTTCTATGGGAAATGTTTCTTTCTATTATCAGGGAAGGATCATAGAGAATATCCGGATCAGTAATACAGTAGATGCGTATGCCGTAAATGGTTGGGAAAGTATGAAGCTTGAGAATCATTCGGGCATCGTCGACAATTACCGTTTCCCGAAAGGAGATCCGGAAGTCATGGCCCGCTACAATGCTCCTCTTTATCTGGCTGTCAAGATGAACCGCAAGGTAGTGAGTACAGGAGATACAACGTTGGTGGACACTTACATTGTGAACGAAAAGAATCTGAAAGGTTCTTATATACTGAATCTGGTAGCCAAAGATGAGAGTGGAAACGTAGTGGCCAGTCATAAGGAACGGGTGACAGTGAAAGGTGGAAACGACTACGGTCAATGCCTGCAAAGCGGTTGGGCATTTATACCGAAGAGTAAAGGTTATACCCGTATAGAGGCTTCCTTACTGAAAGGTAAAACAGAATTGGTAAAAGGAGACGATCTGTTGTTTGCGGTTGAACTGAATACGAAAGGCATCACAACACAGGGCAGTGTAGCCGATACGACGGGAGCTCTGGTAAACTTCTTACGTGGTGTCGGCATGGAGGTTCCGGTTTACAAAGGTGGCACCCCTGAAGGAGATTATCTGCTGGTCGGCGCTTATGAACCTACGCAATGGGGCAGTGGCATGAGCGACATCATGGAATGGGTATATAAAGGACATACTCTGATTATTGTAGACAATCCGGAACGTTGGGCAGAATTCCTGGCAGATAAAGAGGTACTGGACTATCGTGGTTCGAAGATTCTGGGTAAATCATGGTATGGAGGTAACTTCTTCAACCGGGAGCATCCTATCTTTATGAACCTGCCGGCAAATAGTGCTTTCAACTGGGAATATCAATGCTTTGCCACGTACAACCGGCGTCGTATCGGTTTACGGTGTTTCAATGGTGAGACACTTGTAGGCTGTGTTTCCGACCATAAGAAAGAGGTATATTCAGCCTTACAGGTGATACCGGCAGGAAGTGGAAAAGTAATTATCACTACGCTGGATATCCCTGCCTGTATCAAAGGAATCAAGGAGTATACCGCACCTGTCGATTTGGATGGTATGAATGAATCTATGAATACATTCAATACTAAAAGTGAAAACCGGGCTAATGTGGTAGGACAACAGTTGCTACTGAATCTATTGAAGGAAGTTTATAGATAAGAAAGGAAAGAGCAAAACTACATGATTCTACGGGTAAGCCCGGATGAAACATGTTCGGAAGACAAGAAGCTGAATAAAAAGAAAGAAAGCTCTGATTATTTCAGAGCTTTCTTTCTTTTGGTGGAGCTGGAGGGAGTTTCTCGAACCTTTTCATAAAATATCAAATCCTATCAAATATCAGATTATTAAATACTTATATTTCTTCACCTTTAATCTAAATATCTCTTAATATCATTGTGTATATCAATTCTTGGGTGTACTTTTGGGTGCAACTTTTCAAATACACCCAGTTTATGAATATAAAGAGAAACATCATTTTCGCATTGGAAAGCCGTAAGAAAGATGGCGTTCCCATTACTCAAAATGTCCCCATCCGTATGCGTGTCATTTTTGCAAGCCAACGCATAGAGTTTACAACGGGCTATAGAATTGATATAGAAAAATGGGATGCGAACAAGCAGCGAGTTAGAAACGGTTGCACTAATAAGCTAAAGCAAAGTGCGTCTGAAATTAATGCCGAATTATTGCGGCAATACACCGAAATACAAAATGTATTCAAAGAGTTTGAGGTACAAGATGTAACGCCCACCCCTGCACAAATTAAGGAAGTATTCAACCTAAAAATGAAAGGGGAAAAAGAAAATCATGAAGAAAAGCCAAAAGCAGAATTGGACTTCATGAAAATTTTCGATGAGTTTGTAGCAGAATGTAGCAAGCAAAACGACTGGTCGTCCTCTACTCTTAAAAAATTCGCCACGGTAAAAAAGCATATTGCCACTTTTGACCCAAGCACGACATTTGATAGCTGGACGGAAAAGCACTTCAATGAGTATATTGATTACTTGCGAAGCGATAAGGATATGCGCAACACTTCCATAGCCAAGCAAATCAAGTTTCTGAAATGGTTTTTGCGTTGGGCTAACCGAAAAGGGTATCATCAAAATATGGCTTATGACAAATTCATGCCCAAGATGAAAAGTGCCCCGAAAAAAGTAATATTCCTTACCCGAAGCGAAATGGATAAAATCAGAGCTTGCCAAATCCCTGCCACCAAGCAGTATCTTGAAAGGGTCAGAGATGTACTACTGTTCTGTTGCTTCACAGGATTACGCCATTCAGACGTATATAATTTAAAACGTAGTGACGTTAAAGATGAACACATAGAAATTACTACCATCAAAACGGCAGACAGCCTTATTATTGAGTTGAACGACCATAGTAAGGCTATACTTGAAAAATACAAAGATATTCCATTCAAAAACGATAAGGCACTGCCAGTGGTAAGCAATCAAAAGATGAACGAGTATTTGAAAGAATTAGGAGAATTGGCAGAAATAGATGAACCAGTACGGGAAACCTATTACAAAGGAAACGAGCGAATAGATGAAGTAACACCCAAATATTCCCTGCTATGTACCCATACAGGCAGACGGACATTTATTTGTAATGCCTTGGCACTCGGTATTCCTGTACAGGTAGTAATGAAATGGACGGGGCACAGCGACTATAAAGCCATGAAGCCCTATATTGACGTGGCGGATGAAATCAAAATTAATGCAATGAACAAATTTAATCTCTTATAACCATGGACGAAAGAATTACATCAATGATACCCCAATATGGGGAACTTAACAGAATATACACCGATATATTGTCCGGCAAAGGTTTCTCTTTTGAAAAGCAGAAGTTCATTTCCGACTTCTACAGGCAGCACGAGGACACACAAGCGTTTGAAACGTCCCTTATCGGCATGGTGTTTGAAACGGATGCGGAACACCGTTCCTTATTGCAGAACAGCCTGAAACGGGAAATAGAAAGCAACATATCCATATACAACGCTAACCAGCCCCGGCTTGACAATATCGACACCTGGCTTATCAGCCGTGACCATGCAGACCGCTTCGACTGGAGCATTGATAACCAGATGAAAACGACAAGGGAGTACAACAAGGAACTGATGGAAGCGAACGGCTCACTGGAAGCAATGGTGTACAGGGCGCACGACAGACAGGAAGAAGAACTGCTGAACCGAAGATACGAGCGTTGTAAACGGGAATATGAAAAGGAAAAGGCGAAACTGGACGAACTGTACGACAAAAAGAAACAAGCCACAAAGGAAGCACTGTCATGTTCAGAGAACCGTTTCAAGAATATGTATGAACTTGGCTGCAACCTGTTGGCTATACTTGAAAAGTATATGACCGACCAAAAGAGAAAGGAAACGGATGCTCCCGATGTTTCCGCAACAGTCCCTAATCCCGACACCACACCCCAAAACCTGTCCGCATATTTTTCCATGAAGCTGGTATCTGCCATTTATGAAATGTGCAACGGGGAGCAGTTCGAGGATATTTCAGAAGCGGACTTCTACGCCAACATGAATTTGCAGCCCAACGGCAGCAAGCTGAAAATAAGACCGAGGGAAAAGGCACGTGTCTGTTACCTCATCTTCCTTATGGGGGAAACATTGCCCAAGCAGGACAGGGAAAGCTGGAAAGAGACTGTCATGGAATTGTTGGGAATAGAGGAAAGCTACTACAAATCCAAATACAAAGAACCCGTTTCGGATTTTCCGAGTGATGCGAACCAAGAGTTCGCCAAGAAAATGAAGACCGTGTTCGGATAACGTATGATACGTTCCGATATTCCACGACACAACCACTTTTACCACTCAAAAATTAATCTACCACTTTTCTTTATCTTCTGATACAGTGTGAGATAGCGTGATGTTCAATTCACGCTATCCACATCCTTACCACCCATACCCGAAGCTAACTTTGCACTGTTCGAACGAGACAAAAAGCCTGTGCGCAGGGCTTGCAGTACAAACGTTAATTTCATCCTATGGAACTAAAAGAACTTTTATCGAAACCTGTATGGCAAATGACAGGTGAGGAATTTATCTTCTTGAACCGTCACGCATCTACGGACAGCGAGGCAAGGACACCGCAGCCCGTAACCGACACGGACAAGAAATATGTGTACGGAATAAGCGGCATAGCCCGTTTGTTCGGATGCAGTATGCCCACTGCCAACCGCATCAAGAAAAGCGGAAAGATAAGCAAGGCTATCACGCAGATAGGGCGTAAAATCATTGTTGACGCTGAACTGGCTCTTGAACTGGCTGGTCACAAAAGCGGAGGACGCAAATAAAGGAGGCGTTATGGAGTACAGGGAAAGAAAATCCATCACGCCCGAAGAGGCAGTGGTACTTTGGCAAGCCTCACGGCTGAGCCTTTCGAAGACCTACGAGAAAGCCCCCGAAATACTCAAAGTGCATAATTCGGTTATCGGCACGCTGGGCAACTTCAGCGCGTCAATCGGGAAAGCCAAGAGCAAGAAGACGTTCAATGTCTCCGCTATCGTGGCGGCGGCACTGACCAACGGGATTGTATTGCAGTATGCCGCAGCACTACCCGAAGACAAGCGTAAAATCCTTTATGTGGACACCGAACAAAGCCCCTACCATTGTCTGAAAGTGGCAAGGCGCATCCTTCGCATGGCAGGACTTCCGACCGACAGGGACAATGAGAATCTGGAGTTCCTTGCGCTACGCAAGCACACGCCCGAAGAGCGCATCGCCATTGTGGAGCAGGCAATCTACCGTACCGACAACATCGGGCTGGTGGTCATTGACGGCATTAGGGACATGGTATATGACATCAACAGTCCGAGTGAGGCGACCTGCATCATTTCAAAGCTGATGCAGTGGACGGACGAAAGGCAGATACATATCCATACCATCCTGCATCAGAACAAGGCGGACGAAAACGCAAGGGGGCATATCGGTACGGAATTGAACAACAAGGCGGAAACCGTGCTGCTCGTGGAAAAGGACGAAAAGGATACGGATGTAAGCACGGTACGGGCGGCACATATCCGGGCAATGGACTTCGAGGCGTTCGCTTTCCGCATCAACGAAGAGGCGTTGCCCGAACTGCTGGACGGGTACAAGTTTCAGAAGAAAGAGCCGGGCAGACCGAAAAAAGAGAAGTTCGATGCTTATCGGGACATCACCGAACATCAGCACCGCATTGCCTTGGAAGCGGCTTTCACGCTGAAAGACGAATACGGCTATCAGGAACTTGCGGAAGCCTTGAAAAGTGCCTATGCCTCTGTCGGTGTGCCGCTTAGTGACAACAAGGTGGTCAGTCTGATTACCACATTGAAAAACAAGCGGATGATAGTGCAGGAGAACGGGAAGAAGTACAGGTTTATGCCCGATTTCCACTATTAGCCGCGTACCGAAACCGCTTTACTTTATTCCCGGTGCCTATATATTGGGAATAAAGCGAAGCGGTTCGGGACACTGACAAAGCACTTCACTTTATTACCGTACCCTATATATACGGCAGTAAAGTAAAGCGGTTACAGACCGTACTCTGTAAAGATGTACGGGCGAAAAGAAAAAAAATATTCATCCAAAAACAAAAAACGAATGACAATAACCGATGTAAAGCAGATACGCATTTCCGACTATCTGCACAGTTTGGGGTACAACCCCGTAAAACGACAGGGCGGCAACCTTTGGTACAAGTCGCCTTTCAGACAGGAGAGCGAACCGTCTTTCAAGGTGAATACGGAACTGAACCTCTGGTACGATTTTGGCGCAGGCAAGGGTGGTAATATCATCGCACTGGCGCAGGAGCTTTACGCTTCCGATGATTTGCGCTGCCTTTTGGAAAAGATAGCGGAGCAAGCGCCCCATGTGCGACCCGTGTCTTTCTCTTTTGGGCAGCAGTCCTCTTCACAGCCGAGTTTCCAACAGTTGGAAGTCCGTGACCTTGCCCATCCTGCATTGCTCCGTTATCTGCAAGGACGTGGTATCAATATCGAACTGGCAAAAAGAGAATGCAAGGAACTCCATTTCACGCACAACGGCAAACCTTACTTCGCCATCGGCTTCCCGAATGTGGCTGGCGGCTACGAGGTGCGCAACTCCTTTTTCAAAGGCTGTATCGCACCGAAAGACATCACCCATATACGGCAGCAGGGAGAGCCGAGGGAGAAATGTTTGGTGTTCGAGGGCATGACGGACTATCTTTCGTTCCTCACGCTGCGCATGAGGAACTGCCCGACCATGCCCAACCTTGACGGGCAGGATTATGTCATACTCAACTCCACCGCCAATGTGACGAAAGCCCTTGACGTGCTATATCCGTACGAGCACATCCATTGCCTGCTTGACAACGACCATGCCGGGTGGAAAGCGACACGGGAAATCGAAAGGAAATACTCCTGCCGTGTGCGTGACTTCTCACACGAATACCGGGGGTATGCGGACTTGAACGACTACTTGTGCGGAAAGAGACAGGAGCAGGATTTGGATTTGCCGCAACAGGGCAAGCAAGACCGACCATCCGGGCAGCAGGAACAAGAGCCGACCATGAAGAAAAGCAGGGGGTTCAGAATGTAGGCGTATGTTGTCCGAACGGCTTTTTGAAAAAGCCATAGCTCATTAGGGCATTTTCTACACGCAATGCAAGGCATCGCTAAAAATGCCCCAATGAGCCATAGGGGTTGCACCCCTTTGGAAACCCCGTGAGCCATGCGGCATGACAGCAGGGCAAGCGGAATTATCAACCTAAAAACAGAACAGAGATATGGGATATGCAGTTTTGCATTTGGAAAAGGCAAAGGGTGCGGACAGCAAGATGTCGGCACACATAGAGCGCACGAGCCATCCGAAAAATGCGGATGAAACCCGTACGCATCTGAACCGGGAACTGGTGCAATTCCCCGAAGGAGTGAACAACCGCACCGAGGCGATAGCCCATCGGATAGGAAACGCTGGTATCAAACGGAAAATAGCCGACAATCAGGTAAGGGCTATCCGTGTATTGCTGACCGGAACCAACGAGGATATGAAACGGATGGAAGCGGACGGGACGCTCGGCAACTGGTGCGATGACAATCTGAAATGGCTGCGTGAGACTTTCGGAAAGGACAATGTAGTTTCGGCAGTCCTGCACATGGACGAGCAGACACCGCACCTGCACGCCACCGTCATACCGATAGTGACGGGGGAGCGCAGGAAAGCCAAGCAGGAACAGCAGGACGGGAAAAAGAAATACCGCAAGAAGAACCCGCAGGCGGCAAGGCTCTGTGCCGATGACGTGATGACACAAAAGAACTTGAAGCGTTTCCAAGACACCTATGCGGAAGCCATGGGCAAGTACGGGCTGAAAAGAGGTGTGGACGGTTCGGAGGCAAGGCACATTTCAACAGCGCAATACTACAAGGAATTGATAGAGCAGCAAGGCAGCCTGCAGGAGAACATAGGCAACCTGCTGCAACTGGAAGAGGAAGCGCAGAAAAAGTTGAAGCAGGTGAAAGGGGAAATCAACACACAGAAAATGAAGAGTGCGGCAGTGAACGCCACGACAGCCATAGCGGACGGTGTCAGTTCTCTTTTGGGCGGCAGCAAGGTCAAGAGGCTGGAAGCGGAAAACGGTCAGTTGAAGCAGGACATTGCCGATTTGCAGGAACGGGTAAAGGCTGAACAGGAAGAACAGAAAAACATGGAACACCGCCATTGCAGCGAAATTAACAAGATTTACAGGGCGCACCAGCAGGAAACCATGCGGTATGATGAAAGGCTGAAACGGATAGACACCTATTTCCCTCACGTCAAGGAACTGCTACCCATAGCCGACCAATGCAGGGAAATGGGATTTACGGAGGAAATGACAAGGCAGCTCGTATGTTTCAAGCCTGTAGGGTTCAGAGGAAAACTATATTCAAAGGAGCATGGAAAGGAGTTTAAGACAGAACGCTCAACGGCAACCATAGAGAAAAATCCGCAACAGACCGGGAAATTCAGACTGTGTATTGACGGGATGCCGATACTGGAATGGTTCAAGATGAAGTTCCAAGAACTTAAAGAGAAACTGGGTGTAAGCCACACCCAAAAAGAAGAACCAAGAAAGGGGTTGAGAATGTAGAAATAACTCAATGTGCAAACTACGATTTACAATAAGAGCTTTTACTTGAAAGCCTCTATCAGAAAATGGTTTGACTGAATGATTTACGGAAATAAAAGTGCAATTCTGATTGTTAATGAGTTGCACTTTTATTACTTTTGCAAGTACATTATCACATCTAATAAATCATTTGGAGCTATGAAGCAACCGCTTATAATCGCATTACTTGCATTAGGTATTACATTTCCACTGAATATCTATTCTCAAAACAACCTTCCAAATAAAGAGGAACGCATTTATTCGTTATCTATGATTTGGAAAGAGATTGAATATAATTTTGCTTTTCCATCTTATATTCAAAGGCACGAATTAGACAGCCTGTATTTAGAATATTTACCTAAAGTAGAAAATGTAAAAGATGAATATGAATATTATCGCATCCTTTCTTCTTTTATGGCAAATATGAACGAAGCCCATACACGTATCATCCCCCCTCAAAAGCTGCCTTATGATATGCCCCCTATTATAACATCAAACATTGGGAAGAACATTTACGTGAAAAATATAGATAGGAAAATACTAAAATCAATACCTCTAAAAAGCGAAATAACCGCAGTAAACGGAATACCCGTGATGGATTTTCTAATAGATTCGGTTTACCAATATATAGGAGCGTCTACTGCGCATTGGAAATTCGACAAGGCGGTAATTGAAATGTTATACTGTAAAATTAATTCCAAAGTTCATCTTTCGATAAAGACACCAAAAGGTGAAAAGAAGGATATTGAACTCACACGCAATCATTTACAAAACAAAAAGGAAATCATAATGGCTGATACAACTTATACAGCCCCGATGACAATCAAATACTTGAAAAACAGTATTGCATATATACATTTATCGACTTGTGCTGGAAATAAAGTTGGAGAAATCCAACAAATCTTT
>ENA-UOJT01001922-UOJT01001922.1-human-gut-metagenome-genome-assembly--contig:-C15-NODE-1922-length-12760-cov-9.154821_pt1 | contig 12760 bp, 9 predicted proteins | sample MGYA00242357_ERZ723904 | MGnify/ENA metagenome assembly ERZ723904 | reverse complement strand
ACGGAAGAAAATTGTGGAAATTGTGACAACTGTTTAAACCCTAAAAAACAAGTGGAGGCTCAAGAATTATTGTGTGCTGTGATCGAAACAATCATAGCGGTAAAAGAAAATTTTAAGGCAGATTATATTATTGATGTCCTGCAGGGACGCGAAACGTCTGAAGTTCAGGCACACTTACATGAAGATCTGGAAGTGTTCGGATCAGGAATGGGAGAAGAAGACAAAACCTGGAATGCCGTGATTCGTCAGGCGTTGATAGCCGGTTATCTGAGTAAGGATGTAGAAAACTACGGTTTGCTGAAAGTGACCGATGCAGGAAAGAAATTCCTTAAACATCCCAAGTCATTCAAGATTACCGAGGACAATGACTTTGAAGAAGTGGAAGAAGAAACACCGGCAAGAGGTGGAGGTTCGTGTGCAGTCGATCCGGTTCTTTATTCTATGCTGAAAGATCTCCGGAAAAAGTTATCGAAGAAACTGGAAGTGCCTCCTTACGTGATTTTCCAGGATCCCTCTCTTGAAGCGATGGCTACTATCTATCCTGTGACGCTCGAAGAACTTCAGAATATCCCGGGCGTAGGTGCCGGAAAAGCCAAACGTTACGGCGAAGAATTCTGCAAGCTGATTAAGAGACACTGCGAAGAGAATGAGATTGAACGTCCGGAGGACTTACGGGTACGCACTGTCGCCAACAAGTCGAAGATGAAAGTGGCCATTATTCAGGCCATCGACCGTAAAGTGGCTCTGGATGATATCGCGCTTTCCAAGGGCATTGAGTTCAGCGAATTGCTGGATGAAGTGGAAGCGATCGTTTATTCGGGTACTAAGTTGAATATCGACTACTTCCTGGATGAAATCATGGACGAAGATCACATGCTCGACATCTACGATTACTTCAAAGAGTCGACAACAGATAAGATTGACGACGCTCTTGATGAACTCGGGGACGAATTTACCGAAGAAGAAGTCCGTCTGGTTCGTATCAAGTTTATCTCCGAAATGGCTAATTAAAAAAGCGAAAAAAAACTTGCGTGCACTTATGCAGTCTTGAATAAAAACTGTATATTTGCACGCAATAATTTTTAAACGCATAGCCCTATGTCATTTATTGCCGATAAGATTGTAATGGATGGATTAACTTATGACGACGTATTGTTGATCCCCGCTTATTCTGAAGTTTTACCACGCACTGTCGATCTCTCGACAAAGTTTTCAAAAAACATTGAGTTAAAGATTCCGTTTGTAACTGCCGCCATGGACACGGTTACCGAAGCCAAGATGGCTATTGCCATTGCGCGCGAAGGGGGAATTGGCGTGATCCATAAGAATATGTCCATTAAGGAACAGGCTAAGCAGGTGGCTACAGTGAAGCGTGCCGAGAACGGTATGATTTACGATCCTGTCACTATTAAGCAAGGGTCTACCGTACGTGATGCTCTCGCCCTGATGTCCGAATACAAGATCGGCGGCATTCCGGTAGTGGATGACAATAGATATTTGGTCGGTATTGTAACGAATCGTGACCTTCGTTTCGAGCGTAACATGGATAAACGTATCGACGAGGTAATGACAAAAGAAAATCTGGTTACCACCAATCAGTCTACCGATCTGGAAGCAGCTGCGCAAATTCTGCAACACCATAAGATTGAGAAGCTGCCGGTAGTCGATAAAGAAGGAAAACTGATCGGGCTGGTTACTTACAAAGATATTACAAAAGCCAAAGATAAACCTATGGCTTGCAAAGATTCGAAAGGCCGTCTGCGTGTAGCTGCCGGTGTAGGTGTGACTGCCGACACTTTCGACCGTATGCAGGCGTTGGTGGATGCCGGTGCGGATGCCATCGTGATCGATACGGCTCACGGACACTCAAAGGGGGTGATCGACACCTTGCGCGAAGCGAAAAAACGTTATCCCAATATTGATATTGTGGTTGGTAACATTGCTACGGGCGATGCAGCCAAGGCCTTGGTGGAAGCCGGGGCTGACGGTGTAAAAGTAGGTATCGGCCCGGGTTCCATTTGTACGACACGTGTGGTTGCCGGTGTAGGCGTACCGCAACTTTCGGCTGTTTATGATGTAGCCAAAGCCTTGAAAGGTACAGGTATCCCTTTGATTGCCGATGGCGGACTCCGCTATTCGGGTGATGTGGTGAAAGCTCTGGCTGCCGGAGGATACTGTGTGATGATCGGTTCATTGGTTGCCGGTACAGAAGAAAGTCCGGGCGAGACGATTATCTTCAATGGACGTAAGTTTAAGTCATACCGTGGTATGGGTTCTCTCGAAGCGATGGAAAATGGTTCGAAAGACCGCTATTTCCAAAGTGGCGAGATGGATGTGAAGAAGTTGGTTCCGGAAGGCATTGCTGCCCGTGTGCCTTATAAAGGAACTTTATATGAAGTGATTTATCAGCTGACCGGTGGTTTGCGTGCCGGTATGGGATATTGCGGTGCTCCTGATATCGAGAAACTGCATGATGCCAAGTTTACTCGCATCACCAATGCCGGAGTAATGGAAAGCCATCCGCACGATGTGACGATTACAAGCGAATCGCCTAATTACAGCCGTCCGGAATAACAGCCTGTTTATCGGGCGTTTGCCCGTTGCCGTCTGGTTGCTGTTTTCCACCACAGATTACACGGATTAACACAGAACTTTTTAATCTTCAATATCAATGAGATAAATTATCAATCTGTGTTAATCCGTGTCCTTTGTAGTGAACTCGATTTATTTTATTCCGATATGAATATCTCAACGTAGAATGGTATGAAGAAGATTCTGGTTGGTGCACTGACCTGTTTGTTTGGGTTTATTGCCGGCTATGCCCGGCAAGATCCTGTGTTGATGCGGATCAAAGGACATGACATTTCCCGCTCGGAGTTTGAGGCTATCTATCATCGGAATAAGCCTTCGGGAGTATCCGGGAAAGAAGCCTTGAAGGTTTGTGTTGATCTCTTTGTCGATAAGAAGTTGAAACTGCACGCGGCACAGAGAGCCGGGTTGGATACTCTCTCTGCCTTTCGTGCGGAGATGGACAACTACCATCGTTCATTATCTAAATCCTATCTTACAGATTCGTCTGCAGAGGAAGCCTGTGCCAGAAAGCTTTACGATCAGATGAAGAGCCGCTCCATAGCCGGCGAGGTCCGGGTTATGCATATTTTCCGTTATCTTCCCCAGACGGCCCTGTCCCATCATTTGCGGGAGGCGCAGGCTTTAATGGACTCTCTTTACAATGTATTGAAGACAAATCCCGATGCCGATTTCAAGACTCTGGTAGACCAATATTCTGATGATAAGGCAGAATCCTGGATCAGTTGGTTGCAGACACCACAGGAATTTGAGGAGGTCGCTTTCTCTTTGAAGGATGGCGAATATTCCCAGCCGTTTTTTACTCCTAAAGGACTTCATATCGTCAAAGTAACGGGCAGACGCGAACTCCCTCCATTTGAACAGATACGGGACAGGCTAATCCGTAAACTGTCCCATCGTCCGGGTGCGGATAAAGGAACCGAAATCCTGGTAAACAAACTGAAGGAGAGCTATCGGTATACTCCGGACAAAGCGGCGATGGAAGAGTTGCTTTCTCAAGGCAAGACCTCCCGTACTCTTTTTACGCTGGACGGTAAAAACTTTACAGGGAAGGACTTTGAGCGGTTTGCCGCTGCCCATCCCATGGGGACAAAGAGGCAGTTGGATGCTTTTGTGGTAAAATCAATTCTCGATTATGAGAACAGTCGCCTTGAGCAGAAACATCCTGAGTTCCGCAGGACGCTGCAAGAACATCGTGATCATTTGCTGCTGGCCGCTATTACCCGCCGGGAAACCCATCAGGTCAGCCTGGCAGATTCTGTTGCACTGAAGAACTTCTTCAAGGAGCACCGGACCGATTACAACTGGGATTCACCCCGCTACAGAGGTGCGGTGTTGCACGGAACCCATAAGAAAACGCTGAAGAGCGCCCGTAAATTTCTGAAAAAACTTCCGGAAGAAGAGTGGAAAGATGCCATTCGCCTGACATTTAATACCTCTGCTTCACCGGCTGTCATCCGGATAGAACAAGGGACCTTTGCCGAAGGTGACAATGTTTTTGTCGATAAGTTAGTGTTTAAAAAAGGAGACTTCGAACCATTAAAGTCCTATCCTTTTACCGTTGTTTTGGGTGAGAAAAAGAAAGGTCCGGAGTCCTACAAAGAGATTGTTTCCCGTTTGATCGAAGATTATCAGAATCATCTGGATGCACTTTGGGCAGAGCGTCTCAGGGCTTCTGCTAAGGTTGAAATTAACCAAGAGGTTTTAAAAACGGTTAATAATCACTGAAGCAACGAATTATTGTATTATCTTCGTACCTTAAATTAAGTATAATTCAGTTGACAATGCGAAAAACGGGCCTTCTGCTAATCTCTCTCCTTTTCTGTGTGTCGTGTACTGACAAGCATGATCACAAAGGACAGACTCCTTTGGTAGAGGTCGATGGAAACTTTTTGTACAAAGAGGACCTTCAGGCCGTGTTCCCCGCCGGTTTGTCGAAAGATGACAGTCTTCTTTTCGCCGAGCACTACATTCGTAGCTGGGTTGAAGACGTTTTGTTGTTTAACCAGGCGCAAAGCAATATCCCCGACAACGGCGAAATCGATAAGTTGGTCGCAAATTACCGGAAAGCATTGATCATGCATACTTATCAACAAGAACTAATCAGCCAGAAATTGTCGGGCGAGATCCCCGAACAGGAAATAGCAGACTATTACGAAAAGAACAAAGAACTGTTTAAACTGGACCGTCCGTTGATGAAAGGTCTGTTTATCAAGGTTCCCCTTACCGCTCCCCAACTGGGAAATGTCCGTAAGTGGTATAAGACGGAGACTCAGGATGCCGTTGAGCATTTGGAGAAGTATAGTTTGCAGAATGCTGTGAAGTATGAGTATTTTTATGATAAATGGGTGCGGGTAGCCGATGTACTTGATATGATCCCGTTGAAAGCGGAATCCCCGGAAGCCTATATGGATAAGAACCGTCATATCGAACTGAAAGATACGGCATTCTACTATTTTCTGAATATCAGCGATTTTCGTGTGGCAGGCGAACAGGAACCTTACGAGTTTGCCCAACCGAAAGTTAAAGATATGCTTGTCAATATCAAGCGGGTTGATTTTATGAAACAAGTAAAGGACGACTTGTACGAACGTGCAGTAAAAAGAAAGAAGATTATAAATTATTAAATACACAGAATGAAGAAGTTTGTGAACTTTAAATTTGTTGTTATGTTTGCCCTGGCACTGGTTGCTAACGTGGCATCCTATGCGCAGGACAATGTGATTGACGAAGTGGTTTGGGTCGTTGGTGACGAAGCTATCCTGAAGTCCGATGTGGAAGAAGCACGACTGGCCGCTTTGTATGAGGGGCGTAAGTTTGATGGTGATCCTTATTGTGTGATTCCCGAAGAGTTGGCGGTACAGAAACTTTATATGCACCAGGCTGTGCTCGATAGTATCGAAGTTCCTGAATCAGAAGTGATACAGCGTGTCGATTATCAGATCAATAACTATATTCAGGCTTTGGGTAGCAGAGAAAGGATGGAAGCTGAGTTTAACAAGACTTCTACGCAGATCCGCGAAGCCATGCGCGAGAATGCCCGTGACGGATTGATTGTACAGAGAATGCAGCAGAAGCTGGTAGGTGATATCAAAGTGACTCCGGCCGAAGTGCGCCGCTACTTTAAGGATCTTCCTCAGGACAGTATCCCTTATGTCCCTACTCAGGTAGAGGTGCAGATCATCACACAGCAACCTAAAGTGCCCATCTCTGAAATAGAGGATGTGAAAAGACGCTTGCGTGAATATACCGACCGTATCAATAAGGGCGAAAGTGATTTTTCTACACTTGCCCTGTTGTATTCCGAGGACCGCGGTTCTGCCATCAAAGGTGGTGAAACCGGTTTTATGGGTAAAGGCCAGATGGTGCCCGAATACGCTAATGTCGCTTTCAACTTGCAGGACACTAAGAAGATATCTAAGATCGTAGAGTCCGAGTATGGTTTCCATATCATCCAGTTGATCGAGAAACGTGGCGACCGTATCAATACCCGTCATATCCTGTTGAAGCCCAAAGTATCGGATAAGGAGTTGAATGAAGCCAATGCACGTCTTGATTCCATAGCCAACGATATTCGTAGCGATAAGTTTACATTCGATCAGGCAGCCGCTGCTTTGTCTCAGGATAAAGACACACGCAACAATCACGGTCTGATGCAGAATCCGATGAATCAGACTGCTAAATTCGAGATGCAGGATTTGCCGCAGGAGATAGCTAAAGTGGTAGATAAGATGAATATCGGTGAGATCTCCAAAGCCTTCACTATGGTCAACCCCAAAGATGGTAAGGAAGTTTGTGCTATTGTTAAGCTGAAGGCACGCATCAATGGACACAAAGCCACTATCACCGATGACTACCAGAACCTGAAAGAAATTGTGCTCGACAAACGTCGTGAAGAGGCGTTGCAAAAATGGATTGTTGAAAAACAAAAACATACGTATGTGCGTATTAATCCGGCATGGCAGCGTTGTGACTTTAAATATCCGGGCTGGATTAAAAAAGACTGATCCTGATTTGATATGTTTAGATTAAACAAAGAACATAAATTCCACGGCAGGCATAGATTTCTCTTAGCGGGTATTCTATGCCTGCTTGCCGTATGTTTTCTGGTGGCCCAGGACAAGAAACCGCAGCATGACAAGAAGCCACAACAGGAGAAGAAGGCTGAACCGGAAAAGCCAACGGGAAATAAAAAGACCCGTGTCGATTTGCTCCATGCCGATCGGGGGCAAGCCGATAAACTGGCGCGTCCTGATGTTCAGGTGCTGATTGGTTCGGTTAAGTTGCGTCACGACAGCATGTATATGTATTGTGACAGTGCCCTGATTTACGAAAAAACGAATTCATTCGAAGCATTCAGCAATGTGCGTATGGAGCAGGGAGATACTCTTTTCATCTATGGTGACTATTTGTTTTATGACGGCATGACTCAGATAGCGCAACTGCGCGAGAATGTGAAAATGATCAACCGGAATACTACCTTGTTGACAGACAGCCTGAATTATGACCGTTTGTACAATTTGGGTTACTATTTTGATGGGGGTACGTTGATGGATGAAGAAAATGTGTTGACTTCCGACTGGGGTGAGTACAGTCCTGCCACTAAACTTTCTGTTTTCAACCATGATGTCAAGCTCGTGAATCCCCGTTTCGTGCTTACTTCCGACACCCTGAAGTATAGTACGAATACTAAGATTGCTACCATTCTGGGACCCTCCAATATTGTCAGCGATCAGAACCATATCTATTCCGAGTGGGGCATTTACAATACCGTTTCCGGACAAGCCGAACTGCTCGACCGTTCGGTTTTGACCAATGAAGGTAAGAAGTTGACCGGTGACAGCCTTTTCTATGACCGTAAAGCGGGTTATGGTGAGGCGTTCGATAATGTCCAGATGAACGACACTGTCAATAAGAACATGCTTACCGGTGATTATTGTTATTATGACGAGTTGAAGCAGAATGCTCTTGCCACCAAGCGAGCTGTTGCCGTGGATTATTCACGGGGTGACAGCCTCTTTATGCATGCCGATACGTTACTGATTAATAGCTATAATCTCGACACCGACTCCCTTTTCCGTGAGATGCGCGCTTTTCATAAGGTACGTATGTACAGCGCTGATCTGCAAGGCGTTTGTGATTCTTTGGTCTTTAATACGAAAGACTCTTGCCTCACTATGTATCGCGATCCTATTATTTGGAACGAAGGGCAACAACTGCTGGGAGAAGAGGTTAAGGTATATATGAACGACAGTACGATTGATTGGGCTCATATCATCAATCAGGCGCTCACGGTGGAACAGAAAGACTCCATTCATTTTAATCAGATCTCAGGAAAAGAGATCAAGGCATACTTTGCCGAGGGTGAGGCACGCAAAATAGATGTGATAGGGAATGTCCTTGTAGTATATTATCCTCAGGAGCAAGATAGCACTATGATTGGTATGAATACCTCCGAAACCAGTCTGTTGAATATGTATCTCAAAGACCGGAAAATGCAGAAAATGGTCATGAGTCCCAAATCGAATGGAACACTTTATCCAATGGATCAGATTCCACCCGACAAAATGAAATTGCCCACTTTCAGTTGGTTTGATTATGTCCGTCCCTTGAATAAGGAAGACATTTTCAACTGGAGAGGGAAAAAGGCAGGTGAGGCTTTACGTAAAACAGAGCGCAAGGTCATCAGTGGTCCTAAACGTGAAATAATTAATATGAAATAGCTATGGGAATATTCAATGTACGAAAGCCGCGTGGATTCAATCATCAATATATCTATGTGGACGAGCGGAAAGAAAAATTGACGAAAATGGAAGAAGATGCCAAGCGTGATTTGGGAATGTTACCCGAAAAAGAATTTTCTCCGGAAGATATTCGCGGAAAGTTCATCGAAGGCACCACACATCTGAAGCGTCGTAAGGAGAGTGGGCGTAAGCCTGCTCATTTGGGTGTCATTCTGGCTATCATTGCCTTGCTTATTTTTCTATGGCATTATTTGCAGACCGGTAGCTGGTCTTTTTAAGTCCTATAAATTAATCAGTCAAAGCTAAATCTATTATGAGCGATATCATTCATTTATTACCCGATTCGGTTGCCAACCAGATAGCTGCCGGAGAGGTGATACAACGTCCGGCATCTGTCATCAAAGAGTTAGTCGAGAATGCCATCGATGCTGAGGCACAAAATATTCATGTATTGGTTACCGATGCAGGTAAGACCTGTATACAGGTGATTGATGATGGTAAGGGAATGTCCGAAACCGATGCACGCCTCTCTTTCGAGCGGCATGCCACCTCAAAGATCCGCGAGGCATCCGATCTGTTTGCCCTTCGCACGATGGGCTTTCGTGGTGAAGCGCTGGCTTCCATTGCCGCCGTTGCTCAGGTAGAGCTGAAGACTCGTCCCGAATCCGAAGAGTTAGGGACCAGGATTATCATTGCGGGCTCCAAAGTGGAGAGTCAGGAAGCAGTGTCTTGTCCCAAAGGAAGCAACTTTTCCATTAAGAACCTTTTTTTCAATATTCCTGCCCGGCGTAAGTTCCTGAAGGCCAACTCTACCGAGTTGAGTAATATTCTGGCCGAATTTGAACGTATTGCCCTGGTACATCCTGAGGTTGCTTTCTCACTGTATAGCAATGACTCCGAACTGTTCAATCTTCCCGCCTGCCATTTGCGGCAACGTATTCTTTCTATTTTTGGTAAGAAGCTCAATCAGCAATTGCTCAGTGTGGAAGTGAACACTACGATGGTGAAGGTTTCAGGTTATGTGGCCAAGCCCGAAACAGCCCGTAAGAAAGGTGCCCATCAGTATTTCTTTGTGAATGGCCGTTACATGCGTCATCCTTACTTCCATAAAGCGGTGATGGATGCTTACGAACAGTTGATTCCCGCAGGCGAACAGATTTCTTATTTCATCTATTTTGAAGTCGATCCTGCCAACATCGATGTCAATATCCATCCTACCAAAACAGAGATCAAATTTGAGAACGAACAGGCTATCTGGCAGATTCTTTCTGCCTCGGTAAAAGAGTCATTGGGCAAGTTCAATGCCGTCCCTTCTATCGATTTCGATACGGAAGACATGCCCGATATCCCTGCATTTGAACAGAACTTGCCTCCTGAGCCTCCTAAGGTGCATTTCAACTCCGATTTCAATCCATTCAAACCTTCGGTGCCCTCTTCCGGCGGTGGCAATTACTCCCGTCCGAAAGTGGACTGGGAAGATTTGTACGGTGGTCTTGAGAAAGCCAGTAAGATGAATCAGCCTTTCGCCGAACCCGATCCCGAACCGGAAGAATTTGCGGTAATTGAAGAGGAAAGTATTGTTACAGCCGCTCCTGCAACTCTTTATGCCGGTGAGTCGGCCATAATGGAGAAGGGAACCCAGCACTTGCAGTTTAAGGGACGTTTCATTCTTACTTCTGTAAAGTCCGGATTGATGCTGATCGATCAGCACCGGGCCCATGTTCGGGTGCTCTTTGACCGTTATCGTGCCCAGATTCAGCAGAAGCAGGGATTCTCACAAGGCGTTCTCTTCCCCGAAATTCTGCAACTTCCGGCTTCTGAGGCAGCCGTATTGCAAGACATTATGGACGATTTATCTGCGGTAGGTTTCGATCTCAGCGATCTTGGTGGAGGCAGTTATGCCATTAACGGAGTACCTTCAGGCATCGACGGACTGAATCCGGTCGATTTGGTGCGCAGCATGTTGCATACCGCTATGGAGAAAGGCAACGATGTCAAAGAAGAAATTCAGGATATCCTTGCGTTGACCCTTGCCCGCGCGGCTGCCATTGTCTATGGGCAGGTGCTGAGTAATGAAGAGATGGTCAGTTTGGTCGATAATCTGTTTGCCTGTCCTTCGCCTAACTATACGCCGGATGGTCGTGTGGTATTGACTACCATAAAAGAAGAAGAGATCGATAAACTTTTCCGGTGATCATCATTCTTCTGTACTTATCAGAGTAAGTATTACGTCAGTTCCATTCTATCTCACACGATCGACAGATTTTATCTGTTTATTGCATCTCCTTTCTAATAGGTTAATAACCAGTAGAATACTCTATTAGTATCCTCCCTGTACGAGCAAATAAAGTTAACTCGTGCAGGAAGGATATTAACTACACGTACATATAAGAAATTAATAACCTCGTACCCCATTCATCACCTGAAAATCTTGTTAATAGTGCTGATAAACATATCCCTAAAAGAATGACATTCTACGAATAATTCGTATATTGCGATATGCTTCTTGAACAGTATGCATTTTGCTTTAAACTAAAATCTATTTTATATGAAGATAAGATATAGTTTTATTTTCTATTTTTTTCTTCTACTTTCCTGTTCTTCTCCTAAAAGACAAGAAATTGTTTTTAATGAAGAAATAACTTCCTCTGAAGAAGTAGACTATCCGCTTACTATTGATCTGGAGGCCTGTATGCGTAACCAGTCATTAAGCATAAAATTGAGTTCCTTTGTGGAAGATGTTTTCTATATTCCTATAAAAAATCAAAGCGAAGATATCTATATACGCTATTTAAGTGGCTTGGAGTACGATGAACAAAGTTGCTTATTTATTCTGAATGATCCCTTTTATGCGTTTACAGTAGATACGTTAGGCCATTTTGTGAATCAGATCGGACGAATAGGGCAGGGTCCCGGAGAGTACAAACAGATTGCCAATATTAGTGTAAACAGCGAGGATAAGCTGATTTATATTAAGACAGTTTATAAACACAATGTAATTACGTATGATTACAATGGACATGTGATTCGTGAATCTTCTCCTATGGGTATCGATTTGTTTACCGAGACTATTTTTTATTATGATCATGCTCTTTGGGGGATAGGGATACCATATACATCCCGTGCATTGCGAGTGAGAAAGGAAAAGCGTTTATTCTATGGATATGTACTTTTAGACAGCCTTTGTCGACGTACTTCCTTGCAAACAGCTAACCCGATAGAACCGTATGGAGATTTGGAAGGACTTGAATCCGGTATTTCACAACCCGGTATAAGTATCTATAAGGATGTAGTTTTATTAACTCACAGTGGAGGTGCCCCCTCGGATACAGTTTATACTATCCGGAATAAGCAATTCGTTCCACGTTATTTCTTGAATTATGGCTCTCATCGTCCTGATATAAGTAAAATTTGGTCGCAAGGTGGTGGAAGTAGTTTTGATCATTCATATGTTTCTATGAACCAGGCTTTTGAGACAGAACGTTTCTTTTTTATTGAAATTCGTTTCCAGGGAAAGTGTTACATTATTTGCTATGACAAGTACATAGGTAAGGGGTTTTCAATACCAATGACTATCTGTTTGAATGAAAGAGGGACTCCGTTAGCCCAAGGTTTTGAGAATGATATTGATGGGGGACTTCCTTTTTATCCCCAATCTGTGAGTAGTAGCGGAACTTATTGGCTTGCATACATGAATCCTTCCGATATGAAAGAGATTCTGACAGAAGAATATTTTGCTGCCCACCCTGATATTCAGAACAAAAAAAAGCAAGATAAGCTGAGAGCAATTGTAGCAAATGCTGATGAAGAAGATAATCCCATATTAGTATTACTTAAATTGAGAAAATAATATTGGTGATGAAAAAAACATTTTAAAGGTAGAATCATAGTTTTAGTCAATGAATGGACGCGAAGTTTTTCTGAATATGCAACTATGCCCTACAGATGAATCCACGAACGATAACTGTGGGTAATTCCACTTCAGGGGCAGATGGGAATATTTCACTTTTTACATTTCCCGGAGAAGTCAGGACAATCTATTCTGGAATAGGAATCTATTATCTTGATTTTACTTCTACCCAACGAGTAGGGGTGCGTGTAGATTATACCGTGGAACCTAAAATTAATGATATAAAGAAAAAAATAGATACCGCATATGAGGAGGCAATTATCATTGCGAAACAAGAAAAGTAGATTTCGTTGTATTGATGACTGGTACATTTATAACGTGAACATATTTATTACTTTTGAGTGATTCTTATGAAAGTGAGAAATAGTTTAGTATTGTGTTTGTATTTTCTATAAATATAGGTGATAGATAGAATCTCTTATATATGGAAATAAGATATTCTTGATAATGCTGATTGAAAAGATTCCTGAATGTAAGCATTATAATTGATTACTAATACTTCTGAAGAACCATTTGC
>ENA-UOJT01001916-UOJT01001916.1-human-gut-metagenome-genome-assembly--contig:-C15-NODE-1916-length-12812-cov-29.707690_pt1 | contig 12812 bp, 7 predicted proteins | sample MGYA00242357_ERZ723904 | MGnify/ENA metagenome assembly ERZ723904 | reverse complement strand
ATTTGCCCGCTCGTAATGAGCAGGTCGCCTGTTCGAATCAGGTCAGTAGCTCCAAGACAAAATCCCCGAAAAGTGGCTTCGCACCTCACTTTTCGGGGATTTTTCTTTTTGTTTTTCTTCCCGCTTTTGCCAAGAAAAGCGCCTTAATTACCCTTGTTTCCCTCAAAAGGTTCTAAATTGGTGGCGCAGCAGGTGGCGCAAAGTGGCGCACCTCTGCCCGTCAGTTCACGCGCTTTTTCTTCTCGCCCATCCATGCATCCGCCTGAATGGCCGCCGCCGTGAAGCTGTTGTTCTTCCACCAGCTCACCAGTGCGGCCACGGTGGTGATGCCGGCCGTCACCAGCTGTTCCACGGTCTGGCTCTCGATGGGCAGGATGGGCTTGCCCATGGCGCTCAGCACCTGGTTTGTCAGCGCCAGCAGCAGCACGGCCGTGCGGGCAATGGTCCCTGTGGAAATATGATCGTTACTCATGTTCGGTTCCTTTCTGCCCTTCCGGGCCTTCCGATCTCTGTTTCAAAATGTCCACGGCCTTGGTGATGACCGCCGGGATGGGCAGCCCCATCAAGCCCGCGTTTTCGATGATGGAAATGGTCTCATTGCAGATAAAGCCGATCACAACGGCATCCCGCACAAAGGTGGAACCCATCACGGCATCCAGCCTGCAGGCCACCAGCACGATCAGCAGCGTTTCGCCCTTGCGGCACAGGCCTTTCCAGCCCGCGCGGCTTTCCAGCGTGCCGCTTTTGGTCTTGGGGCTTGCATGGAACACTCCCGCCACGATCAGCCCGGTGATGTAGTCGATGGCCATAAAGATGATGAGCGTTTGCAGCGCTGCGTCCCATCCGCCAAACAGGCTGGCAAACGCAGCGCCCAACGCACCCACGGCCATGCAGAAATAATCTTTCACGTTCTCACACCTCCATCACAAGGATGCCGTACTCCAGAGCGCACTGGTGCTCGATGCGGCATCCGCGGGCATCCTGCCAGCCCGGCGCAAAAATCGCCACGTCGGCCTTTGCCAGGAACTCAATGCTCCGGGCCAGATAGTCCAGCGGCTTTGCAGCAGGGCCGAAGTCGCTGAAGAAGGTCTCCAACGCATCGACCCCGCCGAACTGCTGCCGGGCAATCTCGATCACTCTGCGACGCTCTGCATTGATCTCGTCATCAGAGCGACCGCCCATCGGCTGGCTGATAAAAATAACCTTACTCATGCTCTCACCTCCTCACCGCGCCCAGCCCGGCGCGCTGGATGATGGTGGCATAGTCCTTGTAAGCGTGGGATAAATCCACGTTGGTGACCTTGCCCGGGGTAGCATCTACAACGCCCGGAATGTGCGCCGTACTGGTATACTGCCACATCCCGAATGTAAACGCCGTTTTGGGCTTATCCTCGGGCTTGGTCTTGCTCTGGTCTTTGGGATATCTCGCCAGCCAGACATCATAAGCCTTCAGGGCGGCACCGCCCATGTAGAGATATGTCTGGCCGAACCACAGGCCGGTGTACAGCAGGGCATACACGCCCCAACTTTCCACCGTGCTCAGGCAGTGGGCGGCAATGTCGGTCAGTGCAGCCTTGCCCAGCGGCTGCTGCACCTCGTCCTCAATGTCCACCGCCACCGGCAGTTCAAATCTTCTGCCGGTGAGCAGCTTGCGGAAATAGGCCAGCTCCTTGTCGGCCTGTGCTTTGTTGGTGGCCTTGAAATAGCCATACACGCCGCAGGGGATGCCCAGCCGTTTGCACTCGGCATAGTTGCGGGCAAACTGCGGGTCGGTGTACGGCTTGCTGGGCTTGCCCTCTGCGCTGTTGCCCATGGCCCGCAGCATAACGCCGTCGATTTTGCCGGACGCTTTGACCTTGGCCCAGTCGATAGTGCCCTGATGCCTGGAAACGTCCATGATGGTTTTAGCCATTGCCTGCCTCCCTTACTTTTCCAGCTCAGCCTTGATGGCTTCGAGGTCGTCCGTGGTCAGCGCCGGATAGTCGGCCGCGATGTCCTCAAAGGCTTCACCAGCAGTCAGCCGGATGCGGAATGCCCGAACCATAATGCGGAGCTTGAGTGCGTTCAGAGTTTTCATTCGGTAGTCCCTCCAATCAAATCAGCCATCATTAAGATGATATCGTTGTTCGCGGTCTCCAGCGCGGCCACGCGGTCCGGCAGCTGTGCCATCTGCTCGGCTTGCTTGCGGGCGTCCTCCTGCGCTGCGGCTGCTGCGGCCTCGGCCTGCGCCACCAGGTCCGGGCGCGGGGTGATGGCGGTCACGGTCGGCAGGCCGTCCCGCTCCTCGGTCGTGATGTCCGCGTATGCGAGGACGCCCGGCAGGGTCATGCCCTCCGGGATGACGGCCCAGCCGTCCGGGATAGGTGTGGTGCAGATGCCGTAGATCACCCGGTGCTCGGGCTGGGTGGAGTAGTCAATAATGTTCATCATATGCGTTCACCTTCTGGGTTACAGGTACTGATAGCCGTACACAACAAACTGGCTGCCGCTGCTGCCGCCAGAGACGGACAGGGTGCCGTCTGAGGCAAAGGCCACGGAGACCATCGACACGCTTGTGCTTTCGATTTTTGCATTGGCGTAATTCTCGAGTTTGCCATTGTGCATCATGGTAAGGCTTGTGATGGGTACAGCGGCGGAACATCCACGCACCACCTTTGCATGACCGAAGTCGGAAGCTGTGCCGATGGCATTGCTCGTCGTGGCTTTGTAACCAGATGTGGTTGCCCATCCGGCACCGCTGCGTCCTATCGCCGGAATCGCCGAGACGATCTCCGCGTAATCCACCGTGCTAGGGATTGCCATCGTGGTGGTGCCGCCGGTGCAGACGCCTGCACCCGAGAAAACCAGTTTACCGTCCATATTCATCATCCTTTCCAGCCTTTGAAGTTTGCTGTCGATCTCATCCTTACTGTAACCGCCTTCCACACCGTTCAGCGTTCCGTCCTCCTCAACACTGAGGTTCTCCCCCACCTTCACCAGACCCAGCGTGTCCGCCGTCGCGGTCGGGATGGTGTAGCTTGTCTGCTCCCCGCTGCCAAGGGTCAGGGTCAGCGTCCGGCCGTTCAGGGCAACGTTCTTCACATACGCTGTGCTGCCCTCCTCCACAGCCCCCACGTCGGCCGCCGTCATCGGCGTGTCCTTTCCGGTGCCGCCGTGCTCCACGGCCAGAATGCCGGTCATGTTCCCCAGCGCGGTCGTGTCCTTCGTCTGCAGGGTCTGGGTGCTGCCGTCGCCGAAGGTCAGCGTCAGCGTCTGCCCCACAAGGCGCACGGCCTTCACATACCCGGCGCTGCCTTCCGGCACCGCGCCCAGGTCGTCGGCGGTCAGTGTCACCACGCCGCCCTTGCCGTTCACGCTGCGCACCGCCCCGTCCGAAGGCGCCGTCAGTTCCGCCCGCTCCGCCGCCGCTTCGGCGCGGTCTGCATCGCTTTCCGTGCTCTGCTGCGCCACCACTGCCTGCGCGGCCGCCGTCTGGGCCGTGTTCTGCGCCATCTGCGCAATGGCCGCGTCTTTTTTCGCACTGGCCGCACTGTTCCGCGCCTCTTTCGCACTGTTCTGCGCACTGTTGGCATAGACCAGCACCTGCGCCACAAAGGTCTCATACTGCGTCGGGCTGATCTCGGCGTCGCCGTCGGTGGCAAGCGTCTCGTAACAGTCGTATTTCGTCGGCCGGGTCAGTGCCCGGTAGCCGTCCTCGCCCAGCGCCAGCAGCATCCAGCTGCCGCACTTCGCGGCCGTGAACGCCTTGCCCACCGCTGCACTGTGTTCTTCGTCCAGCAAAATGGGCGCAGGCAGCGTGCCGTCCTGCTGCTGGATGTGCAGCGTCACGCTCTTGCCCTGCCACTCCTCCGGCAGCTCAAAATAAAGCCGCTCCACGTTGGCGCTGGACTGCCCGCCCAGGTGCAGCACCCGCATCTCCGGGCAAAACTCCACCCCGCTGAATTCCTTTCGGATGATCTTCACCCGCATGGTTTTTCCCTCCTTCCGTCTTGTGTCCAGCGTATCACAAATCATGCCGGCGCAACACTGCGGACTTTTTGTGTTTCCGCCGCAGGCCGCGGTCGTCGTTGTTGCAGACTTTTTCTATCACGCACAAGGCCCCGGCCGTTCATCTGAACCGCCGGGGGCCTTTCCTCTCCTTATCTCACCGCTGCATACGGGTCTTTTTTCTCCTCGCTTTCCGCCTTGTCCGCCGCCTTCACCCACTGGGCAAAGGTCTTCTCCGTGTACAGTGCCTTGCCGTCCGCGTCCACCAGTGCCAGCAGCATGGTCTCCATCTGCTGCCGGTCGGCGTCGCTGCCCGCAAGGTACTCTGGCTTTGCCGTCTCGGTGATCTTCCCCTTCAGCGTCGAAGCGCTCTTGCCTGCCTTCGCCAGCCGGTCGTACTCCTCCTGTACGGCACTGGCGTCCCAGCTGTCCACGGCTTCCACAAGGTCGTCCGTCGCGCTGGAGTTGTCGCCCTTCAGCAGCTTGTCCGCCAGCTGGTTCACCGCGCCGGTCACGCAGTCCACCACGTCCCCACGCTTTCCCTTCGGCAGTCTCAGCGCATCGCTCAGCTGCTCGATCATCTGCATTTCCAGCTCATACCGTTTCTGGTCATCTCCCGCATTCTGCGCCTCGGCCGCTGCCTTCACATTCGCGTCGTACTTCACCAGCCGGGTCTTCAGCTGCTTGTAAACGTCTTCTCCTTTCCCCATCTCGTTCAGCTTTTCCACCGCTGCCTTTGCCTCGTCGCTGTCGCCGCTGGCATAGGCATTGTACAGCCGGTCGTACTGGCCGGTGGCGCTTTGGGGCAGGCTGTCAAAGTTGCCGTATTTACCGTTCTTCTTCCAGTCCTGCAGGGTTCCGTACCAGCCTACTGCCGCTTCCACAAACTTCTTTCCGTTCGCGTAGGGCACGCCCAGCGCCTGCAATCCCGCTTCCACCACGTTTCCGGCCAGCGTCCACAGCTTCCGGTCATGCTTTTCCGCTTCGTCCTCGTCCATGCCGCCGATGTCCTTCCGCAGCTCATAGGCAAACTTTCCGGCCGCAGCCGCAAATTCGTTCACAAGTCCCAGGTTTGCCGCGCTCACCACATCGTAGTCGTTTCCGGTCACCGCGTTGCTGGCAAAGCCGTAAATTTCACTTCCGTACAGCCCCGTGCCTGCAAAGCTTTCCATGCACAGTTCTCCGAGCCGTTTCAAAAGACTTTTCAGGGTCATGTCGCCGTTTTCGTCCTGCAGGTCCTTCCACCGGTGCAGCACAAATCCCACGCTCATCTTCATCAGCGCAAAAGTCACGGTCTGCACGGTCTGGCTTGCCACTGCCCGGCGCAGCTGCTGCCCTGCCCGCTGTACTTCCGCTTTATTCTCCGCGCTGCTTTCAGCCCTGTACCGCTCCGCCTGTGCCTTGTAGTCGCCCACTGCGTCCGCCAGAATGCCGTAATTCTGGAAGCGCTGGGTGGTAAACATGGTCAGTGCCTTTGCCATGCCGTCCGGGTTGCGCTGGATTCCAGCCCGCTGCATCACAGTGTAGTTGGGTTGGGTCTGCTCGATCACCTTCTGATAGGTGCGGTTCACCGCTTCCCAGTAGGCCGGGCTTCCGGTCACCTCTGCGCCCTCAAATTCCGCCGTGTGGTTCTGCACATACCGCTTGCTGCCTTCCCACAGTGCCGCCACGGTCACTTCGTCCATGCCGTTGATCCAGCCGGTCAGCCAGTTCGGCAGCTTGTCCATGCCCTTTTCGGCAAGCGTTTTCTGCTTGCCGATGCTGGCGAGTTCTCCGTTCTGGCTGCCGCGCTTGCGCCAGTCCAGCAGCACGTCTCCGTGCGCTTTGATCTCCGCTTCCAGCGCCGCCCGCTGTTTCGGCGAGGCATTCTTCACAAAGGGTACCACTGCCGCCACGGTGTCGCCGCCCAGCACCGCAGCTGCCGTGGGCAAAGATGCTGCCTGCGCCAGCGCAACGCCCGGGTTCAGCGTCAGCACTGCGCCTGCGTATTTGCTGCTCAGGTTTCCCAGCCACTGCAGGGTGCTCTTTCTCTGTCGCGATTTCTTCTGCAAGTCCTTCAGCAGATTGTCAATGTAGTTCACCGCGTCCCCGCCCCACTGTTCTTTGATAATACCGTTCTTGAGGTTTTTCAGGCCTTCCCGCGTCTCCACGCCGCTGTTCAGGATCTTCTGCACGTCCCGGATAGGTGCCGCAAGCCCCGCATAGTCTGCCGTATCCCGCAGGCTGTGCTGCACTACGTTCGCGCATTCTTCCAGCAAAATGGGCTGGCTGCTCTTGACGCGGTTCTTCAGAAAGCCCCGGCCCTCAATGGTCGCGTCCAGGTTCAGGCCCTCGATCTGGGTCGCCAGCACCGACCGGTCCACCGCGATGGGGTAATAGTTTTTCACGGTGGCCCGCTGGTAGCCCACCAGCTGCAGGCTGGTCTCGTTGATGAGGTTCGTGGTGTAGTGGTCAAAAAACTCCTTCATGTCCGCGCACCATGCCCGGTCATAGTCAGTCATGGCCGCTTCCACCGTCTGTAGGATGCTATCCGCTGTCGGGGTCCCGTCCGCATCCGTCAGCATTCCCAGATGTACGGTCTGTCCCTTCTGGTAAGCCTGCTCAATGTCACCCTTGTTGTACAGCTTTGCATCCGGAATCACAAGTCCGCCGTTCATCAGGTGGTTCAGGCTGTCAGTGTTGTGCAGGTGCATGTACAAACTGCACAGCTGTGCATGGGTCAGTTTGGCTTTCTTTCCCTTCACATCGGTCAGGCCCACGTCCACAAGGTCTGCGCCCGGGCCTGCAAAGTTCTGCATTTCCTTCACGTGTTCTTTTCCGGTCACGTTGGCAAACAGCTTTTCGCCTTCCACGGTGATCTTCGTCTGCCGGTACTGGCCGTCGTTCAGCATTTGGGCCATCTTTTCCATCTGGCCGTTCTTCGCATAGCCGCCCAGCATACGGAACACCCGCTCCGCGCCCAGCATATCCAACTGATACTTTGTCAGCAGATTGTGCACGCCGTCCAGCTTTCCGCCGGGGTGGTTGCCCTTGCTGGCATTCACCTCGCTGGCTGCGCCTTCCGCGATCTTGCTCACTTCCTCGGCCTTTGCCAGGCTCACCGTCTTGTTTGCGTTCTTGATCACATGCAGCGTGCTGCTCGTGATGGCTTTCAGCATCCGCATCTGATCCACCGTCATGGGCAGATAGGTGCGGTTCTCCGTCTCCTTGATGCGTTTGCGCAGCCGTTCCTGCAGTGCCCATGCTTTCTCGCTGTCCGGTAAAACTTCTGCCTCGGCCAGCTGCTCGTGCAGTTTGGTCAGCTTTGCGTCCTTTGTCGTCTGCAGGTCGTCCCACAGCGTCTGGATCAGGGTATCCACGCCGGTCTGCTTCCATTCTTCGGTCATGGCATTGGGGCTGTTCTCGCTGCCCGCGCTCTGCCGGATCCGGTCCTGCAGCCTCGTCAGCTGGTTCACGGCCCGTTCGTTCAGAATGGTCATGTCCGCCAGCTTTGCCACCTGTGCCGCCGCATCCACAAGGTTTTTCTGCACATACTTGTCCTTCGACGGCCGCAGCAGCATCTGGTTCAGCTGTGCCGCGTTCTGCCGGATGCTGCGCTTCAGCTCGTCCATCTTCCGTGCGTCCCGTGCCCGCTGCACCCGCTTTTCGGCCACCGCTTTTGCAATGGCAATGTCCTCGTCCCGCTGCTGGCGTGCTGTCTCAATGGCAACGGCATTTCGCTGCGCCTGTTTCTGTTCAAAGGCTGCCCGCTTGCGCTCGTTGTCCGCCTCCCATTCCATGATCTCATTTTCCTGTACCAGCAGCGAGTATTCCGCCTTGTCCGCGCGCTGCTTTTCCTGCCGCAGCTGCCACGCCAGTTCGTTTTTCTCGCTGCGCAGCTTCTGCATTTCCAGCTTTGCTTCGTCCAGCATCTCCTGCCGTTCGGCCTTCATGCGCTTCACTTCCTGCTTCATCTCCCGCTCGTAGCTTTCCCGCAGGAAGGTCAGCTTTTCGTTCAGGTTGCCCACGTTGGAAGTATCCACGCCCAAGGTCTCCAGATTCTCGTCCAGCAGCTTTTCAGCCTGTGCGTTCTGCCGCTGCAGTTCGGTCATCTGCTGCACCTCGGCGCTCTGGTTTGCCGCACGCCGGTTCTCGTACATCCGGCGGTTGAACTCCCGCTGCTGCGCCTTCTGCACACCCTTCAGGCCCTTTTCCACCTCGGCGGCCCGCTCCTCACTGCCCGCGGCCGCTTTCGCCACCTGCAGGTTGTGCTGCTGGATGCCCTCAAAGATGGCCTGGGCGTCGGTCATCTCCGGTGTGTTCAGGATGTCCCCGATGATCCGGCCCGCCAACTCCACCTTGGCGTCCTCATACTCGGCGTCGTCTGCAAACCTGCTCTGCGTCGTCGGCTTGATGGCGTCGTGCAGGTTCATTAGCACGCTCAGCCATTCGGTGCTTTCCATGCTCATTGCACCGTCCACACCGGCCTGCTGCGCCGCTGCCTTCCATAGCGCTTTCGCGCCGTCGCTGGTGCCGCCCACGGCCCGGTTGTCGTTGATCACGCTGTCATACTGCTCCACGGGGTTGCCGTCCCGCACGCCTTCGGCCTGCCGCAGGCTCACGCCGTGCTTCCGGGCTTCGGCCACCGCTGCGCTCCAGCTGCCGTAGGCCTTCACCAGTTCTGCCTTTGCCTGTCCCGTCTTGTTCACTGTGTATTCCAGCTTGTGCAGCTCCGGGTACTCGTCCCACAGTTCGCTGTTGCGGTAGGTCGCCCCGTCCAGAATTTCGCCCGCCAGCGTTTCGCTCAGCGCCTGGCCCTTTTCCATGTCCGCGCCATCGGCCTTCAGGTACTCCACCAGCACTTCGGTCTCTCGGGCAAGCTTTGCCCGGTCCACCCTGCTGCCGTTGGCCTTTGCCCAGCGGCTGGCCAGCCCTTCAATGGCGCTCTGGCTCACCTTCACGCCCCGTGTCAGCCCAAAGAACTGGCTCAGCGTGTCCAGCGCTGCCGCCTTGTCCGCAATGGCCCGGCTCGCCGTCTGCTGGTCATTCCGTTTTGCATCCCGGTCGGCCTGCTCTGCCAGCTGGAAGCGCACATTCGGCACCTCATTCAGCAATTTCGTACGCTCTGCGTCGTCTCCGGCTTTGTACAGCTCCACCGGCACGCCCGTGTCCTTCAGCTGCGCGATCAGGCTTTTGCTCGCATTGTCCGGCAAAATTGCCGCCCGCACCTCGTCAAAGCGAACCGCCCGCTGTGGCTTTGCTTCAAAGTACCCTGTCGGGATTTGTGCCACGTCGTTGTACAGGTTCAGGATCACCTGCGCCGTATCCTTGCTAATGCTGTAACCCTCTTTTGCAAAGGCTTTTGCAATGGTCGTACTGGTTCGCTTGCCCTGCGCCGCCCGCAAAAGAACATCGCCAATGATCTCCCGTTCCTCGTAGCTGCTGCTTGTATGTGGTGTAGTCTCCCGCCGCAGCCGGGCCACAACGTCTTCAATTTGGCTGTCCGCTTTTTCCAGCAGCGTTTTGTATTCCTCCTTCGGTATCTGCTGCAGCCGGTCTTTGTCCGCCCGCACATCTTCCAGTGTTTCATATTCTGCCGTTGCTGTGCTCATCAGGGTGTTGGCCGAAAGCCCCCACGCGCCTTTTCCGCGTGCATCCTCCTGATTCATGGCGTTCACAAGATTTTCCAGTGTGTAGGGGTTGTGCAGTTGAGCGAAACTGCGCCGGTTTCCGTTACGGGTAAAAAGTTCCTTACCATTGTAAATGCCTTTCTTTCCCAGAATTTTTTCTATCTTGGGCAGCAGCCATTTTTCCACGTCTGCATCTGGTGCTTTTTCCTGCAGGGTCTGCCGCATGGCATCCGTGTCCTGCACCATTTTTCCGCCCGTATCTTCCGTCGTTGCATACTCATAGGCATTTTCCAGCCGGACACGCAACATTGGTGCTATCAGCTTTGCTGCCTTCTTTTCGGCCTTTTCCGCATCCCAGCCCAGTTCCTGCATGGCCCAGTTTTTTTCTGCGCTCCGCACTTCTTCCAGCACCGCATTGGCCATGTCATGGTTTCCATTCGCCCTGTCCGTCTCGATGATCTCCCGCAGGTTCTCCTTACCGCCAACAGCTTCCGTCACCTTCTCGTATCGGCTGATCTGCGATTCCGTGAACCTCTGCTCCTGTTTCATCACAACATCCACGTTTTCGCCCCGGTCCGCCAGATACGCCGCCTTTGCAGCATCGTTATGGGCAAGCTGTTCAGCCAGCTGTTGCGGGCTTTTGTCAGAGGCTTCCATGTCCAGTGTTCCGCTCAGCACGTTTCCCCGGGCAAATTCCCCCTCTGCGGTCTGTCGGCTCAGCTGCGCAAGATAGGTGTTCAGCTCTCTTGCCTTATCCGCTTTCACCTCATATTCCACGTTCGGCCTTGTCGGTGTCCATGCGTCCGAGCCGTAAATACGGTTTGCGCTGTTGGCCATAGGGTCAATGGTGTCGCTTCCGAACACCAGCGAGATCGGGCCGTACTTTGTGTGGCCTTCCTGCGCTTTCACCACCGCAATGGACGGCGACGGCATACCGCCCAGTTCCAGTGCTTCCTGCAAGTTCTGTTCGGTCAGGTTGTGCACAGCTACAAGGTCTTTCTGGGTGTCCACCTCCACCGGTGCTGCCAGCTGCAGGCGGATATTTTTCTTCAGCGTCCCGTTATTTCCCTTGTTTTCGGCGGTTTCCTGTGCTATACTTGTGTCAGAAGATACTTCCTGAGCAGCCATAGCGCTGCTCCGCACATCCATCGGGAGATGTGTGGGAGTATCTTCTTTTTTTGTCGGTTTTCCGGCATCGTCAAATGTCACATAACTACCATCCGACCAACACACTTCGTGTGTATAAAAAGCTTTTCTGCCGTCTTCTCTTGTGTAAGAGTTCACAATTACCGCTTCGTTGATTCTGGTTTCATCCATAATTACCGGCCCAGCAAAAACATATGTGTCATAGCCCTTGCCTTGCCAGTTTTTTTCATATCCAATCTGATTGCCGTTACGAATCACTCCCGGAATAGCTGCAACCGCAGCCTGCTTTGCTGCACTATTTCCATGACGCACTGTTTTATTCGCGCCATAATGCTTTAATTCAACGATTCCAAAGTTTTCTCTTTCCACTTTATTTCCGATCGAATCGAAAAAAGCATCAATGTTCTCAACATTCTCCCTCGCGTTTTTCCCGAAATTCACCTCATTTCCACGGATTTCCGCTACCGGCTCCATTTCTTCCAGTTCACCCAGATGATCGTTCATCTGTTCTGTCAGAGACTCGCTGTCCTCATGCAGCTTGAATCGTGCACCTTCCGCCGCACCCTTGTTCTCAAGGGCTGCGGCGTTTTCTTTTGCGGCCCGCAGGCTGTCCATAGCCTTTTCCGCGTGGGCAAAGTATTCGTCCTGCAGCACCCGCTTTTCCGCTTCGGCCAGGCGCTGTGCCCGCAGGGCTGCTTTGTTCTCCGGGTCCTTGGCCAGCACTTCCTTTGCGCGGCTCACGATGTCGCTCAGCAGCTCCTTCACCTTGTTCATCACTTTGCGGATGGTGCCTGCCCGGCCCGCATTCTTTTCAGCCTGCTGCCGCTGGAACTCCACCCAGCGCTTGAAGCTCGCTTCATCGCTGAAGATGCCGCGCCAGGCGTCCGCCACCAGTTCTTCCGCCGCCTGTTCATAGGTCAGGCCCTGCTGTGCATAGTCCGCAGCTTTCTCCCGGATCATCGCGTCGATGTTCTCATAGCCCTCGCTCTTGGCCAGAAATTCCAGCGCGTGCTGCTGCAGTGCCTGTGCGCCTTCGGCGTCCAGCGAGTTGTACCAGTGGTAGTCCTCGTGCAGGATGGTGCCGAACACGTCCTCGGCGCTGTCCGCAAAATAGATTTGTGCCACCTCGGTGTCTACATAGGCTTTCACCCGGTCATTGCCCTGCAGCACCGTCTTCAGCACTGCGTCGGTGTCCGTAGCCCGGGCGTTCAGCTCGATCAACTGGGTGCCCACATCGTTTGCCGTGCGCATGGTCCCCTTATAAAGCACCCGTCCGCTGCCGCTGGTGCTCTTTTCGGTCAGTTCTCCGCCCAGGGTCCCCCGCTGCATGCTCCCGGCTTCCATCTCGTCGTGCCCCTGCAGCCACGCCAGCTGTAAAGCCTGCCTGCCGCCGTCCTGTGCCAGCACATACTCGGTGTTCACCGCAAGCCCGTTCATGCCCTGCGCCAGCTCCATCGCCTTGTCAAAGGTGGTTACATCTTCCATCTGGCCCAGACGGTACAGACTGCTGGCTGCGGCCGCATACCGCTCGGCATCTCCAATGCCCACCGGCATGTTTTTACTGATGGTCTCGCTCGCCGCATCCGACACCTTCCAGCGGGTCAGCTCCTGCTGCACCTGCCGCTGCTGCACGCTCCGGCTCTGCTGCGTCAGACCGTAGGTCTCCCGCAGCCCGCTGTGCTGTTCTGCCGGGCTGCTTTCCACCGTTTCCCCGGTGTTCTCCACAGCGTTCTGCTGCGCAGCCTGGCTTTCTGCCTGCGCCTGCCGGTGCAGCTGTTCCGGGTCAAACAGCAGTGTCTTCGGGTCTTCCAGGTCTACTTTCTGCACCGTTTCGGTCCCGTCTGCAAAGCGCACTGTCATGGTGTCGTTGCTCAGGCTCACGCTGTAGCCCTGCCCGCTTTCCGCCTGCTGCGCCTGCATATCCGCCGGGCTCAAGGCTTCCCCCTCGGGGGAAGCTGTCGCCGAAGGCGACTGCTGAGGGGAAGCCGCGTGCGCGCTTTCTTCCTGCTCTGCATTCCTTTGAGGAAGGCTCTCCCCTCGGGAGAGTTCCGCTGCAGCTCCGGCATCGCC
>ENA-UOJT01001910-UOJT01001910.1-human-gut-metagenome-genome-assembly--contig:-C15-NODE-1910-length-12834-cov-6.164958_pt1 | contig 12834 bp, 9 predicted proteins | sample MGYA00242357_ERZ723904 | MGnify/ENA metagenome assembly ERZ723904 | reverse complement strand
ATGACCGATTTCTTAGATATAAACACGCGCGATTCTCCATCCAGATCTCCGGGTAGCGCTGTCCAGCGCTGAATTTTATCGCGCGACGTATTCATGTAATCTTTACCGTCCGATCCAAATACTCGTCCCTCATCCCCCATGCTCGTCAGTCGATTAATCGCCATAATCACAACATTTTTTGTGCCATGATAATCATCTTCAACAGTTTTCCAGTAACCCGGCCCGTAATTATTGGTAGCGGGAACGAATGAAGCACGCGTTGGGGCTGGTTTTCCTAATAGAGCGACATTATTTCGGTAACGTTCGAGGACGTAATTCACAAAAGCTGAGTTGTAGATCGTCTCATCAACACAAAACAACTCCCCTGACTCAGAGATGAAAAAGGGATATAGGGCTTTTGTCCGTTGACGGTGATCTATTAAGACCACCTCCCCTGAATCAATTAACCGCTGTATTTTATTAAGATTTTGCGCATAGAGGGGATCAAAAACGGCATTAGGATTAAATTCGAAGCGATGTCGTAACGTTAAACCATCAATGCTGTGAAATGGATTTGAAACGCCTCGCACCACAACAAACTCACGCCCTACGTCGCTCCGTGCATAGACAGGAGAGACAATCTTTTCGAATTCCTTTGGACGAAGCCTTTGGCTTCGAAGATCGTACACTTCCATAGTATCTCCTGTTTAAATTCCTACGGATTCACCAGCCAGGTGCCCGGCTTGGCAATATCCAGCGTCTGGCTGCGCGTTCTCCCGTTGCCCTGCAGTTCAATCTTCGCCTCACCGGCGGGCAGCTTGAGCGATGCATAGCCGTTGGTCGCCGGACGCAGCGCTTTTGGCTCGCCGTTCACTTTCAGCGTTTCGCCGTCCTGAATACGGATATAGACCAGCGCAACAGGGCTCTCGACAGGCGGTGGCGTTTGTTGCGCCGTCGCCTGCTCGCTCACCTTCGCCGTTTCTGGCTTCACGTCTGGCGCGTTCGCGGCGGTTTCCGTCGGACGCGTCTCTGCGGGTGCCTGCGCAGCCTGCTCTGGCGCATCCTTGCCACCGCTGAACAGCATCGCTCCGGCGACCACACCCACCAGCACGCCTGCGGCAACCATGCCCGGGATTTTGTAACGACGCCAGTCGAGTGCTGAAGCCGGCTTTTCCTCTTCCACCGGTACCAGCATGGTGCCCGGTTTTTTCGCCGTCAGCACATCGTTTATGCCCGCAACCGGCATCTCGATCAGCGCGGCGAATTCGTCGATAGACTGCGGACGGTCTTCCATGTGCAGCGCCAGCGCGCGGTCGATGGCCTGCAGCAGCGGGATGGAATAGCCCTGCGGCATAATTTCCACCAGCGGCTTGCAGGTATCCTGAATAGAACGCACCACGCTCACCGGCGGCGGAGAACCCACGATCAGGGTACGCAGCACGGCGCCGAGGGCGTAAATATCCGTCCACGGTCCCTGCTCGCTTTCGTTGTCGTCGGTGTACTGCTCGATCGGTGCAAAACCCGGTCGCAGCATGGTTTCCGTTTCGTCAGAAAGGTTACCGATGGTGCGGCGCGCGGAGCCGAAATCAAGCAGTACCGGCAGGCCGTTATCCTGGATCTGGATGTTATCCAGCGAGATATCACGGTGCAGATAGCCTTCGTCGTGGATGGTCTTGATGGCGCCAAACAGCATCGGCAGCGTGCGGCGGATCCAGGCCTCGTTGATCAGCTCCGGTTTTTCTTCGCGCAGGCGCGAAAGCGTGGTGCCGCTGTAAAACAGCGTTCCCATGTAGGCCGTGTCGTTTTGCACCCAGAAACGCAGGACATGCAGCAGGTTCGGGTGGTTAAAGCGCGCCAGCAGACGGGCTTCCTGAATGAAGCTGTTCAGGCCTGCGGAAAACGCTTTGCCAAAGCGCTCGCTGCGCAGCACCAGGGTCATGTCGTCGCCGCGCACGGCGAGCGAGGAAGGCATAAATTCTTTGATAGCGATAGTGCGTTCGAGCTGGTGATCCCACGCGCGATAAACGATGCCAAAACCGCCGCCGCCGATCACCTCTTTGATTTCAAACTCGTTGAAGCGGTACCCGACCGGGAGCGCGTTTGGGACAGTCCGATTGTTATCATTATCCGTCATCTTTTACAGTTCTCTTGATGATTATTACGCGGCAAACTGACAGTGAAACTCGCCCTGCTCGCAGGTGACATGCAGACGTCGGTACTGCTCGTCGCTGCGGCTGGCGGTAAGTAAGATCTGGCTCATCTGAGGCAGCAGGGTGTTGGTCAAAATAGCATCTACCATGCGGCCACCAGACTCCACCTCGGTACAGCGCTGAACAATCTGTTCCACCACGCTGTCGTCAAACTCAGAAATGATATTGTGATTCTCTTCCAGACGACGCTGAATGCGCTTGAGCTGCAGGCGAACAATCTGCCCCAGCATCGCGTCGCTGAGCGGGTAATACGGCACCACCAGCAGGCGGCCCAGCAGCGCAGGCGGAAACACCTCCAGCAGCGGCTGGCGCAGCGCGCCGCTTAAGGCGTCCGGTTCCGGCATCAGTTCCGGATCGGCACACATAGCGCTGATCAGGTCAGTGCCAACGTTGGACGTCAGAATAATAATGGTGTTGCGGAAATCGATGTGGCGCCCCTCGCCGTCCTCCATCCAGCCTTTATCAAAGACCTGGAAGAAGATCTCGTGGACGTCCGGGTGCGCTTTTTCAATTTCATCCAGCAGCACTACGCTGTACGGACGGCGGCGCACGGCCTCGGTTAACACACCGCCTTCACCATACCCGACGTAGCCCGGCGGCGCACCTTTTAAGGTGGAAACGGTGTGCGCTTCCTGGAACTCACTCATGTTGATGGTGATAACGTTCTGCTCGCCGCCGTACAGCGATTCCGCCAGCGCCAGCGCGGTTTCCGTTTTACCGACGCCGGACGGGCCGCAAAGCATAAAGACGCCCACCGGTTTGTTAGGATCGTCGAGTTTTGCCCGCGAGGTTTTCACGCGACGGGCAATGAGATCCAGACCGTGACGCTGGCCGATGACGCGCTGGTTCAGCGTGTCAGCAAGATTCAGAACCGCGTCGATCTCGTTTTTCACCATCCGCCCCAGCGGGATCCCGGTCCAGTCGGACACCACCGCAGCAACCACGTTTTCATCTACCGCCGCAAACAGCAGCGGCTCATCGCCCTGCAACGTTTTCAGCGCCAGCTGCTGTTCCGCCAGCTGGCTGTGCAGCCCGGCGGACTCCTCCTCGCCCGCGGCAAACAGCGCGGCGCGCAGGCGGATAATCTCCTGCACCAGACTGCGCTCCTCTTCCCAGCGCTGGGTCAGGGCTTCACGTTTGGTTTCGTACGCATCACGTTCTGTGATTAACGCCGTTACGCGCTCATAAAGGCCAGCACCAACGCGCGCTTCGCGTTCGGCTATCTCAATCTCCACGTCTAGCGCGGCAAGATGGCGCAGGCAATCTTCCAGTTGCGCCGGTGGCGCGCTCTGGCTGACCGCCACGCGGGCACAGGCGGTGTCGAGCAGCGCAACGGCTTTATCCGGCAGCTGACGCGCCGGGATATAGCGATGCGACAGCTTCACCGCCGCGCTGACCGCTTCGTCGAGCAGCAGCACCTGGTGGTGGGTCTCCAGCGGCGATACGGTACTGCGCAGCATCAGAATGGCTTTCGTTTCGTCCGGTTCGTGAACCTGCACCGTCTGGAAACGACGGGTCAGCGCCGGATCTTTCTCGATGTACTTTTTGTATTCCGCCCAGGTGGTGGCGCCGATGGTACGCAGCTGTCCGCGCGCCAGAGCGGGCTTCAGCAGGTTCGCCGCATCGCCTGTCCCCTGCTGGCCGCCTGCGCCAATCAGGGTGTGGATCTCATCAATAAACAGAATAATCGGCGTGGCGCTGGACTGAACCTCGTTGATCAACGCCTGCAGACGGGCTTCAAACTCGCCCTTCATGCCTGCGCCAGCCTGCAGCATGCCGATATCCAGCAGCCACAGCTGAATATTTTGCAGCGGCTCCGGCACGTCGCCATCGGCGATACGCAGCGCCAGCCCTTCCACCACCGCCGTTTTCCCGACTCCGGCCTCACCGGTCAGCAGCGGGTTGTTCTGGCGGCGACGCATCAGGATATCGACCATCTGGCGGATCTCTTCATCACGCCCGACTACCGGGTCAATCTTCCCTTCGCGGGCGCGGGCGGTGAGATCCTGGCCGTACTGAGCCAGCGTACCCTGCGCTGCCGGTACCGCACCCGCTGGCGCCTCGACGGTGGCCGCAGCCTGCTGCGTCTCTTTGCTGTTGGCGCAAACCGTATCGAACTGCTCGATCAGCACCTCGACGTTAAGACGGGTGAACTGCGCCGAAATGCTTTTCAGCACGTTTGCCAGGTTCCAGGTTTTGAGCAGGCCGATCAGCAAATGGCCGCCACGTATGCGGCTGACGCCAAACTTCAGCGAGCCATAGACCCAGGCGCGCTCTACGGCGCTGTCGATATGTTCGGAGAGATCGGAAACGGAACTCGCGCCGCGCGGCAGCGCATCCAGCGCGGCCACGATATCGCGCGTCAGTTGCTGTTCGTCGAGGGCAAAGTGGCGGATGACCTGCTGCAAATCGCCATCCTGCTGTTGCATCAGTTGATGCAGCCAGTGCACCAGCTCAACATAGGGGTTACCGCGCAGCTTGCAGAAGGCAGTCGCGCTTTCCAGCGAGGTAAATAACAGCGTATCCAGTTTGCCGAAGAGCACGGCACGGCTAATTTCTGACATGTTAGTTTCCATTAACAATGATTCGGTATACGGAAGGATTACCGCTCTGCGCGATAGACCAGATCGCCACGCGGAACAGGCTGCGGCTGAAGGCCCAGCCAGGTGTTGTAGCCTAATTGCCCATTGCTGCCGAGGGAGGTACCCTGCACCGCGTCTTCATGCAGGATCACCCGCGTTTCCCATTCAAACTCCACCCCAATGTACTGGCGCACCCAGTCGCGCAGTTCGGTGACCCACGCTTCGCCAGGTAAAAACCGGTTGTACTCTTCAGCGCTCAGCGGGCCGATTTCAATACGAAACTTATGCTGTACGTCGCGGACGGCGACGCCAAGAAAGGCGGACTCCCCCATGCGCGGCATACGGCGACCTTCCCCCAGCTGTGCCTGCTCACGCGTGGAGAGCGGCATCCACTGCGGCACGTTGCTTACCAGCCTGACCGGGGCGTTAAAATAGTTGCGCAGGATCTTCTCCAGCCCCTCCGGATCCCGACTGTGGCGGGTCAGATGCCCAGCGTGGGTAAAGCGGGCATGGGCGCTCAGGCTGCCTTTATTCATCTGGCCCGGCTGTCCCATGCCAATCAGCGAGGCCAGGTAGCCCTCAAAGCGTTTGTTGTCAGCGCGATCAAGGGAGACGGCAGGCTGCGCATCCGCCCAGGCGCGGTAAAACAGCAGCGTCAGACGATGATGAAACAGATCGACAAACGCGCTCAGGCTGGTGTCCTGATGATGATGAATACGCTCGCGGGCATATTCGGTCATGTGAACCGGCAGCGGGCCGTTCGGACCAAACAGCCCGAAGCTGAGGATAGACACCTCATGTAGCCCGCTCTCTTCCCGCAGGCTAACCTCGGCCAGCGTCGACGGCGCAAAGCTCATCGACGGCTGCTGGCCGATGCGCAGCGGCTCAAATTTCGGCAGCGGCGCGCGTCCCAGCGGGTAGCGCTCGCCGCCCTGGGCATCAATACGCCTTAACAGCTGAAACAGATCGTAGCGCCAGGGCGTTTGACGGACCCCGTGCCAGAACGTCTCCGGCAGCTTCGTCAGGCGATGCACGCGCAGCGGTGCAGTGGCAGCGTCACTCATACCAGCGCCCTTTTACCCATTCTCGGTGCCCAGTAGCCGATCTCGCCGCGCTGCTGACTCTTCAGGGTGAACTCAGTAAAGCTGTTGATGGATACCAGCCGGGCAAACAGGCGTTCCAGCACGCTGCCGAAAAGCCACGGGCTGGCACCGGAAAACGCCCGCTCGTCTACGGTCAGGGTAATGCCGATTCCGCGGGCGAAAACGACCGGACCGGGTTCAGGCACGCGGCGGTGAACCGGCTCCAGCACGCAGTGGCGAACCCCCTCCACCTGACGCGCCACGGCCGTTTCGGCCAGGTTGGCATACAGCCCTAACAGCTGACGAAGCGCGGCAGCCCCCTCTTCATTCTCGCTGTCCATCAGGCTGAGGTAGTTCATCTGCAGCTGGCTGATAAGCCGCCAGGTGCTGAACCCTTCTGCCAGCGCCGGACGCGGTGGCGTCGGGCCTTTACGCAGGGTCAACGATTTCACCGGCATGGAGTCGGCCATGATGAACTGCCCAAGCTCCTGCTGTAGCATCAGCGGCAGGTCGCGGCTGGTGCAGAGCACCTCGGCAGAGATGTAGCGCAGGTTTTCCTGCCACGGGGCGTGCTGTTCATCCACCAGCGAAACAAACACCTCTGAACCGATATAGCCGGTACGGGTGCCGTAGCGCTGGGCATGCTCAGAGAGCACGCGCTGTTCCCGGCGCAGGGAAAAATAGGCTCCGTAGTTGCCCGCATCCCCGCTCCAGGTGCTCCAGAAAGGACGAAACGTCTGGTCGTCACGCTGACCGTCCGCGCTGCCGAAGATTTTATTCACCGCGTAAATTTCATAATCCAGCGGGCGGATGTTATCGACCACCAGATGGTATTCGTGCTGGCCTTCATTCAGCTTTTGACGCGCCGCCACCTTCGGGAACAGGTTGATGACTGGCGTGCAGTGCAGCGCCAGATGGCTGGCATCCACCACGCGCTCCAGCTGTTCATCTGATTTATCCAGCAGGATGAAGATATCGAAGGCTTTTTCGCCTTCACAGCGCTGGAGCAGCGTGCTCAGGCCGCTCAGGCTGATGAAGCGGAAACGGACTGGGAACGCGAAATACTCCTGCAGCAGACGATAACCGTCAAAGTTGCGCAGATCGTCCGGGAGCAGTGCCTGATCCGCGGCAAAGCCCTCCTGACACAAGGCATCCGACGCCAGCAGCTGTCGCTGAGGTTGCGGGCTGACCGTCTGGCAGACGATTCCGGCGTGATGTTCCATCACCAGCTCCAGCAGCTTCAGCGCTTCAATGTCCGGGCCGCTGAGGAAAAACGTCAGCTGGTCGAAATTCAGATGGCCGAGGTTTTGCGGGCCGTCGCAGGCAATGCGGATCCGCAACGCGCTGTTGATTCCCCGCTGGCTTAACCCCAGTTGTGCCAGCGGCAGGTCAGCAGGCACGCCGCCCAGCTCCACGTTGTCAATTTTCAGCGGCAGCAGATTAACCTCGTGCGCCGTAGTATAGCTGCAGGTTACGCCGGTCTTTTTCAGCGCCAGGCTGTCCATCATGGTGCCGCGCGGCACAATAAAGCCATTGCTCAGGTCGCCCCGGCTGCTGTCGGGCTCGATTTGCGCAATCGCCATTGATGGGGTTGGCGCGAGGTAATTCGGCGCGATCATCTCCAGCAGACGCTGGGAGAAACGCGGAAACTCGGCATCCATTTTCATCTGCACGCGGGAGGTCAGAAAAGCGAAACCTTCCATCAGGCGTTCCGTGTACGGGTCCGCCACTTCAACGCCGCGCATGCCCAGTCGTCCGGCGACTTTTGGGTAGCGCTCGGCAAACTCGGCCCCCATTTCACGCAGGTAGGCCAGCTCACGGTTGTAGTATTCGAGCAGTTTACTTTCCATGATTACCCCGCATCTTTCAGTTCAAAATGGCCGTTTTCCAGATCGACATCGGTGCGAAACAGAAACTCCAGCGGGTACGGCACACACCATAAACGCCCTTTTATCTCAATGGAGAGCACGTTGTGCAGATCCAGCGAGGAGGTATCCGACACGCAGCGCACCTGCAATCCCTGCGGCAAAATGCGCGGTTCAAAATTGATGATGGCCTCGGTGAGCTTGCGCTGAATATCGTGCCATTCGATATCTGACATTCGCTTACCTGCGAGCGGCGCGACGCCGAAGTTGATCACCGAGCGGCTCACCTGCGGCAAGGCGCTCAGATCGCCGGAGGCATCATGGTTGATGGTATTAAACAGCCACTGCAGATCCCGCAGGACATTGCGACGCAGCGCAGCGTGGGTGATCAGATTACTGTTGGCTGGCTCGCGCTTTTTTTCCGGGTCGTTATCCGTAAGGCGATCCAGCAGCGAGGGCTGCATTTTGTCGCGCGCCCCCACCTTATCCTGCTTGCTGCGGGCCTGCCAGCCGCTGCGCAGCAGATCGCCTTCGCCAGCGGGATTACTCATCGGCTCCGTCCGTCGCAAACGTCACGAGGCTTAACGACAGCAGCGGGCTTTCGCTTTGCTCGCTCAGCCAGGCTTTTTGACCCAGCCCTTCATACAGCGTGCCGCTCTCATCAAGCGGATGCCACTCGGTAGTGCGCCCCAGTTTGACCGCATCCGGGGCATCAGCCGCAAAAGGATAGCGCGCCGGGATCTGGCACACCTGCTCGGTACCGTCGGTAAGACGGACCAGCGCATGACGCCAGACCAGATCGGTCACGCTGGCGGGCGCCTGGAAACGGATCTCCGCAATAGCGTTAAACGGCAGCCAGAAATAGCGTCCGTTAACAAGGGTTTCGCACACCGGACCAAGACGGGCATCACCGTCCATCAGCCAGTCAAACGCCTGCGTCTCCTCGTTTTCAAGGATGATGTGTCCCGCCGTTGCCTGCGCCTGTTCAAGGGCTGCCAGGCGCAACGCCTGGGCGCGCTCGCCCTCTTCGTTAAGCGCGGCGGCAAGCGTGGTCAGCCACGGCCACTGAGTTTCAGGCATGGCCGGACGGGCCTGGCCCGCCATCACCTGCGCACGCTGCAGCTCACCCTGAATGGCCTGCTCCAGCAGTGTGACGGTCGGCTTCGCCTGAGGCTTCAGCGCCAGCCAGCTTTTCAGCTGGGTCAGCGCCCGGGTCCAGTTGCCGCTGAGGGTTAAAAACTGCACGAACGCGGCGCGAAGGTCGGCATCTGCCGGACGGGCTTTGATCCCGGCTTCCAGACGCGCCAGCGCGTCATTGAGCGTTTCACCCGCCAGCTGTTGATAGAGCGTATTCATAACCATTCCTTAATTCGCCGCGCGCCATGCGCCCACGGCCGGATCGCGCAGCTGAGGGCGCAGGGTGTCAATCAGAACGATATTCAGTGAGGTGCCGGGTGCGACCCAGGCGCTCCAGGTTTTCTTCACCGCCGCAATACGCGCCTGCAGCTTTGCATCATCGCTGGCGGTTTCTCGGGAAATCTCTACTGCCACCGTGCCGTTACTTTTCCAGCCGTTGAGCGCGTTATCGTAAGGCAGAATCATCCAGCTCTGGTCGCTGTTTGGGGTGCTGAACACCATGCGCTCTTTGTTGACGGAGGTGATCAGCGCGTTTTCCGGGTCAGCGTTTTGATTCAGCCCCATGACCGGGAAGCCATGAATGTACGTCACAGCCATCTCTTTTTGCCCGCCGTTGCGGGACTGGGAGATCACGGTGTGACCGCTGAGCCAGCTGCCATTGCCGCAGCGAGTGGTATCAGAATCCGGGATAAAGAGCGCCGGTGCGGACGCGCCGCCTTCCCAGAAGGTGCGCAGGTGACAGCCGTCCTGGAGGGTAAACTCCTGCCACGGCGTGCGGTCAGCGGCAACCGTATGGGTTGCAACGTTTTGATTCGGCGGCATTAACGCGCCGCTGGCAGTGGTCGTCGTCACGGCTGGCGTCGCCTGCTGCTGTTTCACCACCAGCGCCCACTCCTGCGCTTTGGCGGCGGTTCCTTGCGCCAGCGTCGTTCCCGCCGGATCGTTGAGCGTCCAGCTGAGCGTGTTCACTTTGCTGCACTGGTGTTCCAGCAGTGACCCAAGACGTGGCACGAAGTTTTCCAGCACAGAGACATCCTTCTTGCCGTTCGCCACGATGCGCAGTGCCACCTCCGGCTTACACCAGCTTTGCGGGGTGTTGTCTTTGATGTTGTCGATCCAGATATCCAGCTTCTGCGCAGGAGACTGCACGATGCGGAAATTCTCAGCCTGCGCGGTGGAGGTCACCGCCAGAAGTGCCAAACCCGATAGCCAAAGTTTCATATCGTTCCTTGTGTGTCTAATCAGTTCCGCAGGGAAGAAATTGTGCTGCATCAGAGAGGGTATGCAGCAAAGTGGTGTCCTGAGGGTTGCCCATCCATACCGCCAGGGCGGTGTAGTTATCCTGCGCATTCCCCTCCTGCTCGCCATTCTTTTGAATGATTTGGTTCATTAAGGTCAGCCATTCCTGGGGCGTATTGACCATATGCAGCGATTGCTTCATTTGCTCTTCGCTGACGCCGTGCCAGAACCCGTCGGTGCAGAGCAGGAATGCATCGCCGTCTTCGACCTGCACGACATCGCTGTAGCTCGCTTCCGGCCCACCGTTTTCAATCCCCAGCGCCAGATAGAGCAGATTACTGTTCAGGTTGTCGGTCTGGTGCCCGGCATCTTTCATCTGCTGCACCAGGCTGTGGTCGGTGGTGACATGCCACAGCCATCCCCGGCGAAACAGATACAGACGGCTGTCGCCGGCATGCGCCCAGTAGGCCAGGCCATAATCACGGTCAATAAACAGGCTGACCAGCGTCGTGCCCATCCGGCGATAATCCTGAACGGCCTGCTGTTCGCTGAGAATGGTGCGATTCGCGGTCTGCACATAATCACGGATATGCTGCGCGTTAAGGTGTTTGTCGCCATCGAAGCGGGAAATAATGCTGTTGCGGGCCAGTTCAGCGGCCACCTCACCGCCCGGCAGGCCAGCGATGCCGTCACAGACGACAAAGCAGGCTGAACGTTCCCCTATGGTTTCTCCCGTCTGATCCTGGTTGCTGGCGCGCGTCCCCTGGCGGGAGAGAGAAGCCGTTGCGATATTCATTTGTCTTCCGATCCGCTCTGTGAGTCTTTGTACTGATTCACCTCCATGTCATACGCATGAAGGAAGGCTTCGCCGAACAGGGTGTGGAAGTCATCCTCAATCTCGCCCGCCGTCTCGCCATAGCTGCGAACAAAATAGTCCCACAGGGCGGCTTTACGGCTGCCCGGCAGCGCCAGACGCGAGGTCATGCCGTTTTGCTTCGCCTGCTCTTCCAGCTGTTCGGGATTGAAGGACTGCAGCATCGCGGCAATAATGGCGCGAATGCCGGAGATCATGCCCAACTGGTGCGCCTGCAGATCGATCAGCGCATCACGCACGGATTTCGTTGGCGGCATAAAGCCCGGCATCGGGGTGCCAAACATCTGGATCAGAACCGTTTTCCCGGTCGGCAACAGCTTGAACGGGTTGTTGGCATCGTCCAGCACCATGGTCATATCGGCTTTTACGCCGCGTTTAAGAATAGAGCGCGAGGAGAGCAGCGCCACGGTGCCCTGAGAGAACATGCCGAGGATCTGCCCCAGCTGACGCATATTTTCTCGGTCAAACTGCGGGACAGGCTGCATTTCGCTCAGCCCCATCCCTTCCAGCAGTGCCTGCAGCAGTTCCCCCTGCAACACATCGCCCTTCTCTCCAGTGTTCGCGGTAGCAGATGGGGAGGCAGCGTTATTAACCGGATCGATACGCAGTCGGCCCTTAGGGGTCTGAGCGCTACTGCGCGCAACGGCCTGCGGCGTAGGCATCGTGAAACCTGCGTAATCTGGTCTCACCGGCTCCTCTTCTGCACGCGGCGTTTCCTGCGGCTCAGGGGCAAAAAGCGGGGAACCGGCAAGGACGTCTTCCTCCTGCTCAGGCTCAGGCGCTGGCTTTTCGTCAGTGATGTCATCCGGATGGGTTAACGGCGCCCCGCCCATCAGCCCGAGCGGGTCATCATTGCGTGCAGCCGGCGCGCTGGCCTTGCCACCAAATAGCGCCAGCGGATCGAGTTCATCTACCGCCTCTTCTTTAGGGGCGGGTTGAGTCTCAACAGGTGGCACCAGTGTGGAAGGCGTCACGTCGTCGAAAATGCTCTCTTTTTTGAACAGCGTTTCTTCGCCGAACAGCGTGTCCGGGTCGACATTCTTACGCTCAAGCGTGGGATCGCTGTCGTTGAACATCGCCAGCGGATCTTCAGCATTACGCTCCGGCGCCGCAGGCTGAGAGAACGGATCCTGCGAAGCTGCTGACTGCGGTTTTGCACGGTTGCTGGAGATGCTGTCGGAGATGGAAAACTCCTGCATCAGGCTATCCCAGATTTCCGACGGCACGGCAGTTGGTTCCGCTTTACCGCGTGGCGCAGGGTTCGCAGGCTTCGGTTGCGATGCTGGCGCTGGCGCGGCTGTCGGATGCACCTGCTGCTGCATGCTGGCGGCCATGCGGCTCACCGGCTGCGTGTCGTGGATAAGTTCGGCCACTTCGATACGGTAGTCATCAATACCGAGAATGTCGCCATCCTGCAGTTCAACCTGACGCCCCCGCTCCAGCGGAATATCATTTAATACCACGCGGGTGACGCTGCCACGGTTAGTGACGCGACATTCACCATTGGCGTCAACGTGAACAATGGCCTGCAGGCGCGAGATGGTGCGGTCATTGTCCGGCAACACCAGATTGTTATCCGTACCGCGCCCAATGGTGCCGCCCGGGGCATAAAAATCACAGCTGCTCTGCGGCGGCTGATGACCGGGTTTCGTAGAAATAATCGTGAATCGCATGGCGTATTCCTGCTGGTATGATTAGCGCTCAAACGCTGCCGCTCTCGGGGGTGAGAACGGCGGCGTTTGAGAAATTGAATATCAAAACTATTTAATGAAGGTGATAAAATATAATCCAACAATGAGCCATAGAGTGAATATTAATGCCTGTAACTTATAACGACGATGTAACTTTAGTATCCAGCCAATTCTT
>ENA-UOJT01001901-UOJT01001901.1-human-gut-metagenome-genome-assembly--contig:-C15-NODE-1901-length-12874-cov-30.971137_pt1 | contig 12874 bp, 12 predicted proteins | sample MGYA00242357_ERZ723904 | MGnify/ENA metagenome assembly ERZ723904 | reverse complement strand
CCCCTCTTACTATGTAAGAGGGGCCCTGCCTGTATAATGCTTATTTGGCCGGAAAAGGATGGACTGTATCACTGACACCGGTGATATAATTCATATCAACATCGTAAAACTTTGCAAGAGCAATCAGACATTCTACCGGCATACGGACTTTGCCTTTTTCGTAATCAGAATAGGTTGTCTGCGCAACATGAATGGCTTGTGCAACCTGTGTCTGATTTAAATCATTGTCATTACGAAGCGCCTGAATGCGGACAGTATATAACATAATGATTGCCCCCTTTTGTAGAAGTCTACAAAATGTTGGGCAACATCTTGATTTTTAACGGAAATTCCGTTAAACTTGAAAACAAGAACCAGCCAAAAAGGTTTTGTGCTGGAAAAACGAATTGGAGGAATCGGTTATGCGTAAAACAAAACTTAGCGTGCTTTTTGTGGTTGGCATGATGCTTCTGGGAATGGTTTTATCCGGCTGTGGTGGAACGGTGTCCAGCACAGTGGATACGGCCAAGGTAGAAAAAACGGTTCTGTCTGCGATGAATAAAGCGCTTGGTACAGAGTTCAGCAACAATGAAAGCCTGCGCGGCAACACCAATATTATTTGGGATTATGTGGATCAGGCAGGAAAAATCAGCGTGGCGTATAGCTGGTATAGTGGAAATAGCACCGATGGGAAAAGTTGGATTGCAGAGCCAATGATTGACACGAATAGTTTTGATACAGATGCAAAGTTCCAAATGATTGCCATCACAGCTGAACAGCTGAAGAACTATGAAAATCCTTCGGATGAACTGCTTGCGCAGATAAAGAAAAACATTGCTCCGACAAACTCTTCTACGGAAATCAGTTCGATTTGCGTAACAGCAAGAAACATTGGCGGAAAAGTGTATGTTGTTTATGTGAGAGAATTGCAGAGCAAGTAAAAGCAAGAAAAGCCCGCTGCGTATGCAGCGGGCTTTTCTTATGCTGCAGTCCTTACCGCAGCGGCAGAACATCCTCGTCCTCGTTGATCTCTTCCATGGTGCCATCGGCAAAGTACCATGCTTTGCCGTACAGCGCCTCGCTGCCGTCGGCGCACAGAATGTAGGAGCCGTCCGGCAGGGCGAGGAAGTGCCGCTTTTTGCTGTCGGCAAGGGCAATATCCTCCACCTTCTGCCCGTCGAGCACATGCTCCCGGATGAACTGGTAGTGCGGCAGGATGCGGGTCTCGGTCAGGCCCAGGCCGTTCAGCCAGCGGGAATAGTGCGGGTCGGCGGCTTCGCCCGGTTCTTCCGGTGCGGCATAGACGATGCGGGCCGCATTCATGCTGCCGGCGCTCACGCCCATCACGATGCCGTGGTAGCTGTGGAACAGCCCGGCCAGCCCGATGCGGGCAAAGAAGTGGTTCTGGGTGGGCACATGCCCACCGCACAGCATCACAAAGCCGCTCTGGGGCAAAAGGGTGCCGATCTCGTCCTGATTGCGGGCGTCGCAGGGGATAAGGTCGGTCAGCGGCAGGTGGGCGTCTGCGAAGCTCTGCAAAAACACCCGGCACATTTCGTCGTTTTCTTCATAGGCGTGGGGGTCTGCCGCAATGGCAAGGCCCAGCACCGCGTGGTCCGGCCAGACGGCCCGCAGGTTTGCCACAAGGTGGTTGCGGGTATCCAGCACCGGGATGTCTGGTCCCGGCTCAAAGGGGCAGCCGCTGGGGCTGCTGGTCAAAAACAATGTCATAATGGTTCCTCATAAATGGTGTGCATCAAAGCTGTGTCCATTCTAGCACGATTTGCCGTCCGGCGGCAGAGCCAGAATTACCAAAAAAATCCCCCGCTTTTCGCCGTTTCGCAAAAAGCAGGGGAGAAACTTATGCCTTGCGGTAATGGAACACCTTATCCTTGGTGATAAACATGGTCACGCTCACGGCCAGAGCCGCCAGTTCGGCAGCGGTAATGGCCAGCCAGATGCCGTCGATGTCAAGGAGCATCGGCAGGACGATGATGGCGATCACCTGGAACAGCATCGTGCGCAGGAAGGAGATCAGCGCACTGGTCACGCCGTCGCCCAGCGCCGTGAAGAAGGAGGACGCATATATGTTGAAGCCCATGATGAGGAAGCTCAGCGCATACAGCCGGAAGGCCCGGTTGGTCAGCGCCAGAAGGCTGGCGTCGTAGCCCACGAAGATGCGGGAAACATAGGGGATGAACACCATGGAAATGCCGGTCATGACCACAGCCACCACGCCGATGAGCCGCAGGCTCTTGGAGTAAAGGTTATGCACCTCGGCGTGGTTGCGGGCACCGTAGTGGAAGCTGACGATGGGCGCACTGCCCACGGCGTAGCCCACGAACACGGCCACGAACAGGAAGGCAGCGTACATGATGACGCCGTAAGCGGCCACGCCGTCCTCGCCGCCCAGACGCAGCAGCTGGTAATTATAAAGGATGTTCACCAGCGACATGGAAAGGTTGGTCATCAGCTCGGAAGAACCGTTGATGCAGGCGTCCCGCAGCACACTGCCGTAAACTTTGGTTTTGCACAGGTGCAGGCGGCTCGTGTTGCTGTGGTCGATGAAGTAGAACACCGGCAGCACGCCGCCCACCAGCTGGCTGATAAAGGTGGCGATGGCAGCACCCTCGACGCCCCAGCCCCAGACGCCCACCATCAGCACGTCCAGCACCATGTTGGTGCAGCCCGCGCCCACGGTGAAGTAGAAGCCGAGATGCGGCTTTTCGGCGGTGACGAAAAAGCTCTGGAACATGTTCTGCAGCGCGAAGGTGGGCAGCGACACCATCAAAATGCGGCCATAGCGCAGGGCGTAATCCAGCAGTTCTCCTTTGGCACCCAGCAGCACGGCGATGGGCCGCAGGAACACGATGCCCAAAACGGCCAGCACGCTGACCGAGACAAGGGCTGCCAGCATGAACATGGTAAAATAGCGGTCGGCCTTTTTCTGGTCGCCCTCGCCCAGGGTGATGCCCACGATGGCGCTGCCGCCGGTGCCCAGCATGAAGCCGATGGTGCCCAGCAGCATGGGCAGCGGCATGATGAGGTTGACCGCCGCAAAGGCCGTTTTGCCCACGAAGTTCGACACGCACAACCCATCCACGATGCCGTAGATGGAGGTGAACAGCATGGTGCCGATGCAGGGCAGCACGAACCGCAGCAGGCGGGAGTAGGTGAAATGGTCAGATAATTGGATTCTTTGCTTTGCCATGAAAAGTCCTTTCAATAAAACTTTGGTCATTCTTCGGGGCACTGCAAAAGGCCTTGCAGCTCCCGTTCAAAAAAGATGCACTGTTTTTCGCTCAGAGCAACCAGCGTCCTGCGGTCGGAATCGGCCAGCTGCAAAAGGCTGCGCTCCTCTGCCATCAGCAGCGGGGTGATCGCCTTGTGGCAGAAGGCCTCGCCCGCTGCCGTCAGCCGCACAGCTTTGCCGCTGCGGGCTCCGGGCCGCTGCTCCAGCTGCACAAGGCCCTTTTTCACAAGACCGGAGATGGTAAAATTGATGGTCTGCTTGGGGTACATCCACAGCGAGCAGATATCGTTCTGCGTGAGAATGGTGTCGGCCTCCCACAGGGAGTAGAGTACCCACAGCGCCGGGTCGGACAGACCGCAGTGCACAGCATAGGCGTGGTATTGCTCGTTCATGCGCTTGCAGAACTGGTTCAGCGCGATATTCTGCGCCTTTACTTCAGAGTCCATTCCCTCACTCCTTCCTATAGTCCAAGATTGGATTTTGCCAGCTGGGACAGTATAAATCCAAAATTGGACTTTGTCAAGGCTGATCTGCGGCAAAAAATAAAGTTATTGGGCCAAAGTTTAAGATTTGTCTATTTTCTAAATGCATCAAACCTGATAAAATGATAAATGTTCAAATTTGAAGGAAGGAGCTTTCCTGTTTTGCTGAAACGATTCTATACCGCCATCGTGCGCCGCCGCAAAGCGGTGCTGACGCTGTTCGCGCTGGCGGCTGTGCTGTGCGTGTTCGCCATGCGGCAGGTGCAGGTGGATTACGACATCAACGACTACCTGCCGCCGGATTCCCCCTCCACCACCGCCATCGAGGTGATGAACAGCGCCTTCACCGGCGGCATCCCGAACATGCGCGTCATGGTGCGGGATGTGACCATCCCTGAGGCGCTGGCGTACAAGGAACAGATCGCCGCCATCGACGGCGTGGCGTCCGTCACCTGGCTGGACGACAGTCTGGACGTGACGGTGCCCCTGCAGATGCAGGACACCGACACGGTGGAGACCTATTACAAAGACAGCTGCGCCCTGTTCACCGTGACGGTGGAGGACGCCAAACGGCTGGAAGCTGTGGATGCAGTGCGTGAACTCATCGGCGAGGACAATGCGCTGGCGGGCACGGCGGTATCCACGGCCGTTGCCACCAACTCTACCGTGACGGAGGTGGCAAAAATTGCCGCCATCGCGGTGGTGTACGTGCTGTTCATCCTGATCCTGACCACCGACTCCTGGGCCGAACCCGTTCTGGTGCTGGCAGGCCTTGGGACGGCCATCCTCATCAACAACGGCACGAACCTCATCTTCGGCACCATCTCCTTCGTCACCAACGCGGCAGGCAGCATTTTGCAGCTGGCGGTGTCGCTGGATTACTCGGTGTTCCTCATCCACCGCTTTGCCGAGTGCCGGGCGGCAGACCCGAATGCCAGCCCCGAGGACTGTATGGTGGATGCCCTGTGCAGATCCACCGGCTCCATCCTGTCCAGCGGCCTGACCACGGTCATCGGCTTTCTGGCGCTGGTGCTCATGCAGTTCCAGATCGGCCCGGACCTCGGCCTTGCGCTGGCAAAGGGCGTGGTGCTGAGCCTTGTCACCGTGTTCACCTTCATGCCTGCGCTGACGCTGGCGTGCTACAAGTGGATGGATAAGACCCAGCACAAGCCGCTGCTGCCCAGCTTTGATAAGTTCGGCCGCTTTGTCTCCCGGGTGATGCTGCCCATGGCGCTGGTGCTGGCGATCCTGATGGTGCCCAGCTATCTGGCTTCCAACTCGAACCAGTACCACTACGGTGCGGCCCATATGTTCGGCACCAACACCCGTCTGGGCGCGGACACCGCCGCCATCGAGGAAATTTTCGGCAAGAGCGACACCTATGTGGTCCTCGTGCCGGAGGGCGACACTGCCACGCAGGCCGAGCTTTCAGATGCGCTGCACGCCATTCCGGAGGTGACCGGCGTGCTTTCTTATGTGGACAACGCGGGCGCTTCCATCCCGCCGGAGTTCGTGCCCGCCGATGCCCTCAAGCTGCTGGTCTCCGGCGGCTACACCCGCCTGGTGCTTACCGTGGACGCCGACACCGAGGGTGACGCGGCCTTTGCGCTGGTGGAGACCGTGCGTGCCACGGTGCAGCAGTATTACCCGGACAATTATTATCTGGCCGGGCAGGGCGTGAGCACCTACGACCTGATGGACACCATCACCGCCGACATGGTCAAGGTGAATCTGCTGGCCATTGGTGCAGTGTTCCTCATCCTGCTGCTCATGAAGCGGCAGCTGCTTCTGCCCATCATTCTGGTGCTGAGCATCGAGACGGCCATCTGGATCAATCTGGCCATCCCGTATTTCCGGGGGCAGTATGTATTCTACATCGCCTATCTTATCATCAGCTCGGTGCAGCTGGGTGCGACAGTGGACTACGCCATTTTGTTCTCGGACCGCTATCAGGAGTTCCGGGAGATCTTGGGCCGCAAAGACGCCATTGCCGCCACGGTGTCCGCCGTGACCACCTCGGTGAGCACCACCGGCAGCGCCATGGCCGTGGTGGGATTTTTGATGGGGGCCATCTCCACGAACCAATTGCTTGGCCAGCTGGGCAACTTTCTGGGCGTGGGCAGCCTGGTCTCGCTGGCCATCGTGCTGCTGGCCCTGCCGGGCTTTTTGTACCTGGCCGACCCGCTCATTATCAAGGAGAAAAAACAGCCGAAGGAGGCTTGAACCATATGAAACAGCAATTTGTGCGCCGGGTGTCGGCGCTGGCGCTGGCCGGGTGCCTGCTGGTGGGCAGCAGCCTGCCGGCCTTTGCCGCGGCATCCACCGCGAAAGAAGAAGTGATCTATGCAAATCTGACGGCCTCCGGTGAGGTGACCGGTGTGTATGCCGTCAACAGCTTTGCGGTGCAGGCGGGCGACACCGTCACCGACCACGGCAGCTACACCGCCGTGCGCAACATGACCACGAACGATGCCGTCAGCCAGAGCGGCGACACCGTCACGGTGAACGTGACCGAGGACGGCAAGCTCTATTATGAGGGCACCATGGACGCCGCCACGGCGCTGCCCTGGGTCGTCAAGCTGACCTATACGCTGGACGGGCAGGAAATTTCACCCGACGAGCTGGGCGGCAAGAGCGGTGCCCTTGCCATCCGGCTGCAGGTGAGCCGTGACCCGGACTGCACCGGAGACTTTTTTGACAAATACGCCCTGCAGGTGACCATGAGTCTGGACACTGACCTTGCCCGAAACATTGAAGCCCCGGGTGCCACCGTGGCGAACGTGGGCAGCAAAAAGCAGCTGTCCTACATCCTGCTGCCGGGCGCGGACAGCGATGTGACCGTCACCGCCGACGTGACCGATTTTGTCATGGATGCCGTTTCGCTGAACGGCGTGCGGCTGAACCTGAACCTCGACCTCGGGGACGTGGACCTGACCGGCATGCTGGACCAGCTGCAGAACGGTTCGGTGCAGCTGGACGACGGTGCCAACGCCCTGGCGGACGGTATCGCGCAGGTGCAGGCGGGCATTGATACGCTGAACGGCAATTCCGGTGCCTTGACCGGCGGCTCGGCGCAGGTGCGTGCGGCTCTCACCCAGATGCAGACCGCGCTGAACGGCATCTCGGCCTCCACCGACGAGCTGAACACCCTGCTGGATGCCTCCACCCAGATCCGGGACGGCATTGCCCGGCTGGATGAGGGCGCGGCACAGCTGGAGCAGCAGGTGAGCTTTGAAGCCTACAAGGCCATCCTGAAAGAGAACGGCCTTGACCTTGACGTGGTGAAGGACGGCAATGCCAAAGCCATTGCCCAGCTGGAACAGCTCTCCAAGCTGATGCCGCAGCTGAAAGATGTCATTCTGCTGCTGCAGGGCTCCACGGCCAACATCGACGCGATGCAGACCTACCTCGACACGGTCAACGGAGGCATTGCCCAGCTGCACGAGGGCAGCAGCACCCTGAACAGCAGCTACGGCGAATTTGACGCGGGCGTGCAGCAGCTGGCCGGTGTGCTCACCGGGATGCTGGGCAATCTCTCGGTGCTGACCGACGGTGTGAACCAGCTTGCCAGCCAGTATGCCCAGCTGGACGACGGCCTGAACGCCTACACCGATGGCGTGGCCCAGCTGAAAGCGGGCGTGGCGCAGCTGGCCGAGGGTGCGGCCCAGCTGACCGGCGGCACCGGCGAGCTGCGGGACAACGTCTCCGGCATCGACATGGGGGACCAGCTGGACAGCCTGCTGGCAAGCCTTTCCGGCAGCGGGGAAGCGGTGAGCTTCACTTCGGCGGAGAACACCGAGGTGGGCGCGGTGCAGTTTGCGCTGCAGACCACTGCCATCACGGCCCCGGCCCCGGCTGCCCAGCCGGAAGCGGAGCCCATGGTGCTGAACTTCTGGCAGAAGCTGCTCAAGTTGTTTGGGCTGTATAAGGGATAATAAGCAAAAAGAAGCCGTGCACTGCACGGCTTCTTTTGTTATTCAAAATGATATTCCACCAGCTCACAATTCTTGATGCCGGCCATGGCGTACTCCTCGTTCGTCATGTCGTAGAAATAGGACTGCACCACCCGGGCGATGCCGTTGTGGGCCACCAGCAGATAAGTTTTATCGGTGTCGGCCTTCAGCTCGTCCAGCAGGTTATAGATGCGCTGGGCCAGCTGCATCATGCTCTCGCCGCCGTTGTACCGGTCGGCAAAGTGGGTCTTGGAAACGCGGAACTCTCCGCCGTTGCGGGGCGTGCCCTCGTATTTGCCAAAGCACTGCTCCCGCAGGCGTGGCTCACACCGGGCGGGCAGGCCGGTGGCGTCCGCAATGGCCTTGGCGGTGTCGGCGGCGCGGGACAGGGGAGAGTACAAAATTTCGTCGATGTGCACCCCGCTGGCTTTCACTCTCTCGCCCAGTTGGCGCGCCTGCTGGCGGCCCCGCTCGGTGAGGGGGCTGTCGGTCATGCCGCAGATCTTGTTCTCCACGTTCCACACGGTCTCGCCGTGGCGGGTGAAATAAATTTTATGCATGGGCACTCCTTACTTGCTGTAGCCTGCTTCGATCTCCCGGATGCGGGTGTAGAAAAAGTCGTTGGCAGGGGTGGGCAGGCCGTATTTCTTAGCCCGCTGGCGCACTACGCCTGCGAACTCGTCCACTTCGGTCAGACGCTTTGCCAGCACATCCTGCCGCATACTGGGCATTCCCTCGGGGTTAAAGGTGGGCATCATGGCGTCGAGGAACTTCACGTCGTTGTCCGGCGGCAGGGGCACGCCCTCGAGGTTGGCAAGTTTTATCACTTCCTGCATGGCTTTGCGCATCATGTCCTGTGCTTCGCCGCTCTGGCGCAGGCCGCCGTAAGGCAGGTCGAAGGCAGCAGCGGCCTGATTCAGGCCGTCGTTCACCATCAGCTTGTTCCACTGCTTATAAAGGATATCACTGCAGGGCTCGTTGGCAATGCCGCAGGCGTCCAGATAGGCGGCTACGGCCTGCACGCGGGGCGTCATTTCGCCGCTGCGCTCGCCAAACTGAATTTTGCCCGCCTGATTGAACACCAGCGTGCGCCCGGTGCGGGTGGCATCCATGCCGATGGCCACGCTCCACAGGGTGTGGCCGGGGTAGGCGGCTTCAATGTGCTCCTCGCTGGTGATGCCGTTCAGCACGCTGAGGATGACCGTATCCGGGCCCACGAACTTTGCCATATCCTGGATGGCCTGCTCCAGCACGGTGGCCTTGACGGCGACGAGAAGCAGGTCCACCGGTTTGCCCTCGGCGGGGGTGACGTAGGAAAATTTGCATTCCTCGCCGTTGCACACCACCGGCTCGGCGGCGTAGCGGGCAATGCGGCCTTCGTCGGCGATGACCTGCACGCCGGGCATTTTGCGCCCGAACAGGATGCCCAGGGCGCCCAGCCCGATCAGGGCAGAAGTTTCGATCTTTTTCATGTGTTCCTCCTGATTTATGCTTTTTTCAGCGTGCCGTCTGCGGCAAGGGCAACGGTGTCGCCCTCGTCGATGCCAAGGCGGGTGAGCTCTTTGTCCGGGTAGGGCAGAATGCGGGTGTTCCCGGCGGCATCGGCCAGTGTGACGTCACACAGCACCGGCTGCCCGGCAGGCAGTTCTTCGCAGCCGTACATCTGCTCGTCGATGCGCAGAACGCGGTAGGTAGTCTCCATAGCAGCTAAACTCCCTTTTGGAAATACATCATTTTTATTATAAAGCCCGCCGGTGGGCGCGTCAACCGCATTCGGCTTGACAGCCGGCCGACGAAATTGATAAAATAGTTGTAATTTGGAAAACGGAGGATGCACATGAATATCACGGAACTGCGTTATCTGGTGGCCATCCGCAAGTGGGGCTCGGTGAGCGCGGCGGCAAAGCAGCTGTATGCGGCGCAGCCCAACGTCAGCAAGGCACTGAAAAATCTGGAGGAAGAATACGGCATCCGTATCTTTGAGCGCTCCTCCACCGGCATGATCCCCACCGAACAGGGACGGCATTTTATCCGGCAGGCAGAGCGGGTGCTGCAGGAGGTGGACCGGCTGGACCGCGACGCCCGCCACCGGCAGGACAGCTGTGCCGAGCTGCGGGTGGTGCTGCCCCACGCCACCTATGCCTCCTACGCGACGGTGGATTTTTTGCAGCAGATGGCAGACAGCGAACAGCTGCGGGTGCACATCCGGGAGACCGGTGCCATGGAAGCGCTGGACTTCGTGCTGCGGCGGGGCTACCATCTGGCCCTGCTGCGCTACGCGGAGGAGGACGAGGATTACTACCACCGCTACTGCGACCGTCACGGCCTGCACCGGGAGCCGGTGATGGAATTTGAATACCGGCTGCTGACCAACCGCGAAGGCCCGCTGGCAAAGTGCGAAGTGACCGACATCACCCAGCTGAACAGCTATATGGAGGTCCTGCACGGTGATTTCCAGCTGCCCGGCGGCGAGGACAGCGGCCTGCGCTGGCACACGAACCCGAACCGCCGCATCCATGTCTACGAGCGGTGCAGCCAGTTCTCCATTCTGCAGAACCTGCCCAGCGCCTATATGTGGGCTTCGCCCATGCCCAGGCGTGCGCTGGAACAATACCATCTGGTGCTGAAAAAATGCCCTGCCCAGCGCCAGCGCATGAAGGATGTTCTGGTCTATCCGGACAGGGGGACCCTGCGCCCGGAGGAACAGACCTTTGTGCAGCTGCTGCATAAGCAGGCCGCCCTCACCGTGAAGTGAGCGGAAAAGCGGCCCTTCGGGGCTCTGCACTGGCAAAGAACTGGCAAAACATCCGCCTGCGAAAAAACGGAAAAAGCAAAGAAACTTCACCGCAGACCCGTGCGCCTTTGACACGCGGGTCTGCTTTTTTGCGCACGTTCGACTGAAAAATACACGCAGAAGCGGCTAAAAATCTTTGCGGCCAGATGCTTTTTGATATGCCCCCATATCAGAACCATATTATCACTTTTATGAAAAATATGTTAACATGAAGGCAGAAAGTTGGCTGGGATAAATGGAAATTCTGGAGATTGTTTCTATTTGACTCCAGCAAAGAGAAAAAGGAGGTTTCTGGTATGATCAGTTTCTTACTCTGTCTGGCGATCCTGATCGTGGGCTACTTTGTCTATGGTAAGATCGTGGACAACACCTTCGGCCCGGACGACCGTGAAACGCCTGCTGTGCGCATCAATGACGGTGTGGATTACGTTGTGATGCCCCAGTGGAAGCTGTTCCTCGTTCAGCTGCTGAACATCGCCGGCCTTGGCCCCATTTTTGGTGCCATGCAGGGCGCATTGTGGGGCCCGGTGGTCTTTTTGTGGATCACCTTCGGCACCATCTTTGCGGGCGGCGTGCACGACTACTTCTCCGGCATGATGAGTGAGCGCAACGACGGTGCTTCCATCGCTGAGATCACCGGCAAATACTTAGGTCCTGTGATGCAGAACGTCATGCGCGTGTTCTCCGTTGTGCTGCTCATCATGGTGGGCACCGTGTTCGCGGTGGGCCCCGCCGGTCTGATCGTGGAGCTGTGCCATCAGAGCGGCGCTTCCGGCGTGCTCACCTCGCTGCTGTTCTGGCTCATCATCATTCTGGTGTACTACTTCATCGCGACCTTTATCTCCATCGACGCGGTCATCGGCAAGATCTACCCCATCTTCGGCATCTGCCTCATCATCATGGCCATCGGCGTCATCTTCGGCATCTTCACGAACCCCGACTACACTATCCCTGAGATCTGGGAGCACTTCGGCAGCATGCATCCGTCGGGCACCCCCATCTGGAGCTTCATGTTCATCACGGTGGCCTGCGGTGCGATCTCCGGCTTCCACTCCACCCAGTCGCCCCTGATGGCCCGCTGCATGAAAAGCGAGAAGCAGGGCCACTTCGTGTTCTACGGTGCCATGGTGTGTGAGGGCGTCATCGCTCTGATCTGGGCCGCAGCGGGCTGCAGCCTGTACACCGTGACCAACGGCAAGATGACCGGCCTGGCCGAAGCGCTGGCCATGGGTCAGTCCAAAGCCATTTACGACGTCTGCTCCAAGACCATGGGCGGCGTGGGCATCGCGCTGGCCATGATCGGCGTTGTGGTGTGCCCCATCACCTCCGGCGATACCGCCTTCCGTTCCGCCCGCCTGACCCTGGCCGACTGGTTCAAGATCGACCAGGACAGCTACGCAAACCGCCTGAAGCTCTGCATCCCCGTTCTGGGCGTGGGCGCTTTCCTTGGCATCGGCAACGCGCTGGGCTTCATCAACTACACGGTCATCTGGCGCTACTTCAGCTGGACCAACCAGACCCTGGCCATGATCGTTCTGTGGGCGGCTTCCATGTATCTCTTTAAGGAAAAGAAGAACTACTGGATCACCGCTGTGCCCGCCACCTTCATGAGCGCAGTGTCCTGCACCTACTTCGTGCTGGCACCCGAGTGCCTGGGCGGCATGCTGAACAGCAAGACCGCCGAGGGCGCCACCATCTACAACACCGCAGTGGCATACCCCGTTGGCATCATCTTTGCCATTGCGATGCTGGCCATCTTCATCCACGCCACGAAGAAGGCGGCACAGAAAGCCTAAGATATATACAAACATATATACAATAATCTCCTGAACAAGGCGCTCTCCGCAAAAACAGCTTGGCGGAGGGCGCCTTGCGTTTTGCGGCATTTCGGGCAGAGAATCCACGATTGCAGGAGAAATTCAAAAACCTTTGAACAAATTGCACAAAAACGGACCAAAAAGTTTGGCAACGGCAACTTTGACGGTTCCCGGAAAAGGTCCTTTGCCCGCCGACTAAAGAAATTTGCCGAAGATGCGCTAAAAAATCTTTGCTGCCATTCCAAAACTGAATGAGGCTATATATTTTTTAATATGGGAACCATACCAGAAAAATATTAACACACTTATGAAAAAAGTGTTAACATGAAGCCAGAGATTGGTCAAAGCGGCGGCCAGGCACGCAAAATGCTGGCTGCGGCTGAAAATCAAAAAGGAGGTTTCTGGTATGATTAGTTTCTTACTCTGTCTGGCGCTCTTGATCATCGGCTACTTTGTCTATGGCAAGATCGTTGACAACACGTTCGGCCCGGACGACCGTGAAACGCCTGCTGTGCGCATCAACGATGGTGTTGACTACGTTGTGATGCCCCAGTGGAAGCTGTTCCTGGTCCAGCTGCTGAACATTGCAGGTCTGG
>ENA-UOJT01001897-UOJT01001897.1-human-gut-metagenome-genome-assembly--contig:-C15-NODE-1897-length-12915-cov-9.305599_pt1 | contig 12915 bp, 9 predicted proteins | sample MGYA00242357_ERZ723904 | MGnify/ENA metagenome assembly ERZ723904 | reverse complement strand
TAATGAAAGCTAAATTTCATATTCCTGATATATGGGTACATAAGGACCTGAACCTGTATCTCATTGAGATGATAAAAAATCACCCGGAATTTTTTTATGACGATATTGAGATTGCTTCCTGCTACGGCTGCTTTCCGTCTGCGCTCTGGAACGGTGGGCGCGCCCTTGGCGGCCTGGCGCTTGAGACGCAGATTCAAAGCACGATAAAGGCGTTTAATGACAGAAACGTCCCTATAAGATACACCTTTACAAACCCGACTCTTACCGAGAAGGATCTGAAGGACAAGTTCTGCAATCACCTCTGCGCCATTGCCGAGAACGGCTTTAACGAGCTCATCGTGAACAAGCCCTTCCTTGAAGATTACGTGCGCAGGAATTACCCCAAGTTCCCGCTGATTTCTTCGACGGTAAAGCAGATCGAAGATTACGATCAGCTTATGGAGGAGTTCAAGAAGGATTACAAGCTGGTTGTTCTTGACTACAACTGGAACAATGATTTCGAGAAGCTGGACAAGATCCCGCAGGAGCTTCGCTCAAGAGTCGAGATCCTTATAAATCCGTACTGCACTCCGCACTGCAAGCGCAGAAAGCAGCACTATGAGGTGCTCGGCGAGAGCCAGCGCAAGTGCAGCAAGCAGACTATTTATGAGCAGCTTGGAGCAGTAAGGAGCGTCAAAGATCCGATGGAGGACGCAAATAATTTCAACTGCCCCAATACCAGATACAATTTCTATCAGATAACACATTACAGCACGTTTGTTTCCAACAACGATGTCTACGGAAGATACCTTGACATGGGCTTTAATAATTTCAAGATAGAGGGTCGCGTACTCTCAAAGCCTAACGTAATCGAAAGCTACGTATATTATCTTGTAAAGCCCGAGTACCGCGACAGAGTCCGCCTTGAAATGCTGACGCACAGACCCCAGGTCGAGGAAGTCAAGGAGCACCCGCGCCTTTTCATAGATAAAAATGGCAGGGAGATACCCCAGAGAAGAGTCTGATCGTTCATCTGATTGTTGATATTTATATTTTCATCTGAAAATCAAGTTGTTTTTCTTGTAAATTTATAGAAAATGACTATTGAATTAAAGGCGGAGTTATGGTATACTACAATAGATGAATAAAACGGCGGCAGGTTCGCTGTTTGGAATAAATCGGCAGGTAATTTTACCTGGCTTCGGGCGCTCCGTCTGAAGCATACCACAGGAGGAATTTGTTATGACTAATATCGAGTTTGCTGAAAAGATCAAGGGTTATCTGAAGGGAAGCAAGGCAAAGGCTAAGAAGTACGAGGATACCGTTGCTGTAAACTTTACATTCATTGACGATATGGACGACTTCTATGTTGCAGTAAGAGAGGGCGTTCTTGACGTTGCTCCTTATCATTACGATGACCTCCAGGCTAACGTTACCGGCGCTGCTGAGAACATCGAGAAGCTTTTCAGCGGAGATGTTTCCTTTGACAGCGCACTCACCGACGGACTTGTAAAGGTCGATGGCGATGCTGCAAAGTTCAAGGCTCTTGAGGCTCTTGTTCCCGCTAAGAAGGCTGAGAAGCCCGTTGCAGAGAAGAAGGCCGCTCCTGCTGCAAAGCCCGCTGCGCCCGCAGAGAAGAAGGCTGAGACCAAGCCCTCTCCCGCTGCTGCTAAGCCCGCCGAGACCAAGGCTGCCGCACCCGCCGTTAAGCCCGCTGAGACCAAGGCTCCGGCACCTGCTGCAAAGCCTGCTGCTAAAAAGCACACCGGCAGCAAGAAGCACGGCAAGTAATTTATTGTTGAATTATCCAGGCGCCCGTGTGTTACTCTCGGGCGTCTGTTTGTGTTTTTTACCGCGAATATACCATTCAATTGCCGAATTTTGCGGAATACGCGGTACTGACGAATCGTATCCGGAAGGATTTGAATATAGATGAGATACAGATTTTCCTGCGCGGCTCTCGCGGCTATAATGCTGCTGAGCGGCTGCGCTTCGACTGATATACAGAACGACCCCCACAACCCCAGCGACCCGAACAGCCTTGATCTGATGGCTGACCTCGTTTCCGGCGGGAATTCCTCGGTGACTTCCCAGACGGAACAGAATGATAAGACAGCCACGGACGTTCCGGACGGCGCGCAGGCTCCGGAGATACCGTCAGGCTCGCTGCCTGAGATAGCCGTGAGCGGCTCCACGGAGGAAACCGCCGAGGTCCGGGACATGAACAACGACTTTGATATGTTCTACGAGGCGGTTCACGATAAGTTCGAGCTTACCGGCGAGGAGCTGAGCTTCGTTGATTACTCGCTGTTCGTAGGCGACAGCATTTGCAGCGGCTTTTCCGAGTATGGGATAGTTCCGCACGAGCATGTTGCAGCAAAGGGAAACCTCGGTTCCCGCAGCTTTTTTGACTATACGTTCAAGTACCGAGGCTGGGAGAGCAGAACCTATGATCAAGTGCTGAAGTCCGCTAATCCGCGGTACGTGTTCCTCTCGATGGGCATGAACGACGTCAACATGGTGGACGAAGCTACATACTGCGAGAATTACCGTAAGGTCATCGAGGCTACGCTCGAAGGAAGCCGCGCCGACGTTTTCGTTGCGGCGATAACTCCTGTATGCAGCAAGTTCTGCGGAAACAGCGTTATCGACAGCTTCAACAATACCATGAAAAAGTATCTCGAGGAGAATTTCCCGGAGCGCGTACACTACTTCGACTTCGGGCGATACCTCAAGAATGAGAAGAACGAGCTTCGCGAGTGCCTGCACTCCGGCGACGGCGTACACCTCGGTCCGTACGCCTACCGCATTGCCCTGTGGGAAATGCACCGCGCCCTGACCGAAGCGGGTCTGTGGGACGGCGATTCTGCGACAGGCACGTTTGAGGCGGAAAATTTCCAGCCCGCTGACGAGGTTCCGCCGGTTTACACGACAGCCGAAACGACCGCCAAGACCTCCAAACCCGCAAAGACGACTAAGCCGACCAAGCCTGATAAGCCTCAAAAAACCACAAAGCCTTCCGGAACCACCAAGGAAATACCCGTAGAGGAAACTCCGGTAGAGGTAACGACGCAGGATACCAAGCCGGCTGAGACTACGGCACCTTCCGGAACTGCGGATTCGGCAGTTCCACCGAAGTCAAGCGACGACCTGATTCCCACCGAGCAGACCGAGCCGGTGGAGCTTCCGGCATCTTCGTCCGCTGAGATCACTGAATAAAAAACGACCGCCCGTTTTTGTGGGCGGTTTTAAATTGTAAATCACCCGGCAAGAGCCGGGTGATTTTTGTTTTGATATTATTCGGACAGCTTCTTCTTGATATATTCCTGAATAGCCTTCGGTGATGCAAGACCCTTTAGCGCCTTGTTCGCCTGACCCATGAAGAACCCGAATACCTTCTGGTCGCCGCTGCGGTACTGCTCGGCTGCTTTCGGGTTGTTCGCGATTATCTCGTCGACGGTCTTTGCGAGGAGGTCGCTGTCCTCCTTTATCCACAGATCCTGCGCGTCCGCGATATCCTTCGGAGTGCCGCCGTTTTCGATCATCTCGCCAAGAATAGCCTTCGCGTTGGACTGTGAGATCTTGTCCGTCTGGAGGAACTCAACAAGCTGTGCGAACTCCCTGCCGCTGAACTTCAGGTCGTCCATGTCGACTTCCCCGAGGTTCTTTCTGCGAAGCAGCTCGCCGGTCACGTAGTTTGCGACCGCCTTCGGATTGTCGTACGCCTGGATTGCTTCCTCGTAGAAATCGCAGATCTTCTTGTCGGATACGATGAGATCCGCGTCCTGCTTCTTGATGCCGCACTGCTCGACGTAGCGTGCAACGCGCTGCTCGGGAAGCTCCGGAATGGAGCTGCGTATCTCGTCAAGCTCCTCCTCGGTGAGGATTATCGGAGGGATATCCGGGTCTGGGAAGTAGCGGTAGTCGTGGGCGTCCTCCTTGCTTCTCATCGCGGTGGTCTCGCCCAGAGCCTCGTTAAAGCGGCGAGTCTGCTGAATTACGCGCTCGCCGTTGTCGAGGAGCTCCTCCTGGCGCTCGATCTCAACTTCTATCGCCTTCGCGATAGCCTTCAGGGAGTTCAGGTTCTTCAGCTCCGTTCTGGTGCCGAGCTCATTGCTGCCCTTCGGCGCGATGGAGATGTTTATATCGCAGCGTATAGAGCCCTGCTCCATCTTGCAGTCGCAGATACCAGCGTACTGTAACAGCAGCATGATCTTCTCCAGGTAAGCCACGACCTCGTCAGCGGAGTGGAAATCCGGCTCGGTGACTATCTCGATGAGCGGAACGCCGCAGCGGTTGTAGTCCGCGAGGGAAATGCGGTTAACATCGTCGTGGACGAGCTTGCCCGCATCCTCCTCGAGATGGATACGGTTAATGCGTATCTCCTTCTCTTCGCCCTTGACGTTTATCTTTACCTTGCCTGCGAGGCACACCGGGCGCGGCATCTGGGAGATCTGGTAAGCCTTCGGCAGATCGGGGTAGAAGTAGTTCTTTCTGTCCCACTTGGTGAAGCGCGAAATGTCGCAGTTCATCACGTAGCCAGCCTTGATGATGTATTCAACGGCTTTCCTGTTCAGCACCGGGAGGGTTCCGGGAAGTCCGCTGCACACGGGGCAGCAGCGGGAGTTCGGAGTTCCGCCGAATTCAGCGGAGCAGGTGCAGAATACCTTGGAATTTGTGGAAAGCTCTGCGTGTGTCTCAAGTCCTATCGTAGGAAAATATGCGCTCATTCCTGTACCTCCTTAAAGCTTGGCGGGCGCAGTCGGAGCGAAGGTCTGCTCGAATGCGTCGGCGCACTGAAGAATAGTCTGCTCGTCGAAACGTCTGCCGATGACGGACATGCCCACGGGGAGACCCTCGGCGGTGTAGCCGCAGGTCGTGGAGATACCCGGCAGAGAAGCAATATTGACGGTAACGGTGCAGATATCCGCGAGGTACATCTTGACCGGATCGTTGTCCTGCGCGCCTATCTTGTACGCCGGAGTCGGCGCGGTCGGGGTGAGGATAACGTCGGCAAGGTCGAATACAGCGTTGTATTCCTTGATTATCTGCTGCTTGAGGGCGAGCGCTTTCTTGTAGTAAGCGTCGTAGTAGCCGGAGGAAAGCGCATAGTTTCCGAGCAGGATACGGCGCTTTACTTCCTCGCCGAAGCCCTTGCTGCGGCTGTCGCGGATAAGTTCCTCGAAGGTGCGGCCCTCGCCGCGGAAGCCGTACTTGATACCGTCGAATCTCGACAGGTTGGAGGCAGCCTCGGCGCAGGCGATGAGGTAGTACGCCGGGATAGCGTACTTCAGCCCGGGAATGGAGCATTCAACGAGCTTTGCGCCCTGGGCTTCGAGCGTCTTTGCGGCGTTCATTACGTGGGTCTTTACTTCGTCGTCGATGTCGTCGGAGTAGAACTCCTTGGGCATTGCGATCTTCATTCCGCTGACGGACTTACCGAGCTTTTCGGTGAAATCCGGAACCGGCTGGCGGGAGCTTGTCGCGTCGTGCGGGTCGTGCGCGCAGATGGCGTTGAGCATAACTGCGCAGTCTCGGGCGTCGGAGCAGATGGGGCCTATCTGGTCGAGGGAGCTTGCGAATGCGACAAGACCATAGCGGGAAACTCTGCCGTAGGTGGGCTTGATTCCGGTCACGCCGCAGAAGGACGCGGGCTGTCTGATGGAGCCGCCGGTGTCGCTTCCGAGCGCAGCGGGAGCGAAGGAAGCAGACACAGCCGCAGCGCTTCCGCCGGAGGAACCGCCGGGAACTCTATCAAGGTCGTAGGGGTTCTTGGTCTTTGCAAACGCGGAGGTCTGTGTGGAGCCTCCCATCGCGAATTCGTCCATGCTGGTCTTGCCGAGGAGCACGTAGCCCTCTGCGTTGAGCTTCTCGATAACGGTCGCATTGTACGGCGGTATGAAATTCTCAAGCATCTTACTTGCACAGGTGGTCTTGATACCGTCGGTGCAGATGTTGTCCTTGATGGCGAGCGGGATACCGGTCAGCGGGCTCACATCGCCGGAATCAATGCGCTTCTGTGCGTTTTCAGCCATCTCGAGCGCCCTTTCCTTGGTAACGGTGATGAAGGACTGTACCTTGCCGTCGCCGGCTTCTATATTTCTGAAATATTCTCCGCAGAGCTCTGCGGCGCTGATCTGCTTTGAATCCAGCGCCTTGCGGAGATCGCGTATCTTTGCGCGGGTGATATCCATAATTACCTCCTGTTTATTCAACTACCTTGGGTACGACGTAGCAGTTATCGCGGTTTTCCGCGTTGGAGAGCAGCTTCTCCGTCGGAAACGAGGGCTGCGGTACGTCCTCTCTTACCTCGCTCAGGGAAATGCTGTTATTGTCCTTGGTATCGTCGTAGGTGAGGTCGAAGGTCTTGATTGTATCCATCAGGTCGATGATGTCGCCCATCTCGCCCATGACCTTTTCAAGCCCGGCTTCGTCGTAGTTGAGCTTGGACAGCTCGCACAGGTGCTGGATCGTCTTGAGTTCTACTGCCATGATATAGCGTTCCTTTCTTTATGAAGATGATACTATAATTAATAATACTGTACTATTATACTCCATTTCAGCAGATTTTTCAAGTGTTATTTAAAAATTGTGCAGGAAATCGTTGAATTTTTGCATTTTGGCATATTCACCAGAAATTTTGAAATATGGAATCTCCTATTCTTGCAAAAATAACATTCCAGGCTTCAAAACGCACCGTACAGCGGAGCTAAATGCAATGGATAGTCTAGACTAATCGGAAATATAAAGAAATAATGGAATCTGATATACAATAAAATGAAAGATTACCGGAAAGAAACTTGCAAAAACCTCTTGACAAACCAGCGATATGGTGATATAATATGAACGTAAATTCAAGCGGACAAAACGAATTGTGCCGGAGAACAAAGCCGCAGGCAGCGTTGCCGCGGCAGTGAAGTATCTGCAACTTGACGATGGCAGAAATTTCACCTCAGCACATTTCACCGCGGATATAACGTATGATCAAACCGGCTCAGCGCTGCGCCGAATATCGCGGCGTCCGGCGGATATTCTGCCGGATCCGGTTTTTTTCAGTACTTATTAAGGAGTGAGCTTATGTTAATGAAAGAGGGAGAAACAAGGATCCCTGCGGGCTGCGCGATCTCGGGCTTTATCAACAGGAGCGGCAGAAGGACAAACGGCAGCGTGATCGTGAATTCCATTGCCTGTATGCACGACCGCTCGAACGGTCTGGGCGGCGGCTACGCCGGATACGGCATTTATCCGGAGTACAAGGATCAGTACGCGTTCCATGTTTTCTACGATTCCAACGAGGCGAGAATAAAGACCGAGGCGTTCATCGACCGTCATTTCGACGTCATCAACCTCTCGCGTATTCCCACCAGAAAGCACCCGAACATCACCGACGAGCCGCTTATCTGGCGCTACTTCGTTAACCCTCTTCCCACAAAGCTCCAGGAGAGCCAGCTCGACGAGCGCACCTACGTTGCCCGCTGCGTCATCAAGATAAACGACAAGATCGACGGCGCTTACGTTTTCTCCAGCGGCAAGAACATGGGCGTATTCAAGGCGGTCGGCTACCCTGAGGACGTCGGCGAATTCTACCGCCTCGACGAGTACGACGGCTGGGCGTGGACGGTACACGGCCGCTACCCGACGAACACCCCCGGCTGGTGGGGCGGCGCTCACCCCTTCGCCCTGCTCGACTACACGATAGTACATAACGGCGAGATCTCCTCCTATGACGCGAACAGACGTTTCATCGAAATGTTCGGCTACAAGTGCAACCTGCTGACCGATACCGAGGTCATCACCTACATCATCGACTACCTCCACCGCCGCCTCGGAATGCCCCTTGACGACGTTGCGAAGGTCATCGCGGCTCCGTTCTGGAGCGAGCTTGAATCCGGCAGGTTCAGCCCGGAGGAAACGGCGAAGATACGCCATTTCAGAAACGTTTATTCCAGCCTGCTCATCACAGGACCCTTTTCAATAATCCTCGGATTCAACAACGGAATCATGGCGCTCAACGACAGACTGAAGCTCCGTTCGATGGTCGCTGCTGAAAAGGGCGATACGGTCTATGTATCCAGCGAGGAATGCTCCATCAGAACGATGTCTCCGGACGTCGACAGGATCTGGAGCCCCCGCGGCGGCGAACCGATAATCGTAACACTTGATAAATAAGCGATAGAGCAGAATTGAAAGGAAGATCACAAGTGGCTATTAACTATATGAATCCTCTGTTTGAGGTGGTCCGCAACCCTGACCGCTGCATAAAGTGCCGCGTCTGTGAGCGCCAGTGCGCCAACGAGGTGCACCATTACGACCCCGACCTCGACAGAATGGTATCCGATGAAACGAACTGCGTTGACTGCCAGCGCTGTGTGACGCTCTGCCCGACAAGAGCGCTCAAGATAAGAAAGAACGAGAACGAGTTCCGCGAGAACGGCAACTGGAGCCAGCAGGTAATGGACGAGGTCTACAAACAGGCAGGCTCCGGCGGAGTGCTCCTCTCTGCGATGGGCAACCCACGCGAGTACCCGGTTTACTGGGACAAGATACTGCTGAACGCTTCCCAGGTAACAAACCCGCCTATCGACCCGCTGCGCGAGCCGATGGAGACCAAGACCTTCCTCGGCAAGAAGGAGCAGGAGATCCACTACGACGAGAACGGCAGGGCTGAATTCAAGCACAATCCGTACCTCGAGCTGGACGTTCCGGTGATGTTCTCCGCGATGTCATTCGGCTCCATTTCGAAGAACGCGCATGAGTCCCTTGCGAGAGCGGCTCAGGAACTGGGAACCTACTACAACACCGGCGAGGGCGGTCTGCACAAGGATTTCTACAAGTACGGCCCCAACACGATATGCCAGGTAGCTTCCGGACGTTTCGGCGTGTTCAAGGAGTACCTCGACACCGGCGCCGCTATCGAGATAAAGATGGGTCAGGGTGCTAAGCCGGGTATCGGCGGACACCTCCCAGGTATGAAGATAAACGAAGAAATATCCAGGACCCGTATGATACCCAAGGGCACTGACGCTATTTCCCCGGCTCCGCACCACGATATCTATTCCATCGAGGATCTCCGCCAGCTTGTTCTCTCGCTGAAGGAAGCCACCGACTGGAAGAAGCCGGTCATCGTAAAGATAGCGGCGGTACATAACGTTGCGGCTATCGCTTCCGGTATCGCGAGAAGCGGCGCGGACATCATCGCCATCGACGGCTACAGAGGCGGCACCGGCGCGGCTCCGACACGTATCCGCGATAACGTGGGCATTCCGATAGAGCTTGCGCTCGCAAGCGTTGACCAGAGGCTCCGCGACGAGGGTATCAGAAACAATGTTTCCATCGTTGTCGGCGGTTCGATCAGAAGCAGCGCGGACGTCGTAAAGGCTGTAGCGCTCGGCGCTGACGCGGTTTATATCGCAACGGCGGCTCTGCTGTCGATGGGCTGCCACCTTTGCAGGAGCTGCAACACCGGCAAGTGCAACTGGGGCATCGCAACTCAGCGCGCAGACCTCGTTAAGCGCCTCAATCCGGATATCGCGTACAAGCGCCTGGTGAACCTCGTACACGCGTGGGATCACGAGATCAAGGAAATGATGGGCGGTATGGGTATCAACTCGCTGGAGTCCCTCCGCGGCAACAGACTCATGCTCCGCGGCATAGGACTCAACCAGAAGGAACTTGATATACTCGGAATCATGCACGCAGGTGAATAAACCCTGACACTGCTCGAAAGGAATGGTCATAACAATGAAAAAGGTTTATGTGAACGAGGACTGGTGTCTTGGCTGCCATCTGTGTGAATTCACCTGTGCGGCGGCGAACAGCGGTGCTCCCGATATGATTAAGGCGTTCGCAGGCGGGAAGAAGCCCGTCGCGAGGATCCAGATAGAAGAAGGCGACAAGATAAACTTCGCGGTCCAGTGCCGCCACTGCGACGCTCACCCCTGCGTAAAGGGCTGCATCGCGGGCGCGCTCTCAGTGCAGGACGGCGTTATCGTCTGCGACGAGGAGAAGTGCGTAGGCTGCTACACCTGCGTTCTCTCATGTCCCTACGGCGCTATCGTCATCGACGAGGCGGGACACAAGATCCGCAAGTGCGACCTCTGCACGCGCAACAGCCACGGCGAGCCGGCATGCGTAAAGGCTTGCCCGAACAACGCTATAGTTTTCGAGGAAAGGTGAGGTGACGGATATGAACTACGTAATTATCGGCAACTCTGCTGCGGCAGTCGGAACGATCGAGGGTATCCGTCAGATAGACAAGACCGGAAAGATAACCGTTATCTCCGACGAAAAGTACCACACCTATTCCCGCCCGCTCATCTCCTACTGGCTGATGGGGAAAGTCACAGACAAGAACATATACTACCGCAGCGCGGACTTCTACGAGAAGAACGGCGTTGAGACCAGGTTCGATACCCGCGTGACTAAGATAGACCCGGCTGCGAAGGATGTCGTTCTTGCGGACGGAAGCACGGTTCCCTACGACAAGCTGATGGTGGCTACAGGCTCGAAGCCGTTCGTTCCCCCGATGAACGGAATGGAGAAGATAGCCTCCTGCCACACGTTCATGAGCTACGACAGCGTAAAGGCTATCAAGGCTGAGGTCAAGCCCGGAATGAAGGTACTGATAATCGGCGCGGGACTTATCGGACTGAAAGCCGCGGAAGCACTCAACGAGTACAAGGCGGACATCACTGTAGTCGATATGGCTGACCGTATCCTGCCGTCTATTCTGGACGTCCGTGCAGGCTCCATCATGAAGAAGCACATCGAGAGCAAGGGAACAAAGTTCATTCTCGGGACCTCCGTTGACGAGTTCAGCGAGCACTCCGCGAAGCTGAAGAACGGCGCTGCGGTTGATTTCGACATGGTTATAATCGCGGTGGGCGTACGCCCGAACACCGAGCTTGTTTCCGAAGCAGGCGGCAAGGTAGAGCGCGGCATAATCTGCGACCTCACCCAGAAAACCACCATCGACGACGTTTACGCCGCAGGCGACTGCACAGTCAGCCACGACGCTTCCTCCGACACCGACAGGATACTCGCGCTGCTGCCGAATGCGTACATGCAGGGCGAGGTGGCAGGAAGGAACATGGCGGGCGCAGAGACAAAGTACGAGAACGCGATACCGATGAACGCGATAGGATTCTTCGGGCTGCACATCATCACCGCCGGAAGCTACGACGGCGAGGAATATGTCGAGGAAAACGGCAATAATTATAAAAAGCTGGTATTCAAAGACGGACTGCTCAAGGGATTCATACTGATGGGCGACGTAAAGCGCGCGGGAATATACACCTCCATGATAAAGGAGCGCATAGACCTCTCCGACGTTGACATGGATATGCTTAAAGATAGACCGCAGATGATGATGTTCAGCAAGGCGCGCAGGGAAGATAAGCTGGGAGGAATAAAGAGATGATCATTGACGCAAAGAATATGCCGTATGCAGAGCTGAATAAAATGATCAGGGACTCTGACGAGCAGAAATTCACGCTTGAGAACGTTCTCGGGCAGAGATACATCGGCGCGGGTCTTTCCGGCAAGGAGATACTCATAAAGGGAACCCCCGGAAACGCCCTCGGAGCGTACCTGAACGGCGCTAAGATAAGCGTACACGGCAATGCTCAGGACGCCACCGGCGACACAATGAACGACGGCGCGATAATCATTCACGGCAACAGCGGCGACACCACCGGCTACGCGATGCGCTCCGGCGAGATATACGTCCAGGGCAATGCGGGGTACCGCGTCGGTATCCACATGAAGAGCTATCAGGACATGTTCCCGACCATCGTTATCGGCGGCAAGGTCGGCGACTTCCTCGGCGAGTACCAGGCGGGCGGTATCATCATTGTGCTCGGTATCGGCGTTGAGGGCTGCCCGGTAGGTCACTTCTGCGGCACCGGAATGCACGGCGGCGAAATGTTCATCAGAAGCGACGTTATGCCGAAGGGACTCCCCGTTCAGGTGTGCTGCACAGTAGCCACCGCAGAGGAGAAGGAGTCCATCAGACACTACGTAGAGCGCTTCACGAAGCACTTCGGCAATGATACTGACACGCTGCTCAGCTCCAATTTCTTCAAGCTCACTCCGAATTCCGCAAGCCCTTACAAGCAGCTTTACGTCAACAATCTTTGATCGGCGGGAACGCCGCGGGAAGGGGGATCCTTGATGTCCAGGGTATTTATCAACGCCAAAACCGAGATGATCTGCGGCACGATATCGACTGCGCTGGAGGACGCCGGCGCAGAGATCACCTGCTGCTTCGATGATGAGGAAGCGGCAGCGGCGGATCTTTCCGGCTATGATGTGGTGATAGTATCCACACCGCTTCGCAGCGAGTTCGGTCTGAACTACGTTGCTGAGATCCACGACCGCACTAGCGCGGTTATCATAGTGCTGGCAAAGACGGAGATTGCCGACGAGGTGCAGAACCGTATCAAGTTCACAGGCGCGTATGTGCTCCCGAGGCCGTTCACGAAGCAGGCGCTGGTGCAGACTATCCGAATGGCTCAGATGGCGAAGGAGAACATGCAGCGGCTGGAGCAGGAGCGCTCCAAGCTCTCGAAGCAGCTTGAGGACACGAAGATAATCGACCGCGCGAAATGCTGCCTGATACAGTACCTGAACCTCACGGAGAACCAGGCGCACAGGCATATTCAGAAGCTCGCGATGGATACGCGGAGAACGCAGCGGGAGATCGCGGATGATATTCTGAACACCTATAGCGGAATGACAAATGTGTAACAATAGAACGAATAAAGGAAGCAGCGCGTGCTGCTTCCTTTTGGTTTGTCGATAAACTATAATTTAGCGGCGTAGTGTGCTTCCGAAACAGTCCACCGGACTGTTTCGGAGGATATGTACAATTAGATTTTATATGTTGCTTGTGGGGGAAAACTCTTACGTTTCTCAGACAAACTTCGTTTGTCTCCC
>ENA-UOJT01001894-UOJT01001894.1-human-gut-metagenome-genome-assembly--contig:-C15-NODE-1894-length-12918-cov-20.454637_pt1 | contig 12918 bp, 14 predicted proteins | sample MGYA00242357_ERZ723904 | MGnify/ENA metagenome assembly ERZ723904 | reverse complement strand
TTGTGCGTTGCTCAGTGGTGGCAGCCGCAGGCATGAGCCTTGGTGCTGGACACCAGCGTGCCGTCCAGATAGGCCTGCACGGCCGCGTCGGCGCTGCCGGTGACGTTGCCGCAGACCTTGATGCCCGCACCCTGCAGCAGCTCCAGCATGGGCATACCAAGGCTGCCGCAGATGACCACGTCCACCTGCATGGCAGCCAGCTGGCGGCCCAGGGCGTGGTGGCCCTCCGGTGCGCCGGGCACCAGCTCGGTGCCGGTGACGGCGTTGTTCTCCACGGTATAGACCTTGAAGGTCTTGGTCTGGCCAAAATGCTGGAAGATCTGGCCGTTCTCGTAATTGACTGCAATTTTCATAATGATGCTCCTTTTCCGGTGTTTCTCCCCCACTGTACCACAATCCGCACGGCAATGCAAGCGCTCTGCACACAGCAAACGGCCGACCGTCGCAATGGGAAACGGTCGGCCGTTTTTTGCGTTTTTCCGCCGGGGTGCAGGGTTACAACTTCCAGCCTTCGGCCTGCTTGCGGCCGCCCACAAAGGCGGCGTAGATGCCGGGCTGACCAATCAGCTGCTCATGGGTGCCCTGCTGCACGATGCGGCCGTGGTCGACCACCAGGATCTGGTCAGCGTGGCACACGGTCTTGAGCCGGTGCGCGATCATGATGATGGTCTTGTCGCGGGTCAGAGCTTCAATGGCCTTCTGCAGACGGTCCTCGTTCTCGGGGTCCACGTTGGCGGTGGCTTCGTCCAGAATGACGATGGGCGCATCTTTCAGCATGGCGCGGGCAATGCTGATGCGCTGCCGCTCGCCGCCGGACAGGTGTGCACCGCCGCCGCCCACCATGGTGTCATAGCCATGCTCCAGCTCGCCGATGAAGCTGTCGCAGCCGGCGGCGTGGGCGGCCGCTTCCACCTCGGCGTCAGTGGCGTTCAGGCGGCCCATGCGGATGTTCTCGCGCACGGTGTCGTCGAACAGGTAGTTATCCTGTGAGACAAAGGCCGTCTGCTCGTAGAGCTGCTGCAGAGGGATGTCTTTCAGGTCGCGGCCGCCCAGGGTGATGGAACCGGTCTTCACATCCCAGAAGCCCGCCGCCAGCTTGGCAATGGTAGATTTGCCGCTGCCGGAGGGGCCCACCAGCGCGGTCATCCTGCCCGCCGGGATGGAAAGGCTCACGTCATGCAGAATTTCTTTATCCTCGTGGTAGCCGAAGGAGACATGGTCCAGCACGATATCGTGGCCCGCAAAGGTGACGGGAGTTACGCTGTGCTGCTGCTCCTCGGCGTTCAGAATCTCATCCACCTGGCCCACGGTGGTGCCCACCTGTGCCAGTGTATCCACAAAGTTGAAGGCCGCCACGATAGGGGCTGCCATGCCCAGTGCCAGAACGATGACCGTGAGGAAGGTTTCGGCCGTCAGGCTGCCGTGGAGATACAGCAGCCAGCCCACGGGCAGGATGGTGAGCATCTGTGCCGGGAAGAAGCCGTAGGCCATGGCCATGCCCAGCTGGCTCTTTTTCATCCAGTTGACGTAATACTGGGCGTTGTATCGCACCTTATCGGTGAGCTTTGCGTAGGACTTACTGCCCTGATTGAAGGCCTTGATGACCTCGATGCCGTTGATGTACTCGATGAGAGTGGTGCTCATTTCGGTGGTCGCCTGCACGGCACCGGCATAGTCCTTGCCGTAGCCGCCCATGACGGTCATCATGAAGAAGAACGCCACCGGGAACACCACCAGACTGAGCAGCGCCAGCCGCCAGTCCAGCACGAACAGGTACAGGATGGTGAGCACCGGGGCCGCGATGTTGGCGGTCATTTCCGGGAACAGATGGGCCAGCGTGGTCTCCATAGGGGCATTCTGGGCACTGTAGTGAGAGATGGCCAGCAGAAACACCAGCGACACTGCCGCTGCCGCCAGCGCAATGACCGCCGTGCGGGGGCTGAACACCAGCAGGCTGAGGAACACCACCGCAAAGTTCAGGTAGCCGCCCACAAAGTTGTCGATCATGCGGATGCCCATGCCTTCCAGCGTGCCAAGGCCGGTGGTGAGCGAGTTGAGGATGTTGCCGGTGCTCACCTGCTGGAAGTAGCCCAGCGACACCCGCTTGAGGGCGTCGCCCACGGCAAGGCGGTCCCGGGCCACCAGCTCATAGCTGATGGCTTCCTGAAAGCGGGTGCGCAGGTAATCAAACAAAAAGCGCAGGAACACCAGCACCAGCAATAATATAAGGCTTTTCCACACCCATCCGGTATCAAAGGGCGTGCCGTCCATGGCACTTTGCAGCAGCAGGCCGATGGTGTAGGCCGCCAGCATGATGGGCAGCGCCGTGAACAGGTGGGAGAAAAAGGACACCACAAAGCCCGCGTAGAGCCTGCCCTTAAATTCGCCGCACCAGTCGATGATGCGTTTGACAGTTTTGAACATGGTTTATTCCTCCTTCCCTGCGGACGAGACCGCCCACGCCTTGGCCCCGATGTGAACCTGCCACATCTCGCGGTAGAGCGGGCATTTCGAGGAACGCTTCCAGGCTTTCCACGGTGGCTTTCACCTGCCGCATGTTCTCGGAGAACACTTCCAGCTTGGCCAGCGACCCCACCATGGACATGGACAGCATCACGGCCAGCGCCGCCAGCGCCAGCCGCCAGTCGATGGCAAACAGCGCAATAAAGCTGACGATGGGCAGCACGATGTGGCCCGCGCCTTCCGGGATCATGTGGGCCAGCGGCGGCTCGATGTTCTCGATCTTGTCCACGAGAATGCTCTTGATCTCGCCGATGGAGTGCTTTTGCACCTCGCCCAGCGGTGCATGGAGAAAACGCTCCACCAGCCGCAAGCGCAGCCCCTCCAGAATATTGTAGGCCGCGTGGTGAGAGATGCCGGTGGAAAGGGTGAAGCACAGCACCTTGCCCGCATACGCTGCCAGCGACCACGCGCACCAGCTGATGACGGCAGCCTTCGCGGCCGTGCCCGCAGCGAACAGACAGATGACCCGGTACATGCAGAAAAACGGCACCAGCCCCAGAAGGATGCTGACGACTGACAGCACAACGGACAGTCCCAGCTCCCCTTTTGCATTTTTTGCGTAGGCGAACAGGGCGCTCATCCAGCTCGACTTTTTTGTTTCATGAAGTTCCCTCCCGATGTGTTACGTTCCGTCCGGCCTTTCGCCCAGAAAGATTAGTTTCAGCTAACTTTATTAGCCCGAAAAAAGCCTTTCGGCTGCTTTTATTATACCGGGCCCTTTCTGCTTTTTCCAGCCCGGAACGGTCCATTCTGCTCCAATTGGTTTTCAAGTTTTGGCCGCCGGGCACACAGCAAAAAACACCCTCTCTGCCGGGTGCGCAGAGAAGGTGTACAGTTTTCTATTTCTTCAAAAAAGCAGAAGCGGTTTATGCGCGGATGGCGTCCTTCATGCTTTTCACATAGGCACCAATGTGTTCCGGGGCCTCCCTGCCGTACTGTTCCAGCAGCTTGATGATGGCCGAACCCACGATGGCACCATCGGCGATGCCGGCCATCTTGGCGGCCTGCTCCGGGGTGGAGATGCCAAAACCGATGGCGCAGGGCGTTTTGGTGTTCTCCCGCACCACCTTCACGATGGACGCAAGGTCGGTTTTGATCTCGCTGCGGGTGCCGGTGACACCCAGACTGGACACGATGTACAAAAAGCCCTCGGCCTCTTTGGCGATCATGGCAATGCGGTTTTCGGAGGTGGGCGCGATCATCGAGATGAGGTCTACGCCATATTTGCGGCAGATGGGCAGAAATTCGTCCTTTTCCTCATAGGGCAGGTCGGGCAAAATCAGGCCGTCGATGCCGATGGCGGCGCAGGTGGAGATGAACTTCTCGGCCCCGTAGGAGAACACCACGTTTGCGTAGGTCATGAACACCATGGGGATGGTCACATCCCTGCGCACCTCGCGGACGAAATCGAATACCTTATCGGTAGTGGTGCCTGCCTTCAGCGCCCGGATGTTCGCGCCCTGAATGACCGGGCCCTCGGCGGTGGGGTCGGAGAAGGGGATGCCCAGCTCAATGAGGTCGGCACCGTTTGCCGCCATGGCACGGACGGCTGCGGCGGTGGTGGCCAGATTGGGGTCACCGCAGGTGATGAACGGGATAAATGCCTTGCCACCAGCAAAGGCCTTTGCAATGTTACTCATGAAGATCCTCCCCTCTGTAGCGGGCGATGGCGGCGCAATCCTTGTCGCCGCGGCCGGAAATGGTGATGACGATGATCTTGTCTTTGTCCATGGTGGGTGCCAGCTTGATGGCGTGGGCCACCGCATGGGCCGACTCAATGGCCGGAATGATGCCCTCGGTGCGTGCCAGATACTCAAAGGCGTTCACGGCTTCATCGTCGGTAATTGCTACATATTCGGCGCGGCCGATGTCGTGCAGCCATGCGTGTTCCGGGCCGATGCCGGGGTAATCAAGACCCGCCGAAATGGAGTAGACCGGTGCAATCTGGCCGTATTCATCCTGGCAGAAATAGGACTTCATACCGTGGAAAATGCCCAGACGCCCCGTGTTGATGGTGGCAGCCGTCTCAAAGGTGTCGATGCCGCGGCCTGCTGCTTCGCAGCCGATGAGACGCACGCTCTTATCCTCGATGAAATTGTAGAAACTGCCGATGGCGTTGGAGCCGCCGCCCACGCAGGCAATGACAGCGTCCGGCAGGCGGCCTTCCTTTTCCAGCATCTGCTCCTTGATTTCTTTGGAGATGACGGCCTGGAAGTCGCGCACGATGGTGGGGAACGGGTGCGGCCCCATCACCGAGCCAAGGCAGTAGTGGGTATCGCTGATGCGGCTGGTCCACTCGCGCATGGCTTCGGACACGGCGTCCTTCAGGGTGCCGGTGCCGCTGGTGACGGGGATGACCTCGGCACCCAGCAGGCGCATCCGGTAGACGTTCAGGGCCTGCCGTTTGGTGTCTTCCTCTCCCATGAACACCACGCACTCCATGCCCAGCAGGGCGGCGGCGGTGGCGGTGGCCACACCGTGCTGGCCCGCGCCGGTCTCGGCGATGAGCCGGGTCTTGCCCATCTTCTTCGCCAGCAGTGCCTGACCGAGAACGTTGTTGATCTTATGTGCACCGGTGTGGTTCAGGTCTTCGCGCTTGAGGTAAATTTTTGCACCGCCCAGATCCTCGGTCATCTTCTTGGCGTAGTACAGGCGGCTGGGGCGGCCTGCGTATTCGTTGAGCAGCTCGGTGAGTTCGCGGTTGAACTCCGGGTCATCTTTATAATGGTTGTAGGCTTCCTCCAGTTCGATCACGGCATTCATCAGCGTTTCGGGGATGTACTGTCCGCCGTGGATGCCAAAGCGTCCGTTGGGGTTTGTCATGGCGTTTCATTCCTTTCGTCATTTGTCGTTTTTTCGCACGGCGGCCACGAATGCCGCCATCTTTGCGGGGTCCTTCTTCCCTGCCGTTTCAATGCCGGAACTCACGTCCACCGCATAAGGGTGAAACCGCTTTACGGCGTTCCCTACGGTGTCCGGGCCAAGCCCTCCGGCAAGGAAATAAAGGCGGCTGAATTTGTCCAAAACGGTCCAGTCAAAAGCCGTGCCGGTGCCGCCTGCGCCGGAGTCCAGCAGAATGAGGTCTGCCGGGCTTTTTTGAGCATTTGCAAGGCTTGCGACATCCGTCACACGGAAGGCCTGAATCAGCGGTTTGTTTGTCAATTTTCGCAGGCGTTGGATGTAAGTTTCATCCTCCTGCCCGTGGAGCTGGGCGAGGTCGAGGATTCCATCATTCAGCAGGCCCGCCACCGTTTCTGGCGCTTCGTTCACGAACACGCCCACGGCCTTGATCTCCGGCGAGAGCTGTGCCTTCAATGCGGCGGCTATTTCCCGGGAAACATATCGCTTGCTCTTGGCCGCAAACACAAAGCCGATGTATTCCGGCTGCAGCGCATTTGCCGCCGCGATATCCTCCGGGCGGGTCAGGCCGCACAGTTTGATCCTGGTCATCTTACAACAGCCCTTTCAATTCCTGCAGCTTCGCGGTCTTGTCCGGGGCCCGCATGAGCGTCTCACCAATGAGCACCGCGTCCGCGCCGATGGCAGCCAGCTGGGCCACATCCTCGGCGGTCTTCACGCCGCTTTCCGAGACAAAGAGCACATCCTTCGGGATGCGGGCGCGCAGGCGGCGGCTGTTGGCCGTGTCCACCGTGAAGTCCTTCAGGTTGCGGTTGTTCACACCGAGGATGCGCGCCCCGGCTTTGAGCGCCCGTTCCACTTCGGCATCGTCGTGGGCCTCTACCAGTGCGGAAAGGCCCAGTGTGTCGCAGATGGCGAGGTATTCCTTGAGCTGCGCATCATCGAGGATCGCACAAATGAGCAGCACCGCCGAAGCGCCCAGAAGCTTTGCTTCATAGATCATGTATTCATCCACCGTGAAGTCCTTGCGCAGGCAGGGCGTGGAGACGGCGGATGCAATTTCTTTTAAATAGGTGTCGCTGCCGAGGAACCACTTCGGTTCGGTCAGCACCGAAATGGCGTCCGCCCCGGCGGCCTCGTATTCCTTGGCGATTTGCAGGTACGGAAAATCCGGTGCGATGAGCCCTTTGGAGGGCGACGCCTTTTTGCACTCGCAGATGAAGGCAAGGCCCGGCTTTGCCAGCGCTTTTTCGAAGCGGAAGCCGCCCATCGGCAGGGCCAGCGCCTGCCGTTTCACTTCGGCGGGCGGCAATTGCTGCTTTGCCGTTTCCACCCGATGCCGGGCGTGTGCGGCCAGCTGGTCTAAGATGTTCATGCGGTCTCCTCCGGGCGGTTGCTCACCTCAATGAACTTTTCCAGCACAGCGGCGGCCTTGCCGCTGTCGATGAGCTGAGCGGCCAGTGCAATGCCATCGGCCATGGTCTCAGCCTTGCCGCCGATGTAAAGGGATGCGCCCGCGTTCAGCAACACAGCGTCCCGCTTGGGGCCTTTTTCCCCGGCAAGGATCGCCCGGGTGATGGCGGCATTCTCCGCCGGGGCACCGCCCACAAGGTCGGCTTTTTCGCAGCGGGTCAGCCCGAACTGCTCCGGCGTGATGGTGTAGCACTTGTACCAGCCGTCTTTGATCTCGCAGACTTTGGTGGGCGCGCTGAGGGAAATTTCGTCCAGCTTATCCTTGCCGTAGACCACCATACCGCGCTTGACGCCCAGGCTGATGAGCACCTGTGCCAGCGGCTCCACAAGGTATTCATCGTAGACGCCCAGCAGCTGCATGGCGGGCGAGCCGGGGTTCGTCAGCGGTCCAAGGATGTTGAACACGGTGCGGAAGCCCAGCTCCTTGCGGATGGGACCGACGTACTTCATGGAGGTGTGGTACTTCTGGGCGAAGAAGAAGCAGATGCCCACTTCGTTCAGCAACTCCACACAGCGGGCGGGACTCTGCTGGATGTTCACGCCCAGCGCTTCCAGACAGTCGGCGGTACCGCACTGGGAAGAAGCCGCCCGGTTGCCGTGCTTTGCCACCTTCATGCCGCCTGCCGCCGCCACCAGCGCCGATGTGGTGGAGATGTTGAAGCTGTGAGCATTGTCGCCGCCGGTGCCCACGATTTCAAAGATGTCCATGCCCGTGTCCACCTTGGTGGCGTGGTCGCGCATGGCAGCGGCGCAGCCTGCGATCTCATCTGTGGTCTCAGCCTTGGCGCTCTTGGTGGAAAGGGCTGCCAGAAAAGCTGCATTCTGGGTGGGTGTGGTCTCGCCGCTCATGATCTCGTTCATCACGGCATAGGCTTCGTCGTAGGTCAGATCCTGCTTATTGACGATCTTTACAATGGCTTCCTTGATCATTTTTAACCCTCCATAAAATTCTTTAAAATCAGCCGACCCTGCGGGGTCAGGATGGATTCCGGGTGGAACTGCACCCCGTAGATGGGGTATTGCGTGTGCTGCACCGCCATCACCTCGCCGTCGGCGGTGCGGGCCGTGATTTTAAGTTCCGGCGGCAGGGTGGCGGGGTCTGCCGCCAGCGAGTGATACCGCGCCACCAGCAGCGGGGCTTCGCAGCCGCGGAACAGCGGGCACGCGGGGTCAAATTCCACCTCGGACTGCTTGCCGTGCATGAGCTGCTTTGCGTAGGTGACCGTAGCCCCAAAGGCCGCGCAGATGGCCTGATATGCCCAAGGCAGACGCCCAGCGTGGGAATCTCTTTGCCCAGTGTGTGGGCGGCTTCCAGCGTGATGCCCGCATCCTCCGGTCTGCCGGGCCCCGGCGAAAGGATGATGTGCGCCGGGTGCAAAGCGCGGATCTCGTCCAAGGTCAGCTCATCGTTGCGGATGACCCGGATGCCGGGGTCCAGCTCGCCCACCAACTGGTAGAGGTTATAGGAAAAGCTGTCGTAGTTGTCGATCAGCAGCGTCATAAGCCTTCCTCCTGTGCCTGACGGAGTGCGCTGACCACGGCCTGCGCCTTGTTGATGCACTCCTGATATTCCTTCTCGGGTACCGAGTCCGCCACGATGCCGGCACCGCTGCGCACGAACACCTGCCCGTTTTTCTTGTAGGCGATGCGGATGGCGATGCAGGTGTCCATGTTGCCGGTGAAGTCGATGTAGCCGATGGCCCCGCCGTAGATGCCGCGCTTGTTGTTTTCCAGTTCTCCGATCAGCTGGCAGGCGCGTATTTTGGGTGCACCGGAAAGAGTGCCTGCCGGAAGCACTGCTTCAATGGCGTCCAGTGCATCGCATTCCGACCGCAGCTGACCGCGCACGGTGGAGCCGATGTGCATCACATGGGAATACCGCTCGATGGAGTGGAGCTTTTCCACCTCCACGGTGCCAAAGCGGCTCACCTTGCCCAGATCGTTGCGACCAAGGTCTACCAGCATATTGTGCTCTGCCAGTTCCTTTTCGTCCGCCAGCAGCTCCGCTTCCAGTGCCTTGTCCTCCGCGTCGGTCCTGCCGCGGGGGCGGGTGCCTGCCAGCGGGAAGGTGTGCAGCACGCCGTCCTCCAGTTTGACCAGCGTTTCCGGCGAAGCACCGGCCACTTCCACGTCCGTGCCGGAAAAATAGAACATGTATGGCGAAGGATTGATGGTGCGCAGCATCCGGTAGGCACCCAGCAGGCTGCCCTCGAACGGTGCCGCCAGCCGGTTGGAAAGCACGATCTGAAATATTTCACCCTCATGGATGGCGTGCTTTGCCTTTTCCACCATTGCGCAGTAGGCGTCTTTGTCAAACAGAGGTTTCGCTTCGCCCAGCAGCCTGCCCGCCGGTTCCTGCTTCGGGGTGCCGGTCTGCAGCAGCTGTGCCAGCTGGTTCAGCCGCAGGATGGCTTTGTTGTAGTTCGTTTCCAGTGCGTCCGGCTGCAGCGGCATATTTACGATCAGCACGATCTTCTGCCGCAGGTTGTCGAAGGCAATGACCTGGTCGAACAGCATCAGGTCCACGTCCTTGAAGTTCTCGGTGTCCTGCGCTTTGGTGCGGGCTTTGGGTTCGCTGTAGCTGAGGTAATCGTAGGAGAAATATCCCACAAGGCCCCCGGTGAAGGGCGGCAGATAGGCGAAGCGCGGGCTCTTGTACTGCGCCAGAATTTCCCGCAGCGTCTGCGAGGGGTTCTGCGTTGCAAAGGTGAGCTCTCCGGCTTTCATCCGGCCATTCTGGCAGGTGATCTCCATTTTGGGGTCAAGGCCCAGGAAGGTGTAGCGTCCCCACTTTTCGCTGGGCTGGGCGCTTTCCAGCAGGTAGCAGTGAGTGGAGACGTTCTTCAGAATTTTCAGCGCTTCAATGGGCGTGCAGATGTCTGCCAGAATCTCGCAGCTGACCGGCAGCACATCGTACCCGCCTGCCAATGCAATGGTTTTCACTTCGTCCAGTGTGGGCCGTATCTTCATGGCTTTTCCCTTCCGGTAAAACAAAAACTCCCCCGGCTCGTTCTGCCGAAGGAGGAAAAGAAAAACGCCCCAGGCAGAAGAAACCTTCTTCTGTCCGGGACGAATAAAGTTAAAACAATATCCGCGGTGCCACCCTGACTTCATGGGCATGACCCCATGCACTTGACGAGATGCCAACACATCCCCGGCAACTGACGTATGCCCCCACGTTGCAGAATACTGTGCGGTGAAAGCACCGCAGTTCCCTGCACCCTCAGCGGTCCATTTCGGGAAAAAGTGACGCAAAGTCACACTTTCCTTGACGAACTGTTTCCGGTCTGCTTCTCAGCTGCGCAGGCTCTCTGTACAGGCATGGTTCGCCGTTATCTCCGCTTCAACGGTTTAGTGTATTAAATTTGGCTATATTAAACCACGAAATTTTCGTTTGTCAATACCCTGCCGCGAAATTTTTCAAATTCAACCCATGTTCACGGTAGGTTCAGTGTTTCCGGCGGCGGTTCGAGCTGGTAAACTTGACCGCCTTGGCCGGTTTGCGGCGGCTGTGCAGGGCGCTGTAATAGCCGAATGCCGTGCCGCAAAGGCCGCCCACGATGTGCATGAAGTTTGCCACATTGTCGTGCACAAACAAAATATCATACACCTGCTGGCCGAAGTACAGCGCCGCCACCAGCAGCATGGTGACCGGGATGCCGCCGGAGAAGCCCGCCAGCGACGACAGCATGATGAGCATGAACACGATGCCGGACGCGCCCAGCAGCCCCGAGCGCGGGAACAGCACGCATTGCAGCACGCCGGTGACCAGCGCCGTGAGCACCATGCCGCACAAAAGCGGCTTGCTGCCGTACTTTTCTTCCATGGGCGGGCCGATGACCAGAAGCAGCAGCATGTTGTTCAGAAAGTGGTCCCAGTTGGCATGGCCCAGCACATGACCGAACAGCCGGATATAAAACAGCGGGTCTTTGAGGGACGAGCGGTAGACGCAGAACAGGTGCATGGTGGTCCAGCCGTCCGTCCACTGGTCGAGGAACAGCACCAGAAGTGACAGCAGGAAAAAGGTGAGGATGACCGGGGAGTTGTATTGCAGTTCCAGTTTGAGTTTTACTTTTTTCATCCTCTTGTCTCCACCCAGTATTCGCCCATACTCTGGCCGGGCTGATTCGTCACTTCATCGTTGAGGTAAGCGCCAAGGCCGCAGCTGTCCGGCTGCCAGGCCAGCGCCGCTTCCACGGTGGGGTACTCCACCTCGGCATACCAGAACTCCGTCGGCTGCCCTTCGTCCACATGGTTCACTTCCAGCACCATGCCGTCCGGCAGCATGTAGCTGCGGCGCAGCTTCGGGATGAGGGGCTTGCCGATGATCTTGTGTTCCAGATCGTCAAACAGTGCTTTGTCGATGCTGCGCTCGATCTCCTCACGGGCAAGACCGCCGCCGGACTTGAAGCAGAGGATATAGTCCGTTTTGCCGCCGGCGAGCGCTTCTTCCCGGATGCGCACAGTGGGCCGCACGCTGATATACCCCTGCCGCATGGCAAATTCTTCCTTCAGCGGCAGACCTTCCGGCCAGCCCTTTACCATCCATTTGCGTTCAATTTCCATGATGCTTCCCTCTTTCGTGCGGAATTTTGGCATTTCTTATTTATAATACCATGATTTTATGCTATTATAAAGGGTAGATTTGCATTGAAGTATTTTCACTTTTCTACTTATATAAGGAGTATCCATGAAAGCAGAACGCACTTACCCCATCTATACCGTCAACAAACACGCCGAGGGCCTGCTGGTAGGCGGCCACCCCTGGGTGTACGAGAACGACATCCTCGCTGCCCCGGAGACCGAGCCCGAAAACGGCACCCTGGCCGATGTGGTCAGCACAAAAGGTTCCTACCTCGGCACCGGTTTCGTCTCGCTCAAGAGCAAAATTCGCGTGCGGCTGATCTCCCGCAACGCCAATGACACCTTTGATGCAGCTTTCTGGCGCCGTCGGGTGGAATATGCATGGAACTACCGCAAAACTGTGCTGGAACCCGCCGACCTTTCCGCCTGCCGCGTCATTTTTGGTGAAGCAGACCAGTTCCCGGGCCTGACCGTGGACCGGTTCAGCAATATCCTCGTCACCCAGACGTTGAGCGTGGGCATGGAAAAGTTAAAGCCCGTCCTCTTCCCCATTCTGGCAGAAGTCCTGCGCGCCGACGGCCAGACCATCGATGGCATCTACGAGCGCAACGACGAAGCCCTGCGCGCCAAGGAAGGGCTCGAGCAGAACAAAGGCTGGTTCGAGCTGCCCGGCGAGACCCACCCGGAAAGCACCCAGACCGAAATTTGCGAAAATGGCGTCTACTACCATGTGGATTTTGAGAACGGCCAAAAGACCGGTTTCTTCCTGGACCAGAAGTATAACCGCCGGGCCGTGGCACGCATTGCCGCCGGGCACACCGTGCTGGACTGCTTTACCCATACCGGCAGCTTTGCGCTGAATGCCGCCAAGGGCGGGGCCGCCCGGGTCACCGCTGCCGACATCAGCGCCGACGCCATTGCCATGGCCAAGCGCAACGCCGAACGCAACGGCCTGACCAATATGGACTTTTTGTGCGAGGACACCTTCGCGCTGCTGCCCCGGCTGGAAAAAGAGGGCCACCCCTACGACTTCATTATTCTCGACCCGCCTGCCTTCACCAAGGCACGCCGCACCGTGGAGAACGCCATGCGCGGCTACAAGGAGATCAACTACCGCGCCATGAAGCTGCTGCCCCGCGGCGGATATCTGGCCACGGCCAGCTGCTCCCACTTTGCCACCGAGGAGCTGTTCATCAAGATGCTGCGGGCCGCGGCAAAAGACGCCCACCGCCAGCTGCGGCAGATCGAAGTGAAGCAGCAGGCACCGGATCACCCGATTCTGTGGGGCGTTCCGGAGACGAATTATCTAAAGTTCTTCCTCTTTCAGGTTATTTGACGACGATTTAAAAATTGCTCCGCTTCGCTCTGCAATTCATTAAGGTAATTTTATTTTATACTTTCGTGTTTGTCGCGTCCTGCGGGACGCTCCAAACACATTTTCACGAGAAGGGCCCTTGCGGAGAAATGCATCTTCTCGCT
>ENA-UOJT01001879-UOJT01001879.1-human-gut-metagenome-genome-assembly--contig:-C15-NODE-1879-length-13020-cov-10.762592_pt1 | contig 13020 bp, 10 predicted proteins | sample MGYA00242357_ERZ723904 | MGnify/ENA metagenome assembly ERZ723904 | reverse complement strand
TAAAGAAACTGAAAAATACTGCGGTTTATTATGTACAGATTCGAACATATAAGCTGGCAGATGGCAAAAAGGTTTATAGTGCATGGAGTAAGGTTGACCAGATCAAATTATAAATAAAAGGAATGACAGTTCACAATTTTTTCTTCCAGATAAACTGCAGTACATGCATACAATATTCTTTCTGCATTTCACTGGAAGCAACAAAATCTTCTGACAGTTCAAAATAACTTTTTTTATCTTTAAACATAAGACGGAATGCCGGTTTTTGTATTTCCTGATACTGGGGAACAAAAATGGCATTCTTTTTTTTATAGCAGGTTCCTGCGGTAGCTTTTTTTCTTCGTTCTTTTGGAATCGAGGCAGCAAGGCTTGAGGGAATGGCGAGATCTTCCTCAGGCAGATACCAGTAATTTTTATAATCAGAAAGAAAATATTTGAGTTCCCCTGTATATAAACGGACACAGAGTGTTGTCTGGTCTGTATCGACAACCAGATGGAAATCCTCATAATGACAGGAAACACGTTTAGGAACCGGAAAAATGTTTTGCATGGAAAAGAGAATCTCCCTGCAGGGTTTGCCGTCATAGGAGACAGATTCATTGGCACAGATGGATGTCACATTAAATGCGCCCTCAAACAGCTTTACATAGGACAGTACGGAGAGAAGCTTTGGCATATCGATAACATCCTCATAATTGTGCTGCTTTAAAAGAGAGATAAGTTTTTTATCTGGATTTTTCTGACATGCCTTGTATACATCTATCAGTTCACCACCGTTATATGCGTCCTCGCGTTCTAAACCAATGAATTGCTCTACCGTTTTCTGCTTTAAATTTGGAAGGGCAAAAAGAAAACGAAAGCCTGAGATCATTTTATAGATGTCAACATATTCATAAGCGGAAAATGGTTCTGGTATTTTGTACTTCTGACATTTGTTTGTCAGGTACGGAATATCAAAACCGATTCCGTTAAACGTGATGATCGTATCAAAATTTTGCAGATAATCCAAAAATGCATGCAGTACATCCGATTCATCTGCCGGAGTTTCTGCAAAAAACTGATCGACAATAAGCAGATTTTCTTTCCGCGCAGCGCATCCGATCAGATAGAGTGATGTGCGTGCAGCTGAAAATCCGGTTGTTTCTATATCAAAAAAAAGAGAATTCTCTGTAAATATCAGTTCTGCCAGTGAATTATCTGCTGTAAAAGGCATTTCTTCGTGCCAGTGTTTCATATAAATCCTCCCTGATTTCCTTCATAATAAACTATTTTATCACATATAAAAAGAAAAAGAAAATGCCATTAATTGATGGAATTATCTCAATAATTGTGAAAACTTTGTCAAAAGGTTCTAAAAAAAATACAAGGAATAGATGGAATATGTATCATTTTGTGGTATAATCAATAGGATAAATGTTCTATGAGACATATCATAGAATAGAATACAATTAAGAGAAAGTGGGGCACGAAAAATGGGTTTAAAGACATTTAAAGGTGGCGTCCATCCTTACGAAGGCAAGGAATTAGCAAAGGATGCGCCGATTGTGGAAGTTTTACCCAAGGGCGACCTGGTGTATCCGTTATCACAGCATATCGGAGCACCTGCAAGTCCGATAGTGGCGAAAGGCGACAGAGTATTAAAGGGACAGAAAATCGCAGAAGCGGGCGGTTTTGTATCATCTCCAATTTATGCATCTGCTTCCGGTACTGTAAAAGCTATTGAACCGCGTCGTGTGGCAGTTGGCGATATGGTCAATTCCATCGTGATCGAAAACGACGGAGCGTTCGAAGAGGTTTCTTATACGCCATGTGAAGATGTGACAGCTTTATCAAAAGAAGAGATCATTGGTAAAGTAAAAGAGGCCGGTGTTGTCGGCATGGGAGGTGCGGGTTTCCCGACTCATGTGAAGTTATCACCAAAAGAACCGGAAAAAATTGAGTATATCATTGCAAACTGTGCAGAGTGTGAACCATATCTGACCGCAGATTATCGGAGAATGTTAGAAAATCCGGAAGAGCTGATCGGAGGTATGAAGATCATTCTTCAGATTTTTGACAAGGCAAAGGGTGTATTCGGTATTGAGAATAACAAACCGGACTGTATTGAAAAACTGCAGGAACTTGTAAAGGATGAACCGCGTATTGAAGTATGTCCATTAGAAACAAAGTATCCGCAGGGTGGTGAGCGTCAGTTGATTTATGCTGTGACAGGACGTTCCATCAATTCCAAAATGCTTCCGGCAGATGCAGGATGCATCGTTGACAACGTTGAGACGATCATTGCCATCTACAATGCAGTTAAACTTGGCAAGCCGGTAACAAACCGTATTTCTACGATCACAGGTGATGCGGTAGAGCATCCAGGTAACTTTTTATATAATATTGGTACGAGTTATCAGGAACTTGTCGATGCGGCAGGTGGATTTAAAGTACAGCCTGAGAAGATTATTTCCGGCGGTCCGATGATGGGATTTGCCATGTTTGGATTAGACGTTCCGACCACAAAGACATCATCCTCCCTGTTATGTATGTCACAGGATGAGGTTGCTGCTGCAGAAAAGTTACAGACAGCATGTATCAACTGTGGACGCTGTGTAGAAGCATGTCCGGAGCAGTTGATTCCGTCGAGACTTGCGAAGTTCTCAGATAAGGGACTTTCCGAAGAATTTGAAAAATGGCATGGCTTAGAGTGTGTCGAGTGCGGAAGCTGCAGTTTTGCATGCCCGGCTAAGAGACAGCTTGCACAGTCTATCAAGACCATGAAAAAACAGGTTCTTGCAGCAAAACGCAAAAAATAATGGAAATATGAAAAATAAATTTTTAAAACTGAAGAAAGAGGTGGATTCCTGTGAGTGATTTATATCATGTTTCATCATCACCACATGTGCGTTCTAAAGATACGACGGAAAGAATCATGCTTTATGTAATTATTGCATTGCTTCCGACAACCTTATTTGGTATTTATAACTTTGGATACAGAGCACTGATTTTAATTTTAGTAACAATCGCATCCTGTGTTGCATCAGAGTGGATCTTCAATAAGATCGTACATAAAAAACAGACGATCAATGATTTAAGTGCTGTTGTAACCGGTCTGCTTTTAGCATTAAACCTTCCGGCTACACTTCCATGGTGGGAAGCAGTACTCGGCGGTGTATTTGCAATCGTGGTTGTAAAATGTATGTTCGGCGGATTAGGACAGAACTTCATGAACCCTGCTCTGGGTGCAAGATGTTTTCTTCTGATTGCATTTGCAGCTAACATGACGAACTTTACGATCGATTCCTATACCGGAGCAACGCCGCTTGCAGCAATGAGAAATGGTGATCCGGTCAATACGATGGATATGCTGATCGGACGTACAGCCGGAACAATCGGTGAGACTTCCGCGATCGCGATCCTGATTGGTGCAATTTTCCTGATTTTAATGGGTGTTATCGATCTTAGAATCCCGGCAAGCTATATTATCACATTTATTGTTTTCATGCTTCTTTTCAGCGGACATGGTGCTGACTGGACTTATATTACAGCACAGCTCTGCGGTGGTGGTCTGATGCTTGGTGCTTTCTTTATGGCTACTGATTATGTCACTTCACCGATCACACCAATGGGACAGATCATCTTTGGTATCTGCTGTGGTATCTTTACCGGACTGTTCCGTTGCTTTGGTGCAAATGCAGAAGGTGTTTCTTTTGCAATCATCTTAAGCAATATCTTAGTTCCGATGATCGAGAAATATACAGTTCCGAGAGCATTTGGTATGGTAAAAGAAGCCAAAAAGCAGGAAGGAGGCAAATAAGATGAATAAGAAGATCGTTCATGACGCATTAATTTTATTTGCTTTTACAATCGTACTTGGACTTTTACTTGGAGTTGTGTACGGTGTCACAAAACCTTCAATTGACAAGGTAAATGAAGAAAAAACACAGAATGCCTACAAACAGGTATTTACAGATGCAGATCATTTTACAGATTATGCAGATTTTGATGCAGACGCAGCACAGGCTCTGTTAGATGAAAACGGATATTCCGATGAGATCGAGACAGTAGTTGCAGCACAGGATGCATCCGAAAATACACTTGGTTATGTATTTACGGTAACCGCAAAGGACGGAAGCCAGGGATCTATCACATTCTCCGTAGGTATCCAGAATGATGGAACTGTAAATGGTTATTCCATCACATCTATTTCTGAGACACCTGGTCTTGGTATGAAGGCGCAGGAAGAAGATTTCTACGGTCAGTTTGAAAACAAAAAAGTAGATTCCTTTACCGTTGTTAAGTCAGCTCCGTCAGCCGACAACGAGATCGAAGCAATTTCAGGTTCTACCATTACATCAAAAGCGATGGCTAACGGTGTAAATGCCTGCCTGACATACTTCCAGAATGTTTTAGCGGGAGGTACAAATTAATGAACAAAAATGTAGAACGTTTATATAACGGTATTATCAAGGAGAATCCTACCTTCGTTCTGATGCTTGGTATGTGTCCGACATTGGCGGTTACTTCCTCAGCAATCAATGGACTTGGTATGGGACTTTCCACAACAGTGGTACTTATTTTATCCAATATGCTGATTTCAGCATTCCGTAAAGTGATCCCGGATGGTGTCCGTATGCCGGCATTCATCGTAATCGTTGCATCACTTGTTACCATGGTTCAGTTTATCATGCAGGCATATACACCAAGCCTTTCCGAGTCTTTAGGTGTATATATTCCTCTTATCGTAGTAAACTGTATCATCCTTGGACGTGCAGAAAGTTATGCTTCTAAGAACCCGGTAATCCCGTCTATGTTTGATGGTATTGGTATGGGACTTGGATTTACATTTGGTCTTACCTGCATCGGTTTGATCCGTGAACTTTTAGGAGCAGGTCAGATCTTCGGATTCCAGATCTTATCCTTAAAATGGTTTACACCGATCACAATTTTCGTTATGGCTCCTGGTGCATTCTTAGTATTGTCCTGTCTGGTTGCTATTATGAACATTGTAAGAGCGAAGATGGAAGCAAAAGGAAAACCGTTAGCAGAGCCTGCAGGATGCTTGAGCGGCGACTGCTCCGGCTGCAGCCAGGCTGCACACTGCAGCGGTAAAGCAACTGTAAAAGCAGATGCTGCCGGAAAAGAAGAGTAGGAGGATAGGTACAGATGAAAGAATTACTTTTGATTGCAATCGGTTCTGCGATTGTAAATAACGTTGTATTAAGTCAGTTCCTTGGTATCTGTCCGTTCTTAGGAGTTTCCAAGAAAACAGAGACAGCAGCCGGAATGGGCGGTGCAGTTGTGTTCGTTATCACGATTTCCTCGTTTGTAACAGCACTGATCTATAAATTTATTCTTGCAAACAGCTATCTGATGAGCAAGGGGATCGATCTTACTTATTTACAGACGATCGTATTTATTCTTGTTATCGCAGCATTAGTACAGTTTGTTGAGATGTTCTTAAAGAAATCAATGCCGGCATTGTATCAGAGTTTAGGTGTATACCTTCCTCTTATCACTACAAACTGTGCCGTATTAGGTGTTGCATTAACAAACGTTACAAAAGAATATGGAATCTTAGAGAGTGTTGTAAATGGTTTTGCAACTGCATTCGGATTCCTGATCGCGATCGTTCTGATGGCAGGTCTGCGTGAAAAAATTGAATACAATGATATTCCAAAACCATTTCAGGGTACTGCGATCGTTCTGATCACAGCAGCTTTGATGTCTATCGCGTTTATGGGATTCTCAGGAATGATTTAGGAGGAAAAATAAGATGAACGTTACAGCAATATTAGTTGCAGCCCTTGTTGTGGGCGGCGTAGGTATCTTGATTGGATTTTTCCTTGGTATTTCCGGAGAAAAATTCAAAGTAGAAGTTGATGAGAAGGAAGTTGCCATCTTAGGCGAACTTCCAGGAAATAACTGTGGTGGTTGTGGTTATGCCGGATGTTCCGGACTTGCTGCAGCGATCGCAAAAGGTGAAGCACCAGTCAACCAGTGTCCGGTCGGCGGAGCTCCAGTTGCAGCTAAGATCGGTGCAATCATGGGTGTAGATGCAGGTGCAGGTGAGAAAAAAGTTGCTTTCGTAAAATGTGCAGGAACCTGTGACAAGACACAGAAAGATTACGAGTATACTGGTAATGAGGATTGTGCATCTATGATGTTCGTTCCAAACGGTGGACCAAAGGCATGTAACTATGGATGTTTAGGTTTTGGCTCCTGCGTAAAGGCATGTCCGTTTGATGCAATCCATATCGTAGATGGTATAGCGCTGGTTGATAAAGAAGTATGTAAGGCATGTGGTAAATGTGTGGCTGTCTGCCCGAAACACTTAATCGAACTGGTTCCTTACTCAGCAAAACATATTGTTCAGTGTAGTTCTAAGGATGTCGGCAAGAATGTAATGAAGGCATGTTCCGTTGGATGTATCGGATGTCATCTCTGTGAGAAGAACTGTCCGAAGGATGCCGTACATGTCATTGACAATGTAGCATATATTGATCAGGAAAAATGTGTCGGATGTGGTATCTGTGCACAGAAATGTCCGAAGAAGATTATTCTTTAATTTAAGTACAATTAGAAGAACAAAAGAACAGGCTGCTCAAAGCGGTCTGTGCTTTTGTATATTATTTTATAAACATTCAAAAAAATAAGTGATAAAAAATTGTTATTAACACAAAAATATGATAAAATATCACTATAACAATATATTTTTTGTGAAAATTATACAAAGCGGGAGGACAAAATGGAACTTATTTACGCAAATGATAATTGTACCGGATGCAACAAATGTGTAAGAGATTGTCCGGTGCTGATCGCCAATGTTGCAACAGATGCAGGAAAGGTAACAGTTGACTCTGAAAAATGTATTGCATGTGGGGCATGTTTTGATGCATGTGAGCATAATGCCAGAGAATATCAGGATGACACAAAATCATTTTTTACAGCATTAGAAGCAGGAAAAAAGATTTCTGTTATTTTAGCTCCTGCATTTTTGGCAAATTATCCGCATGAGTATAAAAAGGTACTTGGATATCTGAAGGAAAAAGGTGTAACTCATATTTACAGTGTTTCTTTCGGTGCAGATATCACGACATGGGGATATTTAAAATATATTACAGAACATCAGTTTCTGGGTGGCATTTCCCAGCCATGTCCGGCAGTTGTCAATTATGTGGAAAAATATATTCCGGAATTACTGCCGAAAATGATGCCGATTCATAGTCCGATGATGTGTATGGCAATTTACATAAAAAAATATTTAAAATGTGATGATGAACTTGCATTTATCAGTCCTTGTATCGCAAAGAAGACAGAGATTACAGATCCAAATTGCTATGGCTATGTAAAATATAATGTGACATTTAAAAAGCTTTTTGAAACGATTGGAAATAAATATCAGGGCTGTAAGGAATATGAGGACGAACTGGAATATGGCATGGGTGCTCTTTATCCGATGCCGGGTGGTTTAAGAGAAAACGTAGAACATTTCCTTGGAAAAGAACAGGTGGTAAGACAGGTAGAAGGCGAAAAGGAAGCCTATCGCTATCTGCATGAGTATTTAGAACGTATCAAAAAGAATAAGAGACAGCCGTTTATGGTCGATATTTTAAACTGCTCTAAGGGATGCATCTATGGAACAGCTACTGAGTTAGAGCGCAATACGGATGATGTTATGCTCACACTCAGTGATATGAGAAACAAAACGGCAAATGCAGGAGCAGACGCGAAAAGAGGATTGTTTGGCAAGAAGACAAAGAATGGTTCACCATGGGACGAATCCGTACCGGAGAAGGATCGTTTGGTAAATCTGATGAAAGCATTTGAAGATTTAGATATCAATGATTTTGTACGCAAATATACAAACAAAAGTGTTGAGATTAAAGAGCCTGCGGAGCATGAAATGCAGGAGATTTTTGCTTCCATGAATAAGACGGATGCTGCCAGCCAGAAAATGAATTGTGAGTCCTGTGGTTATTCTTCCTGTCGCAATATGGCAAGGGCAATTTATAATGGTGTAAATGTCAAGGAAAACTGTGTACATTATGTCAAGAGTGTTGCGGAGAATGAAAAAGAAAAGATCCAGAATCTGATGGAAGAGGAACAGCAGAAACAAGAAATTCATAATCAGAAACTTGCCGATATTACAGAACAGTTTGTATCTTTGAGTGAAAATATTGATCAGCTGGGTGACGCGAATGAAACTTCGGCAAATGAGGCGACCACGCTTGCACAGCATATTCAGGAGATCTCCAATTTCTGTCAGGAGTTAAACAGTTCATTGGCAACGATGTCTGATTTTATCAATATTTATAAAGCAAGCAATGAGGATATTTCTTCCATAGCAGGGCAGACAAATCTTCTTTCCCTGAATGCTTCCATAGAGGCGGCAAGGGCTGGAGAGGCTGGACGTGGATTTGCAGTAGTTGCAAGTGAGATACGTGAATTGTCCGATTCGACGAAAAAACTGATTGTAGAGAACAATGCAAAAGCAGAAGAAATCATTCCTAAGATTAATGCAAGCATTGATTCTATCAAAGATCTGATTGAAAATATCAATGAAATGAATGAGAAGGTGGCAACGATTGCAGCAACATCGGAGGAAATTTCGTCACAGACATCCTGTGTACAGAGTATGGCAGATGAACTGCGTGATGCGGTAGAAAATATTTAAGCAAATAGAATTGGTTTGCATAAAAAGCAGTAAAAAGGTGACATTACGTTTCCTGCCAATATTATATGACATAAAAAACATCCGGCAACTAAAAAAGGTCTGCCGGATGTTTTTTGATCAAATAGATTTAAAACTGATTTTGTGTAAATATTACAAGCTCCTGCATCTTTGAGGCAATAGTATCAAGGATATCTGTATTTTTATTTTCGGCTTCTAATGTTTCGTGTGCATGAGCAGTAAGCTCTTCTGAGATGGCAGAGAGTGTCTGGACGGAATCAGAAATGACCTGGTTTGCATCTTTTAACTCTGAGGTACTTACGGTCAGGTTCTGGATACCACTCTGAATGGAGAGCGTGTTTTCCTGAATCGAGGAGAAACTGTTTGCCGTGTTTTTAGCACTTTCTTTTTCCTGATTGATTCCATCGATCATTTGCTGGATGACTGTGACAACTTCGTTGATAGCTGAAGTAACATTCTGGATCAGTTCCGTGATCTTTACAGTTGCTTCTTTTGTCTGGGAAGCCATTCCGGTAATCTCTGATGCAACCACTGCAAATCCCTTCCCGGCATCTCCGGCTCTTGCAGCTTCAATACTTGCGTTTAATGCAAGAAGACTGGTCTGGGAAGTGATACCGCCGATCAGTTCCACGATAGAATGCATTTCTTCCATGTTATGGTTCAGAGTTTCTAACTTTGATGCGGCATCCACGCTGTTTTGGACAGAGGTATCTACCTGGCTGGCGAGAAGCTGCATGGAACTACTGCCTTCTGTCACGATATCTAAAGTGTGTTTCATGTTTGCATCGATCTGCTGTGTTACATCATTGACGATCACAATCTTATCCTGAATTTCCTGTGTCTGGGAACCCTGTTCCATTACGGCATTCGTTGCTTCGGCAGCACCGCTTGATACTTCCTGCATTGCATGCTGTGTGGTCTGAGCTGCAGTGCTCAATTTATCAAGCTCCTGATGGATGCTGTTGATCTTCTGATTGACGTGGTCTGATAATTCAGAGAGGTTTGCCAGCAGTTTTTCGGACTGTGACTGTGATTCCTCTGCATGCTGTATTTTCTGTGCCATATTGATATTTAATGTCTGTGATGTAAAATAAGAATAAATACCGACCATGATCATGATGACAACCTGGATCACGGCATTGTCCTGTCCGGAGTAGCCAAACTTTCCGGTCTGAGCCCCCATAATTGTAATGATGAGACTTTCGATGACTGTTCCGGTATTGATTATGAGAGAGTATTTGGCATCATTATAAACTGAGATGATTAAGATCATCGGGATAACAAATAAAAATACGAGACCGTTGGTTGCAGTGAAGATTGCAAAACTGTAAAAAACAGCGAAACCGATGGCAACAAGATGCTGGATCGCGGGTGTTTCATGTGACTTATTCCAAAAGAAAAACTCTGCAATAACCGGTCCAAAACCCAAAACTGCGAAGATAATGATATATCCCCAGGTTTGAAGTCCGGAAAGCGCCTGCAGGATACAGAAAAGTGTCATGATACTTGAATCAATCAGATGTGCATACATACAGGTTTTGTTATTTCGTTCAAGATCGCTGAAAGTGGTTTGCTTCATAAATAAAGTCTCCTCTTATATATAGTTATTCAGTAGGAATAGTGAAAAAACTTTGGTTCTATTGTACTACTTTTAAGTGGAAGATACAAGAAACTTACGCTGGGCTATTTGAAAATTCTTCTAAATAGGAAAGATAACGTTCAGACAGCTTTACTTTCGTATAAACTTCTGCATATTCCTTTGGCGGGAGTGTATCAACATAATTTTCGGGAAAATCCTTTTTGATTCCGGCAGCCTTTGCGAGATCTACGGCTTTGTTATATGCCACGGCAGCCTTTTCCTCACTGGAATAAGTGCCGACAAGATAATTGCCATTGATGTGGATCATTGTGCGATATTTTGTGATCCCTTTCACGATATGACGCAAGACACCGTGAAAACGATTGATCACAAGAATATTGGCATAGCGATAGTCGTAAGAATCTCCATTTACAAACTGATAATCTCTTCCGGCAACTGCGTATGGACGGATCCCATAACGTGAAAGAATGGAATACTGCATTCCGTAATCACTGACAAAAAGATGTCCCTGCCGCTTCTGGATCTTATGGCTGGAATAATAAAAAAGATCATCAATATCAAATTTTAATTCCTCATGTTCGGAAAGAAAATAGCTGAAATATCCTTTGCGCAGATAGATCGGATTTTTAAAATAAAGTCCATTGTCCCGGAAATTAAGCAGAATGATGATTTTTTCATGAGGGAGAATATTTTTGTGTGAATAGACATTGTCAATGGTTATGACGGCGTCAGAAAGAGTCTGGGATGCTTCCTTATAAGCCAGATGCGCCATTTCTTCTGAAGCAAAACTTCCAAGGCTGATGTGTTTGCCGGAATAATTGATGCTTGTACGATAGTAGATGGTTCCATCTTTTTTTGTGGCAGGAAAAACGCCTTTTAACATAAGAATTCTCCATTTCAAAAAATGTTATGGTGCATTAGTGAGTTGTATTCAGCATATCACGTTTCGAAGCAGGATGCAACCGGCTGCAATTTTGGTAAAATAATATTTTCATACGTTAAAGCATTGACATGAAGCAATCGTTTCCTATATAATGTTTAGAAAGTATTGGGAATCATACGAAAACGTATTGATATAATACCGAACAGTATTAGAACCCCGAAATTTGATTACGATGAATAAAAAGATAAGAGGACGAAGAAAATGGAATTAATGTATGCAAGCACAAGAGACGCAAATGAAAAAGTGACAGCATCACAGGCAATTTTAAAAGGACTGGCAAATGATGGCGGTTTATATGTACCGACTGAGATTCCGTCTTTGGATGTAAGCATGGAAGAACTTTCTAAGATGACTTATCAGGAGACTGCCTATGAAGTGCTCAAACTGTTTCTGACAGATTATACAGAGGAGGAACTGAAAAACTGTATTAATGCTGCCTATGATAGTAAGTTTGATACAGAAGAGATTGCACCGTTGGTGGATGCGGATGGTGCGTATTATCTTGAATTGTTCCATGGTCCGACGATAGCTTTTAAAGATATGGCATTATCCATTCTGCCACATCTTCTAATCACTGCTGCAAGAAAGAACAATGTCAAAAATGATATTGTGATCCTGACTGCTACTTCCGGCGATACCGGAAAAGCAGCACTGGCAGGATTTGCAGATGTAAAGGGAACGAAGATCATTGTATTTTATCCAAAGAATGGTGTCAGCCCGGTACAGGAAAAACAGATGGTAACACAGAAAGGTGATAATACCTTTGTTGTCGGTATCCACGGTAACTTTGATCAGGCACAGACCGGCGTTAAGAAAATGTTTTCAGATACAGAGCTTGCAAAGGAGATGGATGCTGCAGGATATCAGTTTTCTTCTGCAAACTCGATCAATATTGGACGTCTGGTTCCGCAGATCGCATATTATGTCTATGCATATGCAAAATTATATGCAAACGGTGTGATCGCAAAAGATGAGAAGATCAATATTGTGGTTCCTACCGGTAACTTTGGAAATATCCTGGCTGCATTTTATGCAAAAAATATGGGAATCCCGGTTGCAAAACTGATCTGTGCTTCAAATGAGAACAAAGTCCTTTATGATTTCTTCTCCACAGGCACATATGATAAGAACCGTGAATTTATGCTGACAAGTTCTCCTTCTATGGATATTCTGATCTCCAGTAATTTAGAGCGTCTGATCTACCGTATTGCCGGAGAGGATGCAGCTAAGAATGCGGCATTGATGAAAGAACTTAATACAACTGGTAAATACGAGATTACATCAGAGATGAAAGAGAAACTTGCTGACTTTTACGGCAATTATGCGAGTGAGAAAGAAACTGCGGATACCATCCGCGATCTGTATGAGAAAACCGGTTATGTGATTGATACACACACAGCAGTTGCTGCATCCGTATATCACAAGTACAAAAAAGACACAAATGATGCGGAAACAAAGACTGTGATCGCTTCCACAGCCAGCCCATTTAAATTCAGCAGAAGTGTTATGGATGCCATTGATCCAAAATATGATTCTTTATCAGAGTTTGAATTAGTGGATGAATTAAGCAAGATCGGTAACGTAAAAATCCCGCAGGCAATTGAGGAGATCCGTAGTGCTGAGGTACGTCATAAGACGGTATGCGAAGTAGAAGAGATGCCAAAGGTTGTAAAACAGTTCCTCGGAATGTAAAAAGAATAGAAAACGGCTGTGCCCAAAGGCACAGCCGTTTTTACTGTTCATAATAACAGTCACTCTATTGTTTATGATGTACCTGTTTACAGTTCATTATGAATCAAA
>ENA-UOJT01001876-UOJT01001876.1-human-gut-metagenome-genome-assembly--contig:-C15-NODE-1876-length-13038-cov-27.179003_pt1 | contig 13038 bp, 10 predicted proteins | sample MGYA00242357_ERZ723904 | MGnify/ENA metagenome assembly ERZ723904 | reverse complement strand
CCGCACCTCGCTCGCCGTATCGGCACTTAGAATTATGCGGTATTGCCCTAAAAATATACGGTAAAACGCGCATGTCTATCTGCGGGCGGTGCGCCATAACAATCAGGCGGCGGGAAACAGAATCCCGACCGGGAAAGGAAAAACAATGAAACGTATTCTGGTCGTAGAAGACGAAGCCAGCATCCGCGAACTTGTGGCACTGAACCTGAAAATGACAGGCTGGGAAGTATTGGAAGCCCCCAGCGCGGAACGTGCGCTGGAGTTGATCCAGAAAAATCCCCCCTGCGATGTAGCGCTGCTGGATATCATGCTGCCGGGCATGGATGGGTTTTCGCTGTGCGAAACCATCCGCCACGGCGACCCGTACATCGGTATTATTATGGCGTCCGCCAAAGGGCAGGAGAGCGATAAGATCCGCGGCCTTTCCATCGGCGCGGATGATTACATCACCAAGCCGTTCTCGGTGTCGGAGCTGATGGCCCGCGTGGAAGCGCTGGCCCGCCGAGTGCGCCGCAGCGCCACTGCGGACGATGAACAGGCAGGCTCCGAGCCGGATCAGCTGGTCAGCGGCCCTTTTGTGCTGGATGAAAAAAGCCGCGTGCTGTACAAATCCGGCAAGCCCATTGACCTGACCCAGGTGGAATTTCAGATCATGGAGCTGTTTTTCCGCAACCCCGGCACTGCCCTGGTGCGCGAAAAGATCCTGGAAGGCGTTTGGGGCAAGGGATATTTCGGCGATGTCAAGATCGTGGATGTCAACATCCGCCGCCTGCGCATGAAAGTGGAAGATGAACCCAGCAGCCCCCAGCACATTTTGACCGTCTGGGGCTATGGCTACCGCTGGAACGCATAATTACCGCATTTTTATGGAAAGGGGGCTGCCGCCTGTGCAGAGCATTACCCGCCGCTGGCTGCGCGGCAGCCTGCTGATTACCATTTGCATCCTGGCTGCGGCGCTGGGGCTGTTTTTGTATTACAGCCACCAGAATTTGTACGGCGGGGTGCAGCGTGCCATGCAGGCGCGGTTTTCCACCGTGGAGGGACGTTTGCAGGCAACCGGCACCGCCGGCAGCAGCCAGGCAACGTCTGAAAGCCGCAGCCAGTCCCTGCGCCGCACGGTGGAACAGTTTGATGAAAAAGATAAGTTCGAGTTCATGCTGTTGGATTCCTCCGGCGTGGTGCTGGCAACCTCCAGCGGCACCATGAACAAGAATCTGCTGAGCGAGGGCAGGGATTTTTATCAGGCGGTCACCGGCTCCACCGGCAGCGGCATGGTCACTTTCCGCACAGCGGACGGCGAACACGTGATGGCTGTTACCAGCCTGGTGCCTTATGCGGCGGGCAATGTGACGGCCATGCGCCTTGTTACCAGCCTGACGCTGGTGGACCGCCAGTGGTACAGCACGCTGATGGTTTCGTTCGGCGTGGCGGCGGTGGTGCTGGGGTTTGCGGTGTTCAGCGGCCTGTTTTTTATCCGCACCATTGTGCGGCCGCTGGGCCAGGTGGAAGCCACCGCCAATCGCATTGCCCATGGCGATTTGATCACCCGCCTGCCGGATGCCCCGTATGACGATGAAATCGGCCGCCTGTGCAAAGCCATCAACCAGATGGCCGAGGACCTGACAAAAACGGAACGAATGAAAAACGAGTTCATCTCCTCTGTCAGCCACGAACTGCGCACTCCGCTGACCAGCATCAAAGGCTGGGTGGAAACCATCGCCAACATCCGTGACCCCGATGACGAAAACTACCGCAAGGGTATTACCATTATCCGCAGTGAGACCGACCGCCTGTATGATATGGTGGAGGAACTGCTGGATTTTTCCCGCCTGCAAAACGGCATCAAGCTGAACTGCGAGGTGCTGGATTTTGTGGCCGAAGCCACCGACGCTGCCCTGTTTGTGGAAGCCCGCATCCGGCAGGAGGGGCTGCACCTTGTGTATGACGAACCGCCGGAGCCGTATCCCGTTTGGGCTGACCCCGCCCGCCTGCGCCAGGTGTTTGTCAACGTATTTGATAACGCCATCAAATATTCGCCGCCGGAAGGAACCATTTTCTTTACTCTGACCCGCACCGCCACCACCGTAACGGCCAGCATCCGGGACCAGGGCCGCGGCATTGCGCCGGATGACCTGCAAAACGTAAAGATGAAATTCTTCAAAGCCAAAAACGCCGTGCGTGGTTCCGGCATCGGCCTGGCGGTGGTGGATGAGATCACCAAAGCACTGGGCGGTACGGCGGATATCACCTCAACGTTGGGGCAGGGTACCACCGTTACCATCACCATGCCCATCTACCACGCTGGGCAGGAACATCTGCACGAGCCGATTTGACCGCAAAAATAAAGGAGAACCCATGCCGCAAGAACAACGTCCAACTGAAAAATTCCGTACCTCTGTGGGCGGCCAGGCCCTGATGGAGGGCATTATGATGCGCGGCCCTGAAAAAATCTGCTGCGCGGTACGCCGCCCGGACGGCACGATTGATCTGAGCTATTCCGATGTGACCACCCACTGGTACAATAAAGTTCCCCTGGTGCGCGGAGTGTGCAATATGGTGGAAAACCTGATGAACGGGTACAAATACCTGATGCACTCCGCCGATATTGCCATGACGGAAGAGGAAAAAGAGGAAGAAAAGCAGAACGAGAGCAAGCTGGACCGCTGGCTGGACGAACACGCCGGCCCCAAGGTACAAAGTGCGCTGATGACCCTTTCCGCCTGCGCAGGTGTAGCGCTGGCAATTTTTCTGTTTACCTTTCTGCCTACGTTCCTGACTGGGCTGGTGGCAAAAGTGATTCCCATGGGGCGCTGGCCGCGGGTCATCTTGGAAGCAGTGCTCAAGCTGGCAATCTTTTTGGGTTACATGTTCCTCTGCACCCGCATGAAGGAAATCCACCGCATGTTCCAGTACCACGGGGCTGAGCACAAAACGATTGCCTGCTATGAAGCAGGTGAGGAATTGACGGTTGCTAACATCCGCAGACATACGCGGTTCCACCCCCGCTGCGGCACCAGTTTTTTGATTCTGGTCATTCTGGTCAGCATTGTGCTGTATGCGGTGCTGCCGTGGAGCGGTACCATGCTGCGCGTGCTGTACAAGCTGGCCATGCTGCCGCTGCTGGTGGGCATCTGTTATGAGATTTTGAAATGGGCAGGGCGTTCCAACTCGCTGCTGGCACGGGCTGTTTCGGTGCCGGGGCTTTGGCTGCAGCACCTGACGACCTTTGAGCCGGAAGATGACATGATTGAAGTAGCCATCGCCGCCGTTACCCCCGTACTGCCCCAAAAGCCGGAGGACGGCCAATGGTAACGCCGCTTGCCCCACAGCAGCTGGCGGGCATTCTGCCGCGCCAGGCTGTGCGCATGGTGCAGGATGCTCTGCAGGCCGCAGGCTGCCCCGATGCTGATTACGACGCCCGCGAACTGCTGCGCATTGCCGCTGGAAAAGATCCGCGCTTGCTGTTTGACCCGCTTACCCGGCCGCAGGCTGAGTGCCTGGCGGAACTGGCGGCTCAGCGCATGCAGCGGGTGCCGCTGCAATACCTGGCAGGGGAGTGGGACTTTCTGGGGTTGACCTTCAAAGTCGGCCCCGGTGTGCTCTGCCCCCGCGCAGACAGCGAGGTGGTGTGCGAAACTGCCATTGAGCTGTTGCAGCAGATGGCAAAACCTGAGCCCCGGGTGCTGGACCTGTGTGCCGGAACTGGCTGCCTGGGCATTGGCATCCGCCATTTTGTGCCAAGTGCCGGCGTGACCTGCGTGGAAAAAAGCCCGCAGGCGCTGCAATACCTGCAAGCCAACGTACATGGCACCGGTGTGCAGGCAAAGGCAGCGGATGTGCTGCAATACTGGCGAGAGCTTATGCCCCAAAGCGTGCAGCTGATCATCTCCAACCCGCCGTACCTGACCGGGGCAGAGATGCAGGCCCTGATGCCGGAGACCGCCCACGAGCCAGCTATGGCGCTGGACGGCGGAACGGATGGGTTGGATTTTTACCGCGCCATTGCCGCCCACTACCGTGATATTGTCTGCCCCGGTGGGTGGCTGGTGTTTGAAATTGGCTGTGCCCAGCGGGCGGATGTGATGGAGATATGCCGCCAAAACGGCTGGCAGCAAGTGCAGGCAAGGAAGGATTACGGCGGCAACGACCGTGTGGTGTACGCCCAACGGGTGAAATAAATCTGATTTTCAACGTTTTGCAGCTGAAATGTGGAAAATGCGAAGAAAATTTTGAAAAGATGACAACAAATGGTTGTAATTCGCGCCGCGATTGGTTATAATAATACCTGATAAACGCAGGACGACCATTTGGATAGCGGCGCACCTGCCGTACAAAATAAAAACAGCACCGCAGTTGCCTGTGGTGCATATGGGATACAACGCACGATCGCTCAGATAAGGAGATATAAACTTATGGCAGCAAAAAAGGAAAGTTCATCCAAGCAGCTCCCCACCGGCCCGGCAGGGGATAAAAAGGCAGCGCTGGAGACGGCACTGGCCCAGATCGAAAAGCAGTTTGGCAAAGGCGCCGTGATGAAGCTTGGGACCAACGTTGCCATGCAGGTGGATGCCATTTCCACCGGCAGCCTGGGGCTGGACCTGGCGCTGGGCATCGGCGGCCTGCCACGCGGACGCATCATTGAGGTATATGGGCCGGAATCTTCCGGTAAAACCACCCTGGCCCTGCATGTTCTGGCTGAAGCCCAGAAGCTGGGCGGCGAGGTTGCCTTTATCGACGTTGAGCATGCCCTGGATCCCACCTATGCCCGCGCCCTTGGCGTTGACATTGACAGCCTGCTGGTCAGCCAGCCGGATACCGGCGAGCAGGCCATGGAAATCTGCGAAGCTCTGGTACGCTCCGGCGCGATTGACGCTATTGTTGTGGACTCTGTTGCTGCCATGGTGCCCAAAGCCGAAATTGAAGGCGAAATGGGTGATTCCCACGTTGGCCTGCAGGCCCGCCTGATGAGCCAGGCTCTGCGTAAGCTGACCGGCATCATCGGCAAAACAAACACCGTCTGCATCTTTATTAACCAGCTGCGCGAAAAAGTCGGTGTGATGTACGGCAACCCTGAAGTGACCACCGGCGGCCGCGCCCTGAAATATTATTCCTCTGTACGTATTGATGTGCGCCGCATTGAGGGCCTGAAGGACGCCAGCGGTTCCTTTATCGGCAACCGTACCCGCGCCAAGATCGTCAAGAACAAAGTGGCACCCCCGTTCCGTGAGGCCGAGTTTGACATCATGTTCGGCGAGGGAATCTCCAAACTGGGCGAAATGATCGATCTGGGTGCTAAGCTGGGCATTGTGCAAAAGAGCGGCGCATGGTTCAACTATGGCGATATCCGCCTGGGCCAGGGCCGCGATAACGCCAAGCTCTACCTGAAAGAACACCCTGATGTGGCTGCTGAGATTGAAAAGCAGGTGCGCGAAAATGCGGACCGTCTGCTGGCGGCCGGCAAAAAGGGAACCGTGAAGCCGCTGGAGAAGCCGGCTGTTACCCCCGTTGCTGCTGAAGATGCCCCTGCCGCTCCCATGGCGGATACACCCAAGACCACCGGCAGCGAGATGGACCTCGACATCATGGTTGACGAGTAAGCGATGCCGAAGCTGACACAGGTAAAAGAAACAAAAAGAGGCCGCTATGCGCTGTTCTTTGACGGCGAGTTTGCCTTTTCGCTGGACGAGGACACCTTTGCCATGGCGGGGCTGCATACCGGGGATGAGCTGGAAGAATGGCAGATCCATGACCTGCAGACCAAAAGCGACACCCGCAAGGCTGTGGATAAAGCCATGGACCTGCTGGCCCTGCGGGACCATGCAGCCGGGGAGCTTTATCAAAAGCTCTGCCGCAGCTTTGACCCCCACAGCGCTGCCGCCGCCGTGGCAAAAATGCAGGAGCTGAACCTGCTGGATGACGCCGGTTTTGCCCGCCGCCGTGCGGCGGAGCTGCTGCGCAAGCGCAAGAGCCGCCGTGCAATTTTGGATGATCTGCACGCCAAAGGCATTGACCGCGGCGCGGCCGCCGAAGCGGTGGAAGCTCTGTTTGCCCAAAGCGAGGAGGACGGGGAGGAAAACCCGGAGCTGGCCAATGCCCGTGCACTGGTGGAACGCCACTATGCCGCAAAGCTGGCACAGGGCAAATGGCAGCAGGTAGCTGCCGCTTTGGCACGGCGCGGGTTCTCCCACAGCGTGATCCGCCAGGCATTGGCAGATGCCGAGACAGAAGAAACCGAAGCGTAACACAAAAAAGTACACACCGCAGGGGCAAAAAATGCTCCTGCGGCATTGTGGTATCAATGCACCGAACGGATAACTTTGCCTGAATTTTGCCCAAGCAAGCGGCAGAGCCCAACATAACATACTGAAAAGAGAGACAGGAACAACCATACATGAATATTGCAATTATTTCCCTTGGATGCCCCAAAAACCAGGTCGATGCTGATGTATTCTGCCACGCGCTGATCAAGGCGGGCCACCAGACGGTTGCGGACCCCGAACAGGCGGACATTATTATTGTCAACACCTGCGGCTTTATCCAGTCCGCTAAAGAGGAAGCCATTGAAAACATTTTGATGGCCTGCCAGTATAAGCAGCAGAACCCCAACCTGAAGGTGATCGTGACCGGCTGCCTGGCTGAGCGCTATAAAACCCAGATTGTGAGCGAAATGCCGGAAGTGGACGCCGTTGTGGGCATTGGCTCCAACGCCGCTCTGCCCGCCATTGTGGAGCGCCTGACCGCCAACGGCGCGGGCCAGGTGGAAAGCTATGGCCCCAAATGCGATATGGAGCTGGGCGGTGCCCGTGTTATCAGCACGCCGCGCCACTATGCTTACCTGAAAATTGCCGAAGGCTGCAACAACCGCTGCCATTACTGCGCCATCCCGCTCATCCGCGGCCCGCTGCGCAGCCGCCCCATTGACGACTGTGTTGCCGAAGCTCGCTGGCTGGCCGGGGAGGGCGTGAAAGAGCTGATCCTGGTGGCGCAGGACCCCACCGCTTACGGCGAGGACTGGGGCAAACCCGGCGCAGTTTGCGAACTGTTGGATAAGCTGAACACCATTGAGGGCATCCGCTGGATCCGTGTGCTGTACGCCTACCCGGAGCGTATCTCCGATGAATTCATCGCAGCCCTTGTGCGCAACAATAAGGTTGTGCCGTATCTCGATCTGCCCATCCAGCACTGCGATGACGAGGTGCTGAAAAACATGAACCGCCGCGGCGGCCGCAAAGAAATTGAGGATGCCATCCGCCGCCTGCGCGCGGCCATCCCCAACATCACGCTGCGCACCACCCTGATTGCAGGTTTCCCTGGTGAGACCGAGGAACAGTACAGCGAGCTGTGCGACTTTGTCAAAACCGTCAAGTTTGACCGCCTGGGCTGCTTTGCCTATTCCGCCGAGGAAAACACCGTGGCCGCCAAGATGGACAACCAGATTGACGAGGAAGTCAAGCAGCGCCGCGCAGACCACATTATGGAGCTGCAGGCCGAGATCAGCGCGGAAAAGGAAGCAGAAAAGGTCGGCAAGACCTATGAGTGCATCTGCGATGGCGTGGACGATGAAACCGGCATGTACCTGCTGCGCTCCGCAGCAGACTGCCCGGAAATTGATGGCAGCATCATGACCCCGGCAGATACCCCGCTGAAAGCCGGCGCGTTCTATAACGTTACCATCACCGATGCCGATACTTATGATCTTTATGGTTATGCGGAAAGCAAAGTGGAGGAATAAACCATGAATCTGCCTAACAAATTAACGATGATGCGTGTCATCATGGTGCCGTTCTTTATGGTATTTGCTGCCATGAGCCATATGGGCACGCTCCAGTTCAACGCAACGTATGCCTTGATAGCGGGCATTCTGTTTGCTGTGGCCAGCTTTACGGATTTCCTGGATGGGTACCTGGCCCGCAAAAACCACCTGGTAACGGACTTTGGCAAGTTTATGGACCCGCTGGCTGATAAAATGCTCACCACCGCCGCCATTATTTATATGGTGGTGGACGGTGTCTGCTCCCCCGTGGTGCTGGCCATCATCATGTTCCGCGAGTTTGCTGTGGCCGGTGTGCGCATGATTGCGGCAGAGTCCGGTACCGTCATTGCCGCAAACATGTGGGGCAAGGTCAAAACCGTGCTGCAGATGGTCACCATCATCTTCTATTACTTTGCCATGGCGCTCGCCCCGGCGGACGGCGTTGGGGTTATCAGCTTTACCACCCAGGTGCTGTGCTGGGCCGTTGCTGCCGTTACCGCACTTTCCGGCTGCATCTACCTGTGGCAGAATCGTTCCTGCTTTATGCAGGCAAAATGATGCTGCCCCCTTGCAACCGCTTATCAGGACGGCTATAATAAATCTGAACGGTTTGCAGGTTTAGCCGCGCCGTACCAGCAAAGTTGGGAAAGGAAGTTCCTGTCCATGCAGATTTTTAATACCATGACCCGCAAAAAGGAAGATTTTATCCCGCAGGAGCCGGGCGTTTATCGCGTTTACGTCTGCGGCCCTACGGTGTATAACTATATCCATATCGGCAATGCGCGCCCCATGATCGTGTTTGACACGCTGCGCCGCTATCTGGAGTACCTTGGCAACAAGGTGCTGTATGTCTCCAATATCACAGATATTGACGATAAACTGATCAAAAAAGGCCAGGAGGACGGCACCACCATGCAGGAGGTTGCCCGCAAGTTCGAGGCCGAGTACATCAAAGATTCCGAGGGCCTGAACGTTAAGGCCCCCACCGTGCGCCCCCGCGCAACCGAGCATATCGGTGAGATCATCAAGATCGTCAAGGACCTGGTCGAATCCGGACATGCTTACGTTGCCCGCAACGGCGATGTCTACTTCCGCGTTAAGTCTGATCCCGGTTACGGCAAGCTGAGCCACCTGAACCTGGACGACCTGGAAAGCGGCAACCGCGAACTGCGCAGCCAGATGGATGACGACCTGAAAGAAGAACCCGCAGATTTTGCTGTCTGGAAGGCCGCCAAGCCGGGCGAGCCTTCCTGGAACAGCCCCTGGGGCCAGGGCCGTCCGGGCTGGCACATTGAGTGCAGCGCCATGGCCCGTAAGCACCTGGGCAAGACCATCGACCTGCATGCAGGCGGCCAGGACCTGATCTTCCCCCATCACGAAAACGAGATCGCACAGTCGGAGTGCGCCAACGGCTGCACCTTCAGCCATTACTGGATGCACAACGGCTTTTTGAACATCAACAACCAGAAGATGTCCAAGAGCGCCAACAACTTCTTTACCGTGCGTGAAATTGCCGATAAGTACGGCTATGAGCCGATCCGTTATTTTATGCTCACCGCTGGTTACCGCATGCCGCTGAACTATACGGTGGACCTGATCGAGAGCTGCAAGAACAGCTTGGAGCGCCTGTACACCTGCCGCGATAACCTGGATTTTGCCATCCGCAATGCCCATGGCACTGACACTGCCCTGACTGAAAAGTGCGAAGAAGCACGCAAAAAGTTCAAGACCGCCATGGATGACGACCTGAACACTCCCGATGCTCTGGCCGCCATTTTTGAGTTCGTCAAGGACATCAACACCATGTCCGATGCTGCCGATAAGGCCACGTTGGAAAAGGCCGCCGCCACGTTTGACGAGCTGACCGGTGTGCTGGGCCTGATGTACAACCGCAAGGCCGAGGAAGCCCCCGACGAAGTGAAGCAGCTGGTGGAAGAGCGCGCCGCAGCCAAAAAGGCCAAGGACTTTGCCCGCGCCGATGCTCTGCGCGCCAAAATCACTGAGCTGGGCTGGAATGTGATGGACACCGCCAAGGGCCCGCAGCTGACCAAGCTATAATTATTACTGCACAATCACGGCAAAACAAAGGAATTGGAAACAGGGAAGCATCTGCCTCTGCTTCCAGTTCCTTATTTTATTGCAGCGGCAAATACGCTGCATTATCTGGAGAGTTCAGAATGTCAAATACCAGAACCAAACAGGAAGAGCGAACGCTGTATATTATATTGGCCGTAGCGCTTGCCGCGCGCCTGCTGCTGGCCCTTGTTACTGAAGGCTACACCTATGATATGAGCTGCTTTGTGGCCTGGGGGGATAAGCTGGCCAGCGAAGGTCCCGCGGCCTTTTACAGCGCCGATTATTTTGCGGACTACCCGCCCGGCTACATCCTTGTGCTGGGGCTGGTCAGCCTGGTGCGCAAGGCGCTCCAACTGAGCTATGAATCCCGCTGGACCTATTTTTTGCTGGCACTGATCCCCGCAATCTGTGATTGTGCCGCCGTGGTGCTGCTGGACCATATCAGCCGCCGGTATATGGGGCAGGGCAGGGCACAGCGCTGCCTGGTGCTGTTTGCGGCGTTCTGCCCGCTGACCTTGTTTGATACCGGCATCTGGAAGCAGATCGATGGGGCTTTTGCGCTGCCGCTGCTGCTCTGCTTCTGGCTGCTGGAAGAGCGCCGCTACCTGCTCGCTGCGGTGCTGTACGGCGTGGCGCTGGCCATCAAGCCGCAGGCACTGTTGGCTGGGCCGGTGCTGGCCGTCTGCTTTTTGGTAGCTATTGCGGATGCCGTGCGGGATGGCAAAAGCCCGCTGAAATCGGTCGGCCAGATTTTTGGCGGTGCTGCGCTGGCTTTGCTGCCGCCGCTGCTGGCGGGCCTGCCGTTTTACGGGGCAAAAAATCTGGTGCCGTCCTTGATCGATAAGTACATCACCACGGCGTCTGGCTACCAGTATGCCACCATCAATGCGTTCAACTGGTTTGCAGCGCTGGGCGGCAACTGGCAGGCGCTGGATGCTTGCCCGGTGTTTAACCTGAGCTGGAAAGTGCTGGGCATTTTCAACATCGCTGTTATCACGGTGCTGCTTGTGGTGCTGGCGGTCATCAGCTGGCGAGCGGGGCGGTTTTCCCCGCTGCTGCTGGCAGCGTTTTACACGGTGGGGATTTTTACCTTTGCCCATTGCATGCACGAGCGTTACCTGGTGCTGGGCATGCTGCTGGTACTGCTTGCTGCGGCGCGCTGGAATGACATCCGTCTGTATGGCGCCGGGTTTGGTCTGTCGATAACGGGCTTCTTGAACCTGGAAACTGTGTATACCCTGGTAGGCAGCGATGACGAGTGGCTCAGCAGCGATACCAGCCGCGAGTTTGCCATGGCAGTCGGCTTTGCCGAAACGGCAGCCTTTGTGCTGTTGGCTTTCACCGCGTGGGCCATCTGCCGCCATGGAGCGATTTCTCCACTGGCAAAAGTGGAAACCATCGAAAAAGATAAAACAAAAACAGTGCAGAAAAAGCTGGAACTGTGCACCCTGCGCATTGATCCGCAGCCTGCCTGGACGGCTAAAGAGAAGAAAGCCTTGGCAACGCTGACGTTGATCGTTGCTGTGGTGAGCTTTGCCTACCTTGGCAGCATGAAAGCACCGCAGAACCCTGTGGATGCTACGGACAGCACGGCAACCATCGACTTTACCCCGCAGCAGGACGCGGTGGAAATCTGGGTGTACCCCGGCATTTCCACCGGCGGCAGCCTGCGCATCACGGATGCAGCGGGCAATGAGCTGTACCAGAAGGAACTGAGCTATGCAACGCCGTTCTGCTGGAGCAAAACGGCCATCACGGCTCCGGCAGGGCAGACCCTGACCGCAACGATTGAAAATGCGCAGATGTTTGAACTGGCCCTGCGGGATGCCACCGGTGCGCTGGTGCCGGTAACGGGCGGCGATGCCCTGTTTGATGAGCAGAGCGAAGTGCCAGATGCCATCAGCCAGCTGAACAGCATGTATTTCGATGAAATCTATCATGGCCGTACTGGGTACGAAATGCTGCACCGCATGACGGCATACGAAACCACCCACCCGCCGCTGGGCAAAGATTTTATCATGCTGGGCATTGCTATTTTTGGAATGACAGCCTTTGGCTGGCGCTGTGCCGGAACGCTGTTCGGCGTGATGCTGGTGCCGCTGATGTGGTGCTTTGCCCGCCGTCTGACCCACAAACGCTGGGCCGGGGCCATGGCAGGCGCGCTGATTGCCGCTGGGTTCATGCGATTTTCCCAAAGCCGCATTGCCACAATCGATATTTACGGTACGTTCTTTATCCTGTTAGGCGCATATTTTATGGTATGGTATTGCCAGAGCGTGCTGCAAAACGGCGTAAACGGCTCGCTGCTGCCCATGGCGCTGGGCGGCGTGGCATTTGGGCTTGGGTGTGCATCCAAGTGGACCGGAATTTATGCCGGGGCAGGGCTTGCGGTATTGTACCTGGGTGTGCTGTATGCCCGCTGGAAGCAAAAACAGCCGGGCTTCTGGAAAGAATTCCGGATGGCTGCTGTGGGCGGTGTGGCGTTTTACATCGTTGTGCCGTTCCTGATCTATCTTGCATCCTACCTGCCTTATTGGTGGAAAGACCCTACCTTTGGTTTGCGGGATTGGTGGGATTGCCAAACCTACATGTACTGGTATCATTCCACCCTGAAAGCAACCCACCCGTTTGAAAGCCGCTGGTACACCTGGCTGCTGGACCTGCGCCCAGTGTGGTATTACAAAAATTCTTACCTGGAAGCTGGGCTTCAGGGCAGCATTGCGGGTTTTTATAATCCGGTCATTTGCTGGGCGGGGCTGTTCTGCATTTTGCTGCTGCTGTGGCGCCAGGTTTCGGCTCGCGGCACGGCAAAGGGAGCGGGCGTTCTGATCTTGTACGCCAGCCAGCTGCTTTCCTGGATGCTGGTATCGCGCTGCACTTTCATGTACCATTACTTCCCCAGCTCGGTCTTTGCGTTGACGGCCGTTGTGCTGGTTTTAACGCAGATGAAGCGGCAGGACCGCGCCAAAAAGATTGGCGCGGGGCTGTGCATTGCGGCGCTGGTGTGCTTTGCCTGGTTCTATCCCGTTCTGTCCGGCTTGCCCGTGCCGACCCTGTGGGCGCAGAGCACCAAGATTTTGCCGAGTTACGGGTTCTATTAAGGCAGTTACGGGGAGTCTTTTCGGCCTTTTTGAAAAAAGGCCTGGCGAAAAACTTTAAGGCAATACCGCATAATTCTAAGTGCCGATACGGCGAGCGAGGTGCGGCAG
>ENA-UOJT01001871-UOJT01001871.1-human-gut-metagenome-genome-assembly--contig:-C15-NODE-1871-length-13065-cov-5.794158_pt1 | contig 13065 bp, 5 predicted proteins | sample MGYA00242357_ERZ723904 | MGnify/ENA metagenome assembly ERZ723904 | reverse complement strand
TCAAGGAGGATTTCAGATGAAAATTAAGAAACCAAAACGCATTATGTCGTTGTTTCTTGCGGCGCTGATGTGCGTGACTTCCCTTGTGGGGATTGGTACGACAGCTTATGCCGCCGAAGAAACCGATGATGTATATCTCGTTTCGTTCCCCCGTGACGGGGACTCGAATTACAACGCCGAATGGGGACACAGCAACCTGAGCCTTATGAACGGCTGGAAAACAGGCACTTCCCGTTATACAACCGTCCGTGCGATGGGATCGTACAATGGAAATATCTGCTACTGCATTGAGATCGGCGTCCCGCAGCAGACCGGAGACAGCTTTACCAAAAAGGGCGAGGATTTTTGGGACAACTACCCTTCGTCCTATAACAGCACCATTTCTCCTGACGATATTAAGCTGTTCATTGGTCGTATCTTCCAGTACGGCTATACGGGAACAATCTCAACCTCGTGGCGTTCTCAGAACGAGGGCGGCGACAAGCTGGCTCACGCAGTCGCTACACAGCTTCTCATTTGGGAAACCGTGATCGGCGAGCGTGATGAAAACTTTAACAAGGTCAGCACAGGCGGCAAGGACGCTGTTCTGGATCAGATCAGCCCTAACCACCCTCTTTATGACAAAATTATGAGCTACTACAATTCAATGGCGGCAAGTGTGCAGAAGCATTCCAAGCTGCCGAGCTTCCTTTCCAAAACGCCGGGAAGCGCACAGGAGATCGAGCTTGAATGGGATGGCTCTAAGTACACGGTTACGCTGACGGACAGCAACAATGTCCTTTCGGGATATAAGTTCTCGTCCAATGATTCGGGCGTTCAGTTCTCCGTAAGCGGAAACAAGTTGACGATTACTGCCGAGAAAGCGCCGAGCGACGGGCTGACGATTACCGCAGAGAAAACAGCGCAGAGAAAAGGCGTTATCACTTGGACGGACGGTATCTATGGACCGAACGGCGGTGTGCAGGATACCGTAACCTATGCTCAGACGGTCAATGATCCGGTTAAGGGATTCCTTAAATTAAAGGTTTCCTATGGATCAGCGAAAATCGTCAAAACCAGTGAGGACGGAAAAGTTGAGGGTATTTCCTTCCGTATTCAGGGTAACGGCATTGATAAAACCGTTAAGACAGAAAACGGCGGTCAGATTCAGGTAGATAACCTAATGCCCGGAGTATATACCGTAACCGAGCAGGAATATGACCGCTACGAGCTGCAGGAGTCCCGCAGAGTAACCGTAGTTGCGGGGCAGGTTGCGACCGTCAATTTCAACAATACGCTGAAGCGTGGCGATATTGAGGTTATCAAATCCTCGGAGGATAACTTCAATGAGGGCGTGACCTTCCACCTTTACGGCACATCGCTCTCCGGTATTGCCGTGGACGAGTATGCGGTTACGGATAAAAACGGTGTGGCAACCTTTGAAGATGTGCTGATTAGCGGCACAACGCCGTACACCATCGAGGAAGTGGATACAGCTATTCGCTATGTCGTTCCCGCAGATCAGACCGCACCCGTCAAGTGGAATGAGGTCACTACCCGCAATTTCACGAATATCCTGAAGAAGTTTACCGTTACCGTGACCAAGAGCGACGCTGAGACGGGAACGGCTCAGGGGAACGCCTCGCTTGCAGGTGCAAAATACGGGATTTTCAAAGGCGACCAGCTCATCGACGAATACTATACCGATGAAAACGGTCAGTTCGTCACGCAAGAATATATCTGCGGCTCGGATTGGACGATTAAGGAGCTGGAGCCGAGCGAAGGCTATTTGCTTGATCCGACCGTCCACAAGGTCGGTGCAGAGCCGGAGCTTTATACCATTGAGCATAACCAGACCGCAAACGATGTAAACGAACAGGTCATTAAGGGCAATATCGCCATTATCAAACATACGGACGATGGCGAAACACAGATTGAAACGCCCGAAGAAGGCGCAGTTTTTGAAGTGTATCTAAAGTCCGCAGGCTCTTTTGCAAACGCAAAGGAATCCGAGCGTGATACGCTCATTTGTGATGAAAACGGCTTTGCACAGACAAAGGATATGCCTTACGGCACATATACCGTCCATCAGGTATCCGGTTGGGAAGGCAGAGAGCTGATGGACGATTTTGATGTGTTCATCGCAAAGGACGCTCAGACCTACCGCTATCTGATTAACAACAGCAATTTTGAAAGCTATATCCAAGTAGTCAAGGTAGACGCAGAAACGGGCAAGACCATTCCCTATGCGGGCGCAGGATTCCAGATTTATGATCCGTCCGGCAATCTTATCACGATGGAGTTTACTTATCCTACCCCGACAACCGTTGACACTTTCTATACCGACGCTAACGGCTCGCTCGTAACGCCGGAAACACTGCCTTACGGTCAGGGCTTTTCTATCGTTGAGGTACACAGTCCTTATGGATATGTCCTTGATTCCACACCCGTCTATTTTGATGTAACAGAAGAAAATTCTTCTGAGGAAAGCGGGGTAACAGTGATTAAAGTCGAAAAAACCAATATGCCGCAGAAAGGCACGATCAGCATTGAAAAGACGGGCGAGGTATTCTTCGGCGTTTCGGTAAGCGGAGGGACAGAGGAAAACGGGCAGGAGCTTCCCGTTATCTATCAGCCGGTTTATGAAACACAGGGGCTTCCCGATACCGTTTATGAAATCCGTGCCGCCGAAGATGTGGTAACGCCTGACGGAACTCTCCGATACAGTAAGGGCGAGCTGGTCGATACGGTTACGACCGATGAAACCGGCTTTGCAAAAAGCAAGGAACTCTACCTCGGAAAATATGAGATAAAAGAGGTCAAGGCAGGCTATGGAATGGTGCTGAGCAGTGAAGTCCATACCGTAGAACTGATTTACGCCGGACAGAATGTAGCTGTAACCGAAACGGCGACTTCCTTTGTCAATGAACGGCAGAAGGTTGAGGTAAGCCTTGAAAAAACGCTGGAGACAAACGAGCTGTTTGGTATCGGCAATAACGGAGAAATCAAAAATATCAGCTTCGGCTTGTTCGCCGATGAGGAGCTTGTATCCGCAAGCGGCACTTCCATTCCGAAAGACGGACTGCTTGAAATCATCACGCTTGATGAAAACGGCAGAGCGACCGTGGGGACTGACCTGCCTTTGGGCAGCTATTATGTAAAAGAGCTGGCGACAGACGAGCATTATCAGCTCAGCGGTGAAAAATATCCGGTTGTATTTGAGTATGCGGGACAGGAAACCGCAACGGTTGTGATTGCCGTAAATGACGGAGAGCCGATGGAAAACAAGTTGATTTACGGCTCGGTATCCGGCAAAAAGGTTGATGAAAACGGCGAAGGACTCGGAGGAGCGCTCATTGGTCTGTTTAAGACGGATGATGTGGAATTTACCGAAGAAAATGCCCTGATGACCGCCGTATCCGGCGATGATGGCAGCTTCGCCTTTGAGAATGTACCTTACGGAAACTGGTATATCCGTGAGATCAAGCCGTTGACTGGATTCGTCCTTAATGAAACCGTCTATGATGTGAACATCTCGGAGAATGAACAAGTCGTTGAGATTGAAATCGTCAATGAGCTGGTGCGTGGCAATATTGCTCTTACGAAGGTGGACGCTGAATATACCGATACGAAACTGACGGGCGCTGTGTTTGAGGTCTATAAGGACTCCAACGATAACGGCGAGCTGGACAGCGAGGACGAGCTGATCGGCACACTGACTGAAAAAGAAATCGGGCAGTATGAAATGAACGATTTGCTCTACGGGCGCTACTTCATTTTGGAATCAGCAAGCCCGGATTCGTATATCCGTGACGAGGGCGTGTACGAGGTATTTATCGACACGGACGGAAAGACCTATCAGGTGGAAAACACGGAGGGCAAAGGCTTCGCAAACGAGCCTATGCGTGGAAACCTGAAAATCGTAAAAACATCGTCTGACGGAAAGGTGGAAGGTTTTGCTTTCCGCATTACCGGAGCAAACGGATATGATGTTACCCTTGAAACAGATGAAAACGGCGAAATTTTCCTCGAAGGGCTGCGGATCGGCGAGTACAAGATTTCCGAAGTAAATAATTCTGTTTCCGCTATGTATATCCTGCCTGCTGACAAGGAAGCTGCGGTACAGGTAGGCTCTACCACGGTCGTTGAAATGCATAATGAGCTGAGAGATACGCCGAAAACTGGAGATAACAGCAAGCTCGGTCTTTGGATTGCTCTTGCGGGCGTATCGGTAGCAGGCATTGCGGCTTGCGGTATCATCGGCTTTAAGAAAAAGAAGAAGGAGGATAACTGATGGAACTGAAAGCGATTATCGGAATTGCTTTGGTCGTCTTTATCGTAGGCGGCTTTATCTTTTTGCAGATCCGTAACAGAAAGAAAAAGTAAGAACTTCTGCGGGGGCGGGGCTTAAAAACTCCGCCCCCTTTTTCTATTTTGGGAGGCTTAAATGAGAAACCTGAAAACGATTGAAAACCGAGTGCTTGCGGTGTTAAAGGAACACCCCGAAGCACGAAATGACGATATGAAGCTGTATCTGCTTGTCAGCAAGGCGTGTATCTATGATACCCACGGTATCAGCCATTTCGGCTTTGAAGATGTGATGAGCAATTACAAGGCTTACGGTATCCCCTGCTTTGAGAGTATCCGAAGGACAAGACAGAAGATTCAGGCGAAACACCCTGAACTCGGCTGCTCCCCCGAAGTACGCAGGGCAAGGCATAAAATGCAGCGTGTCTATTCTGACTACGCTAAAAACTAAGATGGGAGGTAAAAGAAAATGGCAGCGAAGAAAAACGCAAACACCGCTTTGCAGCAGAAAGTAAAGGTGCTGGCGAAGCTCTATGATTCCGGCTGTAAAACCGAAAAGGATTTGAGGGCGCTGAGCCTGCAAAGCATTTTGAAAATTCCCGATATATCCGTTTCCGATATGACGGTTATCACAGAGCTTCAGGAGCAGATCGCAAAAAACAGGCTCTTTTCCTATTTGGGAGGTGCTGAAGATGAGCAGCAGTCAGAGGAAAACACGATTTAGACAAAGGAAAGGAGCAGACAGAAATGGCTTTTACAATTCGAGCGCTTTATTCTGACGAGCAAAAATACACTTACAGGCAAAGTACGCAGATCGAGGGACAAACCGGAAGTATCGGCTATCTGCGTGGCGACTTCGGCGCAGGCGGCAAAGAGTTCTTTTCCTCTTGGTTTGACCACAGGCGGGATTTGAAAACAGATGAGGTCAAAAGCGCTCTGGACGAGGTTATCAACGCCCTTCGTTCCGAAGAATATGGGCTGTTAAAGAGCCGCACGGCTATGGCGCAGTATGCGGAGAAATATACCGACAGCGCTTTTCAGGGAAACTATACGACCGAGTACGGTTTTCGTGCCGATACCGAAAAACACGCTTTCCTGATACGGTGCAATCCTGCCCGTGGGGACTATAACTTTTACTGTTACTGCTATGTGCGGGAATGGCTCGACCGCCATATGGAAAAAGCGAGCCGTGGAATCCGCTTTATTACGCCGGATTACAAAGAAAAGTTCAAAATCCCCGATGGAGATAAAATTCGCATTATCCTGAGCGACGGAGAACAGCTTGACCGCACCTGCCGATATATTGACGACTATCATTTGGAAGTTGGCAGCAATCTCTATCACATCTGCGAGTTTGCCGAGCGGATGGAGCAAAACGGCAATACCGTGATCCCGCTCCGTTCTTCTCTGCCGGAGCAGTGTTATGTGTTTGTGCAGACGGAAAACTGCGTCGGCATTGTCAAAAAGGGTGAAAGTGGATTTTACCGCACGGATATTCAGGGCGGCAAGCCCAGTGAAACAAACGCCCTTGTGAATGAGATGAACGAACAACTCGGCTTGTCGAAAGGTCAGGCAGAAGCAATGAAGGCAGGCTCAATGTTCGGTTGGGATACCCCTGCCGCCGATCCGAAAAGTTATGATAAAAACGGTATTCCCGTAAAACCGAAACAGAAAGACTATGAAAGATAGGAGGTGCATAACCGATGGCACGAAAGTACGACCTGATTTCCGAGCTGTACCGCCGTACCGCACACGCTGTTGTGTCCGATGTGGAGAATTGGCAAGCCTTTTTGCGCTGCGCCTGCCGGAACTATCGTCTGCGCTTTGACGAGCAGCTTCTCATCTACGCCCAAAGACCGGACGCAACGGCAGTGCTGGAGATCGAGCGCTGGAACGATAAATTTGGGCGTTGGGTAAACCGTGGCGCTAAGGGTATCGCCGTATTTGAGGACGCCGACCGGAGCAGGCAGCGCTTAACCCATTACTTCGATATTTCCGATACCCACGCAAGCCGCTATTCCCGCCCCGTCCCGATTTGGGAGATGAAACCGGAATATACGGACGATGTGATCGAATCCCTTGAAAACACCTTCGGCGAGCTGGAAAACAGGGAAAGCCTTGCGGACGCAGTGCTGAGCGCCGCTAAAAACGCCGTGGAAGATAATATCCCCGATTATTTGGGCGATCTGATGTATGACGCAGATGACAGCTTTCTCTACGGTCTTTCGGAGGATATGATTACTGCTATGTATAAAAAGGCGGTAACAAACAGCGTAGCGTATATGATGATGACAAGGCTTGGAATAGATACCGAGCCGTTTTATGAAGCGGAGGATTTTTCCGTTATCACAAATTTCAATACGCCCGAAACCTTAAACGCCCTCGGTATTGCGTCAAGCGATATTGCGGAGATGGGGCTTGGGGAAATCTCCCGTACTGTTCTTGCTCTTGAAAGGCAAAATCGCATCATTGCGGACAGAGAAAAACCTGATTACAATAAGGCTGAAAATAAAATCGAAAGGAGTTTTGATGATGAACGAGCTGACATACACAATGCAGGGCGACTACAATCTGCCGGATTTGACAATGCCGCAGCAGCCGGAGGTAACTTTGGGCAGGTACGCTCAGATGAGGCGGAAATTTCTCAAAGAACATCACAAAATCCGTTACTACAATCTTCTGACGAGCTGCACTCTGACGGAGCATTTAGCAGAAACAGAGCAGACAGCGATGAAGCTGGAAGAAACCCTGATGAAGCAGATGGCGGCGCAGGAGGGCTTGACCGAGAGCCTGAAAGCGGCGGATATGATGAAGTGGGTGCAGGGAATGAACAATCTGAGGAACAGAGTGCAGGAGATCGTGAAAGCGGAGGTCATCTTCGCTTAGACTACTACGACCGAAACAACGAGGACAAGAGCCTGCCGTTTTTCGGCGGAGACGATACCATTCGTGAAATCCTCGGCACAACGCCCCACCTGAAAGCCTCAAAGGACGAAATTCGTGCTTTTTATGAAGGCAATCCCGATAACGCCGCCCGTATCGAATATATCAAGGGCATTTTCAATAACGACTATACCGAACTGATTTTGAGCGACGGGCGGCGAGTCGGGTACAAAACTTGGCAGAATGTGCTTCAGCTTTGGGAGGGAAATTATGCAGACCGAATAGCACAAGGCTTCTATGATTGGAGCGTGATCGCACAGCACTTTGAAGCAATGCGGCTGCTCGGCGAATTGCAGGATACAAGGAAGCCGTTACCGTCTATGGACGGACAACTGAATTTTTTGGATATGCAGGCAGAGGAAAAAACCTCTGCCTTTTCTTTTTCTCAGGAAATTATTGATACTGTACTTGCCCGTGGAAGCGGTGTATCTGAGGGAAAATTCCGTATCTATGAGCAGTTTGAAAAAAGTCTGTCCGCAAAGGAAAATGCCGATTTCTTAAAAGACGAATACGGTTGGGGCGGCGCTTATCCTGTTATTGTCGGCGCAGGAATTGACGAGCAGCACGACGGAAAAGGAATTTTGATCTCAAAAGGCATTGGGGACGATAAGCCGCATATCCGGCTGACTTGGACTCAGGTTGAGAAGCGGATAAAGGAATTGATACGCCTCGACCGTTATCTCAATCCAAAGGAAAAAGAGATTTACCCGCAGTGGCTTGAAAAGCAGGAGGAACGCCGAGCGGAACTTGCCGAAGAACAGAGAAACCGTGAAATCCTCTCCTCTGCTCCGCCCAAGCAGGAATCGGCGCAGGCGGCTGAAAGCGAGCCGCAGCAGGAAGCGCAGTATGCCTATCATCTCGGCGATACGGTATATATGGGCGCTGACGAATATGAAATACTTGCCTTTGATGATAAACAGGTACGACTTTTTGACACGCAGTTTCCTCTGTTCAATAAGGAGATGGACAGGGCGGAATTTGACCGTCGAGTGCGGGAAAATCCGCTGAACGACCACCTGAAGGTCAAGGAGTTACTACCCGAAGAAAAGGCAGACGAAGCGCCAGCCTTTGACATTGGTATGGGGTATCTTGGAAACGGCCTTACCGTCTGGAACAGAGCCGTAGAAGAAAACGGCGATTATCAGACGATTGCTCATATCAGCAACGAGGGCGAAATCCACTACTATGTGGACGGTCTGCCTGAAGATGTGGTCGCAAGGATCGAACAGGCGGCGGCACAGGAACAGCAAAAAGCGTTATTCTCTGCCACTTATAAAATTGGCGACAAGGTTTATTTAGACGGAAAGCCGTTTGAAATCACACGAGTAGACGACTGGAATGTTACGCTTATGGATCGCTCTGTGCAAAATCCGCAGCCACGCTTGGAGCGCAAGGACAGCTTTATGCGCCTTGTTCAGCAGAATGAGAATAACAGTCGATTTGCGGCTTTCTACAATGAATACAGCGAAATCAAGAGTGATAATCCCGACAGCCTCGTGCTGTATCAGATGGGCGATTTCTTTGAAGCCTACGGAGAGGACGCACAGACCGTCAGCGAAGCTTTGGAGCTGAATTTGACTTCTCGCTCTATCGGGAATAACCAGCGAACGGGAATGTGCGGCTTTCCGGCAAACCGTTTAGAAACCTATGTAAATATGCTGCTTGACCGTGGCTTTGATGTGGCGGTTTCTTCCCTTGAAAACGGAGAGCGAAATACCCGAAACATCGTATCAAGCAATAAGGAAGATCCGGTGCAGTCGCAGCCAATCGGCAGGATTGATTATCTGCATACAGACGGTACAGTGCGGGAAAGCGTTGAATATACCAGCCTATACCAGTTTGAAAAAGACATTAAGGAGGAAACTTTCTACGGTGTTCCTTTTACTGTCGTTTTCTATAAGGATAAAGACGGGAACACTGTACCGCAGGATTTTATCGGCAGCCTTGATCCGCAACCAAAAGGCGTAGAAATCATTGATTCGCCCTATCTCGCAAATGACAGGGCGGCAGAAAATATGCTCCCGCCTGACGAGAGATTTTTCGTTATTGAAACCGATGACGGTTATGCCATTTGGGACGATTTGACGGAAGCTATCTATATAGACAATGAGGGCGTCAGGGAGGAATTTAAGAGCGAGTGGCAGGCAAATGATTACTTAGAACAGGTCAAGAAATCTGTTTCCGAACTGGATACGGCAAAAGCGCTCATAGATGAGTATTGCCGGGATGAGTTTGAACGGGAGGAAGGTGCGGATTATACCGACCTTTCCAATGTGGAGCTTGCTTATACAACAACCGAAGATGATAAGCACGAAATTCAGGCAAGAGTTAATCTTGTGGATTACCGACTTGAAACCCTTGCAGACGGAAATGTTATCAGGAGCGAACAGTTTTCTTCCCTCGAAGATATGATTGAAAGGAGCTTACAGAGCCTTTCCTTTAACGATCTTGTGTATCTGTCTGATGAGGAACTTGAAATGGCAGAACAAAATTCTGCTAAGCAGCCTACACCCGAAAAAAACGAGCCATTAACGCCTGCGTTTAGTCAGCAGAAACGCTCACGGATACAAACCTTTGATCTGCACCCCGATATACCTATGTCCGAAAGGCACACTTTTGACCTCGCTTTCCACGAAGTGCCGGAGGCAGGCAAAAAAGAACGCTTCCGCAGGAATATGGAGGCAATCAGGGTGCTGAAGGAATGTGAGTTTGATAACCGTTTTGCAACACCCGAAGAACAGGAGATACTATCACAGTATGTCGGTTGGGGCGGTATTCCAGAAGCATTTGATGAAAACAATTCCTCGTGGGCGGACGAGTTTATCGAGCTTTACACTGCCCTTTCTCCCGATGAGTATGAAAGCGCAAGGGCAAGTACGCTTACCGCTTTCTACACCCCGCCCGTTGTCATTTCCTCGATCTACAAGGCAATGGAACAGATGGGATTTAAGGAGGGCAATATCTTGGAGCCTTCCTGCGGTATCGGCAACTTTATCGGTATGCTGCCCAGTTCAATGCAGGACAGCAAAATTTACGGCGTGGAGATCGACAAAATCTCGGCAGGTATCGCACAGCAGCTTTATCAGAAAACCTCGATAGCGGCGCAGCCGTTTGAGGAAGCAAATATTCCCGACAGCTTCTTTGACGCTGTAATCGGCAATGTGCCTTTCGGGGATATTCGAGTCAATGACAGGAGGTATAACAAGCATAACTTTTTAATTCACGACTATTTTTTTGCAAAATCCTTAGATAAGCTCAGACCGGGCGGCGTGATGGCGCTTATAACGAGTAAAGGCACAATGGATAAGGAAAATCCAGCCGTGCGGAGATATATCGCACAACGAGCCGACCTGCTCGGCGCTATTCGCCTGCCGAACAACACCTTTAAGGGAAACGCCGGAACAGAGGTCGTTTCGGATATTTTGATATTACAGAAACGAGACAGACTTATTGACCTTGAGCCAGAGTGGGTACACCTGAACACCGATGAAAACGGCGTGAAGATGAACGCCTACTTCGTCGATCACCCTGAAATGGTATTGGGCGAATGGAAAACTGTATCCGGCAGATTCGGCGAGGAAGATACCGTTGTCCCTTATGAAAACGCCGACCTTGCAGAGCTTTTGAACGAAGCCATTTCTAATATCCACGCAGAGATTACAGATTACGAAGTGGACGAGGAATTGACCGAAGAAGATCATTCCATTCCCGCCGATCCCGAAGTCCGCAACTTTTCCTATACGGTTGTGGACGATAAAATCTATTACCGTGAAAATTCCCGAATGACGCCGGTGGAGTGTTCGGCTACGGCTGAAAACCGGATCAAGGGTATGATTGCCATACGGAATAGTGTTCGCAGCCTGATTGAAATGCAGACTGCCGATTATCCCGATTATGAAGTTGAAAAGGAACAGCAGAAGTTAAATGCGCTTTACGATACTTTTTCCAAGAAGTACGGACTGATCAATTCCCGTGCGAATGTGTCCGCTTTTTCGCAGGACAGTTCTTTTGCCCTGCTTTCCGCACTGGAGGTGCTGGACGAAAACGGGGAGCTTGAACGCAAGGCGGATATGTTCACGAAACGGACGATCAAGCCTCACACCCCTGTTACTTCTGTTGATACCGCCAGTGAAGCACTTGCTGTATCTATGGGCGAAAAAGCCTATGTGGATATGGAATATATGTGTTCTCTCACGGGCAAGACCGAAGAAGAAATCTATCAGGAATTAAAGGGCGTAATCTTCTTAAACCCGATGTACGGCTACGGAGGCAGTACCGAGCAAAAGTACCTGATGGCGGACGAATATCTCTCCGGAAATGTGCGGGAAAAGCTCGCTTGGGCGAAAAAATCCGCAGAAGTCTATCCCGAAGATTACAAAATCAATGTGGAAGCGCTGGAAAAGGTACAGCCGAAAGACCTGACTGCCAGTGAGATTTTCGTGCAGCTCGGTACGACTTGGCTGCCGGAAGAAATCGCACAGCAGTTTATGTACGAATTTTTGGATACGCCCAGATATGCACAGTGGAACATCAAAGTCCACTACTCAAAGCTGACGGGCGAATGGAATGTAGAGGGTAAATCCTATGACCGCAGCAATCTGAAAGCCTATAATACCTACGGCACAAAGCGAGTCAACGCCTACAAAATTATTGAAGATACGCTCAATATGAAAGATGTGCGTGTCTTTGACTATATGGAAGATGATGAGGGAAAAAAGAAAGCTGTCCTCAATAAAAAGGAAACCGCTATTGCCCAGTCGAAGCAGGAGCTTATCAAGCAGGGCTTTCAGGATTGGGTATGGCGTGATCCCGCAAGACGGGAAAAGCTGGTACGGCTGTATAACGACAAATTCAACAGTATCCGCCCCCGTGAGTATGATGGGAGCCATATCATTTTTAGTGGTATGAATCCTGAAATCGAGCTGCGGGAACATCAGAAAAATGCAGTCGCCCATATCTTGTACGGTGGAAACACCCTCTTAGCGCACGCCGTAGGCGCAGGCAAAACCTTTGAAATGACTGCCGCCGCTATGGAATCCAAGCGGCTCGGACTGTGCAATAAATCCCTCTTTGTCGTGCCGAATCATTTGACGGAGCAGTGGGCGGCGGAGTTCTTGCAGCTCTATCCTGCGGCAAATATCTTAGTCGCTACAAAGAAAGACTTTGAGATGAAAAACCGAAAACGCTTCTGCGGCAGGATTGCCACAGGCGATTATGACGCTGTGATTATCGGTCACTCGCAGTTTGAAAAAATCCCGATAAGCATTGAAAGACAGAGGGCTGTTTTAGAACAGCAACTTAGTGATATTATCGAAGGGATTGCGGATATAAAGAGAAACCGTGGCGACCGTTTTTCTGTCAAACAGCTTGAAAAGACAAAGCGCTCCCTGCAAACAAAGCTGGAAAAATTAAACGATCAATCAAGAAAGGATGATGTCGTAACCTTTGAAGAACTCGGTATAGACCGTCTCTTTATTGACGAGTCGCACTATTACAAGAATCTCTATCTCTACACAAAAATGCGGAATGTAGGTGGTATCGCCCAGACGGAAGCGCAGAAATCTTCCGACCTTTTTATGAAGTGCCGCTACCTTGATGAGATTACTGGAGGGCGTGGCGTTGTATTTGCGACGGGTACGCCGATCTCAAACAGTATGGTTGAGCTGTATACGATTCAACGGTATTTGCAGTACCGAACGCTGCAAGAACACGATTTACAGCATTTTGACGCTTGGGCGTCGATGTTCGGCGAGACGGTTACGGCGGTCGAGCTTACACCCGAGGGCTATACTTTAGTAGGACGATAAATAATGCGTTTCTAAATTGAAAATAGGC
>ENA-UOJT01001866-UOJT01001866.1-human-gut-metagenome-genome-assembly--contig:-C15-NODE-1866-length-13096-cov-7.620658_pt1 | contig 13096 bp, 9 predicted proteins | sample MGYA00242357_ERZ723904 | MGnify/ENA metagenome assembly ERZ723904 | reverse complement strand
AGCATTGGATATGAGAAAAAACATAACCCGTTTTTGGTCGGAGGTTGATGATGAAAAGAACCGCAGAATTTTGGATGCGTATTTCCATAACTTTATTTTTTATATTACTTGCGCTTTCAGCGCCGATTATTTTTTTCCCGTTCGGAATATCTCTTATCCTATCTATTTTGCTTACACCGCTTGCTCAAAAATTATATAAATGGATAAATATGACCGGGATAAAGAATATCCCTTATGATATTCCGATTATTATATCTTTTGGTATATTTATCGGAATTATATATCTGATTGCAATTCATATTTTTGTACCATTCATCACGGAGTTAAGAGCGTTTACAAGAAGTATTCCTGCTACATTCTCTGCATTGCAGTCAGCAATTCCCGAGTTGGAAGCAGCTTATCATTTGAGTTTGCTTCCTGCGGAGGCGCAAGGTTTCATTGCAAAAATGATTCAAGAGATAGGGGAATATACATTGAGACTTGCACAATTCAGTTTGTCAGCAATATTTTCTTTTGCCAGTACAGTAATTGAATTGATTGTTGTACCTTTTATTACTTTTTACATGATGAAGAAGGGGAGAACGTTTTCCAATAAGTTTGCTGAACTTTTTCCGGAAAGGTATCATGCACACATAAAGAACTTGTTTAAGGAAATTCATTTTGTTTTAAAAGCATACATACATGGACAACTTCTACTGTCGGTACTCATGGCGTTTCTCGTTTTTATTGGAATGTGGATTATGGATATTCCATACCCATTGGTTATTGGACTTCTTGCCGGGGTTGTGGAGATGGTGCCAATCATAGGTCCAATTATTGGGGCTGTCCCGCCTATACTTCTCGGTCTTTTGCAGGGAAGCAGTGTTATGATTCAAGTTATTATTTTCTATGTGGTTGTACAACAGTTAGATTCTCATTTTATTATGCCGAAACTTATGGGATCGATTATTGAAGTTCACCCAGTGGCAATTATCGCGGGAGTGCTTATTGGCGGAAGCCTAAAAGGAATATTGGGGATGATGATAGCCGTCCCTGCGGTGGCAGTTCTTCAAATATTATTACGCCATATGTGGTATTACGATAGATATAAAGTCTTGCGCTAATGGAGGGTAAAATGAAAAAATCAGCAGTAATGAATACGTTAAAGAAAAAGATTCGTGAACATAAATATAAGTTTACGACACAGCGCCAGGTTATTTTACAGGCATTCCTCGAAAGCAAAGAAAACCATATGTGTGCGGAAGATGTATATGAATTTGTTCGGGATAACAATCCGGAAATAGGGCTTGCAACCGTATATCGTTCGCTTGAATTGTTTACATCACTTGGGCTCTTAAAAAAATTGGACTTTGGTGATGGCAGAAGTCGTTATGAATTAAATGACCACAATTTGGCACATTCGCATTATCATTTAATTTGTCTTAAATGCGGAAAAGTGATTGAGTTTTCCTATGATTTTATGAATAAAATGAAAGAAAAAATAAAGAAAGAAAATGGATTTGCTATTGTCGATTATCAGTTAAAATTTTATGGCTACTGCGCTGATTGTGAAAGAAATGATAAAACTGATAAATGATTTATTTGCGTATATATATATATAATGTTAGAATTATTGCGTTAATGCCCATTTGAATTTTAAGGCATTACTTGATAAGTATTCTTTTATGAGAATAAAGAGGTGTTGAGGATCTTGCAGGCATTAAGAGGTACACAGGATATTCTGCCTGATAACATCTATAAATGGAATCATGTAGAATCCGTTATTAAGGAATTATGTGCTCTCTATGGGTATAGTGAAATTAGAACTCCTATGTTTGAGGATACAAAGCTATTTCTTCGTGGGATTGGTGATACTACGGATGTGGTAGCAAAGGAAATGTATACGTTTGAAGACCGGGGAGGACGATCAATTACGTTGCGGCCGGAGAACACCGCAGCCGTAGTCAGGTCTTATCTTGAACATAAATTGTATGGGGATCAGCAGGTACATAAGCTGTTTTACATTGGATCAATGTTCAGGTATGATCGTCCGCAGGCAGGGCGATATAGAGAATTCCACCAGTTTGGAGTGGAAGTTCTTGGAGCATCGTCCCCAGCGGCAGATGCGGAAGTAATAAACCTCGCTTATACGCTGTTTAAAACGCTCGGGCTTAAAGAATTGGAACTTCATATTAATTCTATTGGAGACTATAAATGCAGGCCCATATATAGACAGAAATTAATAGAGTTTTTTGAAGAAAAGGAAGATCAGCTTTGTGATGACTGCCAGGCTCGTCTTCATAAAAATCCACTCCGCATCTTGGATTGCAAAGAAGATAGCTGCCGACGTGCCTCTGCTGGTGCACCGAAAATAACAGATTATCTTTGTGATGAGTGCGAGAAAAAATTCGAGGCGGTAAAACGATATCTGGCAGCATTGGAGATCCCTTATTCAGTTGATTCCCGTTTAGTGCGGGGGCTTGACTATTATACAAATACTGCGTTTGAAATTCAGTATCCGCCATTGGGAGCCCAAAGTGCGATATGTGGCGGTGGTCGTTATGATGGATTGGTAGAGGATGTGGGCGGTCCATCGACACCGGGAATAGGATTTGCTGTGGGCCTTGAAAGACTGTTGCTTGCGCTGGAAATGCAAAAACTGATTCCGGAACCGGCAAATCGCAAGAAAGTATATATTGTGACACTAGGGGAAGATGCTATTGTGGAAGGCATCAAGATACAGCAACACCTTCGTGACAAAGGTGTTATTGCGGAAATTGATTTGCAGGATCGCAGTATAAAAGGACAAATGAAACAAGCCGGTAAAAATAATGCGGAATATACAGTGATTATCGGCGCTAATGAGATGGAGAAAAAAGAAGCTGCCGTAAAAAACATGGAAAACGGAAAGCAGCAGGATATTCCATTTCTCAAAGTGTCTGATTTCATTACAGAGTCGAGCAGATAGTAAATAACTGCAAAATATTTTATATTATTAACGTTTTAAAGAGGTGCTCAAATATGGAAACAATGGCAGGTATGCACAGATCCTGCGGATGCGGCAGAGTTACAGAAAAGGATTGCGGAAAAGAATTAACCTTGGCGGGATGGGTAAATACCCGTCGGGATCATGGTGGATTGATTTTTATTGATTTACGGGATAGAAGCGGCATTGTACAGGTTGTCATGAGTCCACAATATGGAGAAGACGCGTTTCATAAAGCGGAAGATGTGAGAAGTGAATATGTATTGGCGATAAGAGGGATTGTTAGAGAAAGAAGTCCTGAAACCGTCAATCCTAAAATGCAGACAGGAAAAATAGAAGTGGTTGTTTCAGAAATGCGTGTTTTAAATAAAGCTAAGACACCTCCTTTTTATGTTGAAGATGGAATTGATGTAGATGAAACCGTAAGGCTGAAACATCGTTATATTGATTTGCGCCGCCCTGAAATGCAAAGGAATTTGATTATGCGCCATAAAATTGTTCACGAAATGAGACAATTTTTGGATGCACACGATTTTCTTGAAGTAGAAACTCCGATCTTAACCAAAAGTACGCCTGAAGGTGCGCGCGACTATTTGGTACCAAGCCGTGTTAATCCTGGTAAATTTTATGCATTGCCTCAATCACCGCAGCTTTTTAAACAGCTTCTCATGGTATCCGGATTGGAAAGATATTTTCAGATAGCGCGTTGTTTTCGTGACGAAGATCTTCGTGCGGATCGCCAGCCGGAATTCACACAGTTGGATATAGAATTATCCTTTGAAGATCAGGATTTTATCTTGGACTTAATGGAACATATGATGCAGAGAATTTTTAAAAATGTCCTTAATGTGGATATTCAGATTCCATTTAAGCGTATTACTTGGGATGATGCCATGAATCTATATGGTTCCGATAAGCCGGATCTTAGGTTTGATATGCATTTTTATGATATTTCGGATTTACTTCGAGACACCGGTTTTAAAGTATTCCGTAATGTACTTGATAACGGTGGGATTGTAAAGGCGATTACCGTGAAGGGGGACGCCGCAATTCCCCGACGTGAATTGGATGGCTTAGTGGATTATGTCGGGAATTATGGCGCGAAAGGGCTTGCATGGATCGGTCTTAATAAAGATGGCAGCTTGAAATGCCAGATTACTAAATTTCTCGGAGAAGATAAGATCCGCGAAATTGGTAAATTCTGTGAAGCGGAAAATGGAGATCTTATTCTCATTATTGCAGATAAGCCAAAAGTTGTCGCCCAGGCGCTTGGCGAACTCCGCCTCGAAATGGCGCGCCGTATGAATCTCATTGATGAAAATGAATTCTGCTTCCGCTGGGTAACTGATTTCCCGATGTTTGAATACAGCGAAGAGGATAAACGCTGGGTTGCAGAACATCATCCCTTTACTGCTCCGCGTGATGAAGATGTCCAGTACTTGCTTACTGATCCTTCAAAAGTATATGCTAAGGCCTATGACATGGTTTTAAACGGAGTTGAGGCTGGTGGCGGTTCACTTCGTATTTATCAGGAGGAACTGCAGGAAAAGGTTTTCAAGGCGATTGGGATAACACACGAAGAAGCACAGGAAAAGTTTGGGTTCCTTTTGGATGCTTTCCGCTATGGTGCGCCGCCGCATGCAGGGATTGCCTTGGGACTTGATCGGCTTGTAATGCTTATGCTTCGTTTAGGGTCCATCCGTGATGTTATTGCATTTCCAAAAACACAGAGTGCTATCGATCAAATGACACAGGCACCTTCAGAAGTTGTTGATATGCAGTTAAAGGAGCTGCATATCAGAGTAGATGTTAAAAAGGAAAAGAATTTATTAATTTAATTTATACCTACTGCAAAACGCATTTGTCATTTTGAAGAAAAAGACAAATGCGTTTCTTGTATGATGATGGCAGAAACTTGTAAAACAGAATACTTTTTGCTACACTAATATTAAAGATAAAACCCTGCTGTGCACGTGTCGCTTTATATTTTGAACCAACACCTTTAAAAAGGGAGTTCAGAATCGATTTGTGGATTCAATGCCCTTCTTCAGGGACTGAAGGAACAGGTCATGAGGACACCCACCTGCATCTATGCAGACTCAAAATACAGCATTAAACGACATGGTGGGGTCATTAAATGCAATGCCGCTAAGGTTTAGGTTTACTTGGCGGCTTATTCTTATGGGGAAGAAAAGATGGAATCATTATTTGACATATCAGATGAATCAAACGCATATGCTCCGCTGGCGGATCGAATGCGTCCGGAAATACTTGATGATATCATAGGGCAAGACGAGTCTGTAGGGAAAAACTCTTTCCTTTATAAAATGATAGAAAGAGATACAGTACCATCTCTTCTTCTCTTTGGGCCGCCCGGATGTGGAAAAACGACAATTGCATCTGTTATTGCAAAGATGACTAAGTTCAAATTTTTAAAATTAAATGCGACTTCCAGCGGAGCTAAAGAAATTCGCGACTTCGTTCCCGCTGCCCAAAAAGAATTGCAGTACTATGGAAGAAGAACTATTGTATTCATCGATGAAGTTCACCGATTTAATAGGGCACAGCAGGATTTATTACTGCCTTATGTGGAAAATGGGACTTTCATATTGATTGGAGCAACTACGGAAAATCCTTATTTTGAACTGAACGGTTCGTTACTGTCCCGGATAAGATTGATTCATCTTAAACCGCTTAGCATCGATTCAATCGTCCTTATCCTCCAAAAAGCGCTTACAGATAAAAATAAGGGATTGGGCATGCATGATTATCATGCGGATGAAATAGTTCTTAAAAATATTGCTGCATATGCGGCAGGTGATACTAGAATCGCGTTAAACTTATTGGAGCAGGCTACAACAAGTTTGCCATATGGCGGGGTACTGACTGAAAAAGAAGTACAGGGGGTTGCCGGGGAACAAATGTCCGTGTATGATAAAAAAGGTGATTATCATTACGATATTGCTTCCGCATTTATTAAGAGCATGCGTGGAAGCGATCCCCAGGCAGCTCTTCACTATCTGGCAAGAATGATTGCAGGGGGAGAAAAAACCTCTTTTATTTCACGGAGAATTATAATCTGTGCGGCAGAAGATGTTGGATTAGCGGATCCCGCTGCTCTTCGTGTGGCAGTATCGGCAGCACAGGCGGCGGAAATGGTTGGATTCCCGGAAGCGCAGATTATTTTGGCGGAAGCAGTATTATATATTTCGCTTGCTCCTAAAAGTAATAGTACGGTTGTCGGTATTTCTGCTGCGATGACAGACATTGCAAAGAAGAGTAACTGGTCTATTCCGCAGCATTTGAAAGATGCACATTATAATGGAGCGAACAGGCTGGGATACGGAATAACTTATAAATATCCACATGCATATGGGGGATGGGTTAAACAGCAGTATCTGCCTGATGAACTTTGTTCTGCTGTATATTACCGCCCTGTATTGAATGGTGCAGAAGCGGAGATTGTAAAAAGATGGAATAAAAGGATGAATAAGGAGTAGGAAGGTTTACCGAACTGATGAAAAAGAAAGTACATATTGCACGCGAAAAGAAAAAAAGCCAGGGGACGAATAGAGTTGAAATCACGGGAATTGTTATGATTCTTTTGGGTTTCTTTGTATGCCTCAGTTTAAGCGGCTATGGCATGGGAATTGTGGGAAATCTGCTGCGTAATGGATTTTATGTACTCTTTGGAGTGGCCTCATTTGGGGCGGCCCTTGTTCTTATCTTTACGGGAGCAGTATACGTATTGACAGGACATGCGCCAAATATGACACGTCGTCTTGTTTTTTCTTTAATTGCCGTATGGATACTTCTAGCCGGCTATCATCATCATATGCTCCCTGCCGGTAGTACCTTTTCAGTAGATTCTTTTATGACATATGGAGGAATGTTTTGTGGGATCCCGGTGGGCATAATACGTTTTTTAGCGGGAAATATAGGGACGACAATCATTTTGACCGGTTTGTTTGTCATAGATATTTTACTGTTAACACATTGGTCAGTTTCAAACGGTGCTAAAAAGGTTGGGGAACAAACTGAAAAAAGGATTGGTCATGTTAAAGCGAGAATACGTGAAAAGCAGGAAGCATATCATAGCGCCCGTAATGCGGCGGAAAATGCAGGAGAACAATATAATTTAACAGACTTTATTTTCCATAAGCCTATCATTAAAAATATAAAAAAAGATGATACGGAAGATCTTCCTGTTAATGTATTTTCTCCTGCTGATGAAAAAGGGAAACCTGTATGTGGTGAAGTAACAGACCAAACTGTTTCCGAGAATGCACAGATTTTATTGCCTGAAGATAATCCTGAAGATAATATTGATATGCTGGAAGGACATAAAGTCTGCGAAGAAAATACAAATGATATTAAAATAAATAGTAAGGCAGACATGCCTGAAGCAGAAAAAAATAATTTTTATTCATTTCCACCTCTGTCTCTTTTAAAGGAGGGAGAAAGCTCCGGCAGTTTGGAAACGAATGCTTATGGAAAAGCGAATCGTCTTGAGACAACATTAAAAAGCTTTGGTGTAAATGCCAAAATAGTTCATGTAAGTATAGGACCTGCTGTTACACGTTATGAACTTGAACCTGCTCCGGGGGTACGCGTATCTAAAATAGAAGGTTTGTCGGATGATATAGCGCTTCAGCTGGCAGCCACCAGTATCCGAATAGAGGCGCCCATCCCCGGGAAATCTGCAGTAGGGATTGAGATTCCTAATGCCAAAACGGTTGCGGTATCATTGCGGGAAGTTCTTTCCAGCAATGCTTTTCAAAAAGGGAAAGGAAAGATACTTGTGGCATTGGGAAAAGATATTGCAGGGAAGGTAGTGATTACTGATCTGGCTAAAATGCCGCATCTTTTGATTGCCGGGCAAACCGGAAGCGGAAAGTCGGTTTGTATCAATACCATAATTACCAGTATTCTCTATCATAGTCTTCCTGAAGATGTAAAATTAATCCTGATCGATCCCAAAGTGGTTGAATTATCCATATATAATGGGATTCCTCATTTGCGCACGGAAGTCGTTACGGAGCCCAAGAAAGCAGCGGGTATCTTAAATTGGGCTGTAACAGAAATGGAAACCCGTTATCGGTCTTTTGCGGAAAAAAATGTTCGTGATATTAATGGATTTAATAAGCAAAATCCTGAAATGAAGATGCCATTCATTGTCGTTGTGATTGATGAGCTGGCAGATTTGATGATGGTGGCAAAGGACAGTGTGGAAGATGCGATTTGTCGATTAGCACAAAAAGCAAGAGCTGCGGGGATTCATCTTGTTGTAGCAACGCAAAGACCTTCTGTGGATGTTATTACAGGCCTAATTAAAGCAAATATCCCCAGCCGTATTTCGTTTGCTGTCTCATCACAAGTGGATTCCAGAACCATTTTAGATAAAGCAGGCGCAGAAAAACTTTTAGGTAAAGGTGATATGCTTTTTAATCCATCCGGTGCATCGAATCCTATACGCATACAAGGAGCATTTATTTCCGATGAGGAAGTGGAGGCTGTCGTTTCTTATGTAAAGGAACAGTGCATCCAGCAGGATGTCATAGTATCTGATGAGACGAAAATAGATTTATCAGAGTGGGAACCTGCTGTTTCTTCAGATTCAGAGGAGCCGAAAGATGAATTATTGGCAGAAGCGTCAGAGTGGGTGGTTGATACTCAAAGAGCATCTGTTTCCGCATTGCAGCGAAGGTTTCGAATCGGCTACACTAGAGCAGGAAGATTAATGGATACCATGGAATTAATGGGAATTGTAAGTAAAGCTGATGGTGCAAAACCGAGAACGGTTTTAGTTTCTAAAGGGCAATTAAAAGAGTTATTTCCGGATCAAATAGAAAATTGAAATAAATAATATATTATCAAATAAGGGAGCGAAAACCTTTGCGGAGATTAATACCGGTTATATCATTTCTTATATTAGCTTCTACTGCTTTTTGGGGAATTTTACAATATGCAAAAATCCAGGAAGATTTGAAAAAGCAAACTTCAGTCAAGGCGCAAACTATTAAAATTTGTACTGATTTACAATCCAATATTTTAGATGAAATCGGTAAAGAATTCTATGCGGAAACCGGATTTCAGATAGAAATTATACGTATGACAGCGGAACAATTAGGCAGTAATGGGCATCAGGGGATTGGCGAGGCTGATATATTTTTAACATCTCAGACCAATTTGGAAGAATTGAAAAAGAATAAGGCATTACGCTCCTATTCTTCAGAATCAACAGACACTGCTTTAGAACAATTTAAGGATTTCGAGGGGACTTGGACGGGAATTTGGTTAGATCCGATTGTTTTTGTTGTTAATAAAGAATTTGCGGCCAGACATTCTCTGCTAAATTATAATTGGAACAATATAATGACTTCACCGCAGATCCGATTGTCCATGACGGATTTTATTGCGGCAGATATGGCGGAAGATTTGCTGTTATCTATGGCAGAACACTTCGGGATTACAGAGGCACTTTACCTTTTGTCTGAGGGGAACTCCCATATTGTACAATATGGGAAATATCTTTCGACGCCATCAAGGATGGCAGGTATGGGAAAGTGTGATATCGGGATATCCAGCTATAATGAGGCTATGCGGGCACAAAAAGAAAATCTTCCTCTACAAATTATGTACCCTACGGATGGAACTTCCTGGTATTTGTATGGTATAGGGCTTTCTGCCGACAGCAAAGAGCCCGAACTTGGTCGAAAACTTATGAATTGGTTGTTGACGCCTACGCATTATAAAAAGGTCATGCAGGATAACGGTTGTTACTTTATTTATGTTAATGACAGCGCATTGCCTGCTGATACAAACGGAAATCCTTTAAGTTATTGGGAATTAGAGAAGAAATATGTTGATGAGGGGAAAAAAATACTATTGAATGAATGGATAGAACAGGTTCGTTTCAGGAGGATTTCATAATTGAATCGTAAATTGGGAGTTATTAGTTTGGGATGTTCCAAGAATTTGGTAGACACTGAAATGATGGTTGGTATTTTAGCAAAAGCCGGGTATGAATTAACTGAGGATTTAAGCACTGCGCAAATCATTATTATCAACACATGCACATTTATTGATCCGGCAAAGGAAGAATCAATTCAGACCATTTTGCAGGCAGCCAGATACAAAAAGGAGGGAGTTTGTGAGAAACTTGTCGCTGCCGGGTGTCTGACACAGCAATATAAGGAAGCATTGGGAAAAGAAATACCGGAAATCGATATTTTTATAGGTACTGATTCATGGCAACATATTTTAGAAGTTGTCCAAGAGTCCTATATTCATGGCAATAAAAAGATATATAGATTCGATACCGCTCCCTGTGAACATGAAGAACTTATTCCGCGGCAGCCGCTGACTCCACCTTACAGTGCGTATATAAAGATTGCGGAAGGATGCAGTAATGGTTGCACGTTTTGCCATATTCCCTATGTTCGTGGCGCGATGAGAAGCCGCTCCATTCCATCTGTTGTACACGAAGTCAAACGGCTTTCCAGTGAAGGTGTCCGTGAGTTTAATTTAATTGCGCAGGACTCCAGTTTCTATGGCAGAGATTTAAATGATGGAACAACACTTGCAAGGCTATTAAAAGAACTTGTAAAAATTGATAATGTGAAATGGATTCGTTTGTTTTATCTGTATCCAACGTATTTTGATGATGAACTTTTAGAAATAATTACTAAAGAAGAAAAGATCTGCAAATATGTAGATATTCCTTTACAGCATATAAGTGATTCCGTGTTAGGACGAATGCATAGACGTGATTCTTCCCAAAGCATCAAAAAGCTATTGAAGAAATTACGAAATACCACACCGTATATAACAATTCGGACAACCCTTATGGTTGGGTTTCCTGGAGAAACAGAGGCAGATTTTAAAGAATTGCTTACATTCATCAAGGCAGTGAAATTTGATAATATGGGGGCATTTACTTATTCAGCACAAGATGGGACACCAGCAGCCCGTATGGTCGATCAGGTTACAGAAGAAATAAAAGAAAATCGATATCACGAGTTAATGGCGGCTCAAGCAGAAATTTCTGAAGAAAATAATCGGAATCTGATTGGAGTTGATACAGAAGTATTGGTGGAAGAATTATTAGATGATGGATGTGGAAATCTTCAGGCTAAAGGCAGAGCATCTTTCCAAGCACCTGAGGTAGATGGTAATGTTTACATAGATCACCCTGGCGATTTACGGCCGGGTGACTTTGTTAAGGCGCATATTATAGATGGATACGCATATGATTTGATTGCGGAGAGAATAACAACAGATAGAGGTATATGATGATTGTTGAAATCATTACTACCGGCACAGAATTACTGCTGGGAGAAATTGATAATGAGAACAGCAGATGGTTGGCGGTTTTTCTGAATCAGCACGGATTTACAGTAGCTTATATGACTACGGTGGGGGATAATGCTATGCGGATGAGAAATGCTATGGAAATTGCATTGTCTCGGGCAGATATAGTAATTACATCCGGCGGGCTGGGTGCGACACAAGGAGACATTACGAAGCGCATCGGGGCAGAAGCTTTAGGTATTTCTTATGTATATTATGAGGATCAGAATAGTCGTCTTAGGGATTATTATGAACGAGAAGGGCGAGTATATTCTAAACTCCTATCGCGACAGGCATGGTTCGGAGAAGGTTCCTGCATATTTGAAAATCATGTTGGTTCAGCTAATGGATCTGCATCTATTAAAAATCATAAAGCACTAATTCATTTACCGGGACCACCATTTGAAATGAAAATTATGGCAGAGAAAGAGATGATGCCGTGGCTTGAAAGTAATTTTGGACCACAAGGTATTATTTATTCTGTTATAGTAACTATAACAGGGTTGACAGAGACAGAAATTGAATCCCGTATAATGGATCTAATTAAGGCGCAGGAAAATCCGACATTTGCTTTATTGGCAAGGCCGGGATATATTGCGCTTCGCATGACTGCGCATGGAAGTACTATACAAAATGCGCACGATTTGATCACTCCGTTCTTATTGATTATAAAAAAGCGGCTTCCTGTATCAGAGTATCATGTTGAATCTGATATTAGGAGTGATTTGGCAGAATTATTGATTCAGTATAAAATGACAATGAGCGCCGCTGAATCATGTACCGGTGGCATAATTGGAAAGTTAATGACAGATTTGCCCGGAAGTTCTGACTACTTTAAGGGGAGTGCTGTTACTTATTGGAATGATAGTAAAGAGAAGATTCTCGGTGTTTCAAAAAGTGCACTGGAAAGAGATACTGCTGTTAGTGCTGGTGTAGCTGGTGAAATGGCCGAAGGTAGCAGACGACTTTATAATAGTGATGTGTCGGTAGCCACTACCGGATATGCCGGTCCGGGGAATGGAATACATGGGGAGAGTCCTGGTCTTGTATTTATAGCTGTTTCAGGAAAATATGGAACAAAAGTCTATGAAGAACATTTTATGGGGAATCGTGAGAGCATCCGTTATGGCGCAGCAGATAAGGCATTATATTATGTTCTGCAGTATATTAAATTAAATAAAGGAGGATAAAATGACAGTAAAAGTACGAAACACGGACATGAACTCAGAACGTCAAAAGGCTCTTGAAAATGCAATGCATCAAATTACCCGTGAGTTCGGAGCCGGTGCAATTATGCGATTAGGCGATATGAAGGGAAAATTGGATACAGAGGTTATTCCGACAGGTTCATTAGCTCTGGATATTGCAGTAGGGGTTGGCGGATATCCTCGGGGAAGGGTCATAGAAATTTACGGGCCGGAATCTTCCGGAAAAACGACATTAGCATTACATGCCATTGCCGAAGCACAAAAAAATAATGGTGTAGCGGCATTTATTGATGCGGAACATGCCTTGGATCCCGTATATGCTCATCATTTGGGTGTCGATACGGAGCGCCTTTTGATTTCTCAGCCGGATAGCGGAGAACAGGCATTAAGTATCTGTGAGCAGTTGGTGCGGAGCGGAGCGGTGGATATGATTGTTATTGACTCAGTAGCAGCTCTTGTTCCGAAACAGGAAATTGAAGGAGATATAGGTGATCAATCTGTAGGACTTCAAGCCAGATTGATGAGCAAAGCGCTTAGAAAATTAACCGGGATTATAAGTAAATCCAGGACC
>ENA-UOJT01001852-UOJT01001852.1-human-gut-metagenome-genome-assembly--contig:-C15-NODE-1852-length-13142-cov-11.069458_pt1 | contig 13142 bp, 9 predicted proteins | sample MGYA00242357_ERZ723904 | MGnify/ENA metagenome assembly ERZ723904 | reverse complement strand
TTTTAAATTATGTATTCGAGAGAAATATAGCCTATGGCCGGCTCAGGCTTCACCTCTTTGATGCTGCATTGCTTGGCGACGATGAAATAAGAGCTAAGCTGATTCATCGCTATGATGAATTCCAAAAGCTCATTTCGGCAAAAATCGCCGAGAGAACAGACGTTGTTTCTGCCGACTATTTCACTTGGCTTATTTTGATGGTTTCCGATGGTATTATTATTCAAAACAGCCTTAAAAACGAGTCCTTCGATACTCGGAAATTTCTTGAGAACAGCACCGAATACATTAAAAAAATCGAGAATATGCATAAGCCGCAATAAATAAAAGCCTCCGTTAAAAAACGGAGGCTTTTTACTGCCGTAAAAGCAGAAAAGGGAAACGAAAAAAATTATACTTTGTGTTTTTTCTTTTTGCGCAGGCCCGCCGTGACGCCTGTTACGCCGCCGCTGACAAACAGCAGGGAAATCCATAAAGCGAGGTCGCTTGCATTGCCGGTTCGGGGAGACTTCGGATTGCCCGGCAGCTTAGCCGTTACGGTGTCGGCTTTCTTAATTTCGTTTATACCGTCTTTGTCGCTGTAATACTTATCGCAGCCGCCGCAGTACCAATACTCGATATTGCCCTCGGCAGTCTTAGTTGCCGCCTTTGCATCGATGTGCTTTAAGTCGGTGTGATTGTTTGAATCAGGCTTTCCGTAAGCCTTGCCGCAGTATTCGCATACCGCTTTTTCGGTGCAGGTTGCATTTCCGCCCGAGCAAGCCATTGTTTCAACACCCTTGCAGCCGTCCACGGTACATTCACGGCTATGCGTGCCGTCGCCGTTTGATGCCCATTCACCGAAGGTGTGCCCGTCGTTTATCGTCACGGTCATCTCGGCGGTGTTGCCTGCCTTATCGGTGACAATGATTTTCTGTTCGCCGTCCGCAGGAGAGAGAGTAAAGCCGCCGTTTTCATCAAGCGTGACTTTTGTGCCGTTTACGGTAACTGTATCTATATACTTCTCGTCAATTGTAACTGTCTGTGCCTCACAGTAGGTCTTGCCGTTTTCAATGCCGCCGATTACAGGCCGGATATTATCAAGCGTTATGCGGTCGGAGCGAAGATATGTTATATTCATGCTCTCGTCAACAAGCATTGCATAAACAATATATTCTCCGTTAGGCTCTATTAAAAACGGCTCATCATACGCACGGTACACAAGAGAGCCGAGTTCCGTCTCAGAGAGGTCCCGATTTGTCACCAGATAAGAGACAAACACGGTTCCGCTGTTATCGAAAGCGTTTATCGTTACCTCCTGCGTGTCCTTAAAGAACAGACCGAAGGTCAGCTTGTTTAAGAATTCGCGCCATTTATTTGTGCCTATGATAATTTCGCCCGTGGGTTTTTCAATGTCTTTCCATTTCGCTTTAAGCGTTATATTTTCGGCAGGCATGGTCGTGGGAATTGCCTTATCCCAGCCGATAAAGGTATAGCCCTCTCTTGTCGGGTCGGCAGGGGCGGTAATTGCCGTGCCATAGTCCTGTGTAATGGGTGCGATTTCACTGCCGCCTGCCGTATCAAAGGTAATTGTATATTTATTCGTGTTCCACACGGGATAGAGGGTCAGCGCCGCATTGGTGGTATAGCCGCCGCCGAAAGCATAGACCTTTTCGCCGCCGTCAACGGTCGCCCAGCCTACTTGCGTGTACCCCGTGCGAGTGAACAAAGCGCCTCGCAGCGTGAGAGCATCGTTATAGAACTTAATATCTGTGACCGCATTGCCCGAGCCGTTTGTGCCGGGCTGATAGGTCACATCCCAAGCGCCCGTGATACGCACATAGGTCTTGTCGGAAAGCTGCCGGAAGATAGCGTTGAACCGCTCTCTGAGTGCGTTGTACAGCGCGGCAAACTCTTCATTTGTCAGCGTGTTGTCATCCGCCAGATAGCGCTGATACAGTTCTTGCATTTCAGCGGAAAGCTGCGGAATAACAGCTTCTGCGGCATCCTGCGCCGAAGAGCCCGTGAACAGCCGCACACCGTCGCCCATTTCCAGATAGCCGATATCTTGATCCCGCAGCGTAATGGCCTGCGGATCGCCCGTTACGGTAAGCGAGCCGCTGTCTACGGTAAGATAGTACGCCGTGAGCCCGTCCGTCATGGTGACGCTGCCGCCGCCATACTGGGTGTATTCGCTGAGCGTCAGTGCGCCGTTCAGCGTCAGCGAGCCGTTGCCGAGAATGGAAAGGGTGTTCCTGCTCTTGCTAATTCCGTTCAGACTTTCGATGGTATTCTTTCCGTCCGCCGTGATAAAGAGCGGGTTGCTCTTTCCGATATACTTTTCGCTCAAGCGCACAGAGGTCAGGTCGGCATTCTTGAGCTTCAGATTCGGGAAAACACAACCGTATCTTTCAAGCCTGCCGGTCGAATAAATTTCCAAAATATCCTTGCCTGTCAGATTCACTGAATCCCTAAGTGTACTAAAGTTCTTGCCCTTAGGCAGAACAAAGGAGGCAGTCCCGTCGCCGAAAATATCGGTATAATTGTCCGGTGTGACCTCGACCTCGCCGTCGCCGCGATCCAAAAACAGACCGAAGCCGCCCCATAAAGCGGTAAGTGCCGAAACATCTGCGGGAACGGTATCGCCGGGCTTGTAGAAGTTTGAATTTTCGTCTACCCACCACAGTTGTGCATCTGCCGAAATGCTGTCCGGGCGGGGCAGCCCCTCGGCAGCGGGCGCTTTGAAGCTCTTGCCGTTTTTCACGATAATGTTGATCCAGTTCTGCTGTTCGCCGGGCATAAATTTAACCGTCCGCAACTCAACAACCTTCAGATTGTCGGCGGCAAGATCTGTCGGCAGTTCAAGGACGGGGCGGAAACCAATGTCCCGCTCCGGAAGGGTTGGCCTTGCCCAAAATGTAGCCTGTGCAGCGAAGTGTCCACCACGAGATAGATACATTCCCTCGACATTCCCAGTACCTATATCCTGGCCGAAAGAGCGCATTTTATACCAGTTTTTGATATAATCGGCTGACTTCTGATAGATCGTATCCCATTCATTGTCAATTGGTGCAAGACCAGAGCCTTCTCCTTCATTACGGTGATGGTCTCCAACAGATGGGGCGCGGAGCGTATAGTTCACGTTACTCGCTGTATAGGTCTGGCCATAAATCAGGTTCATTTCTGCCAACGTCTCCCGCTGCAAAGAACATTTCACGTTATAGTCCGCAATAAAAAGGCTGTGCTCGTAGGGCTGCTTGGCGGTATCGGTTTCATTTTCCATCGAATAGGCATCCACCGTACCCACATAGGTAAAAGGCACATAATGAAGTGTGCTGTCCGGCAGCGTCTCGAGCGTTGTGCCGGGCATTTCCACCGCTGACAGATCGAAGTAATATCTGCCGCCGGGGGCGAGGGTGAACTGCTCGTCAGGCTGATTTTCCACCGTCAGCGCAATGTCTGTGAACTTACTTGCGTAATCGGTATTATAATCGCCGTTATACTGTTCATTGAATACCTTCAGGGTATAGTCGCCCGGTGCAATGTCAGACGGGATTTTGATTTCAACCGTTCCGCTTGCGGCAGTAGGCTGTGCTACTCTGCCATAATACCGTGCGCCGCTGCTATCCGCCAGGATGACAGAGATATATTCATTTGTCCCTGCGGTCGCCCCGGTGTAATGCAGCGTAACGGTATCGCCGGGGTCGCCGCTGGCGGTTGTTTCCGTTACGGCAAAATTGCGGCTACTATCTAAAAGGGTCAGCTTCCACTCGTTGCCGCTGTATGCGGAAACTGCGGTCAGCCCTCCGTCGGGCTTTCCGCCCACAGCGGGAGAGGTAAAGAGGACAGAGTTCAGATCTAAGTTAAAAGCGGGACGAACACCAAAATCTAGAATGACATTGTACCCATCGGTGATGACATCTCCATCACCATTCACGACGGCAGTATTGTAAACATTTTCGCTGGGCGAACGCAGCCACCAAAAGCTTGAAGCCCAAATCGGATGCTCGGGATCCACAACTCGCAAATCTCTGTTTACCGCATTAGCCTCTTTTGTGGAAAGCGGCCAAAATACAGCATTGCTTACTGCAGAACCCGCCACACAATCGGTATTTGCCCCATCATAGCTTCCGCTTGCAAGCGTCCGTTTTTCAACAGCAGCTGTTTCCGCTGCCGTCAGCTTACCTGCAAGAGCGTCTGTTGCCACCTTCAAATCACTTTCTGCATAAGCGGCATTCGGGCCAAATCTTGTTAAGCCCATATTGCCTGCCGCAAGTAAGGTCGTTTTTCCTGCTGCGGCGACAACACCGTTTCCGTCATAGCCGATAACTCGCCATGCGGCAGGCTTGTTTTCGTGGTTTTGCCCGAAATACACGGTCGGTGTGCTCGCTGTGTTTACGGTTTTATTCAGTGCGTCTGTGCCAAGCTGTATCGTCTTTTGCAAACGCAAGCTCAGTGTGCTTTCCTTCTGAATATTGTAATCTGCCAGCGTGCGCCCGTTTTCAAGCTCTTTTTCGCCGAAAAACAGTCTTTGCGCATCGGGAGAAAAGCCCGTTTTATCACGAATTTTCTCCTTGATATTGTCAATGCTGTCGCCCGACACAACTTCGAGCGTTAAATTTGCCTGACCGACAATTTTCAAGTCAATGTAAATCTCAATTGCACTTGCCATCATCGGCACAAAGCTCATCATCATACAAAAGGCGAGCAGGATGCTTAGTAGTCGTTTTTTCATATTCTGTTACCTCCGTTTTCGTATATATCGTCTCAGTCAAGAGCGGTGATGGTGATCGTGCCTTTGAAGCTCTCGAGACGGGTATTGTATGCCGACTGTTCAAACATGAAGTACAGCGTTATATCCTCGTCCGAGGCGTCGTAAATTCTGGTGAAATTAAAGGAATGTTGGTCGTTTGTCTGCGCTATTTTTGTGCCGTCACGTTTTATGCGTGTAACCTCACGGCAAAGGTCGTCGTCATAGCCGTCTGTCATCTGGATGGAGTAATTACCGCTGTTGTTGGACTCGTTTGATACCACCTGGAGAGAGCCGCTTATGGTGACGCTGTAAACATGACCTTTTTTGAGCGTAATCTTATCAAGATAAGTGGATATCAGGTCTCCGCTGTTTACCTTTTCATAGACGCTTAAAGCTGCGTTGCCGTTATTGAGAAATACTCTCGGAATTCTTGTTTCTGCATAAAAATAGCCCGGGCAGCTGCCGTTCTGACCGGCGTCGCCCTTGTCGCCTTTATCGCCCTTGTCGCCTTTATCACCTTTATCTCCTTTGTCGCCTTTTTCGCCGGTGTCTCCTTTATCTCCCTTTTCTCCGTCAACACCTGCGGCTTTTACGGCTGTGTCGATTTCTCCGAACCACCAGTTACCGTTTTCGCCGATAAAAGGTGTTTTACCGTCTTTGCCGTCAGAGCCTTTTTGCCCGTCCGCACCGTCCCTGCCGTCTTGCCCGTTTATACCGTCGGCTCCGTCCTTGCCGTCAAGACCTTTTAAAACCGAAAGGTCGTAAAGGTTCAGCCATATTTCATCGCCGACATAACGCCATTGCAGGATATTTTCGCTTACGCGAAATTCCGGAGTTTTTCCGTTTGCACCGTCCGTTCCGTTCTGCCCGGCGGGGCCCTCTATATCGGCTATCGCAACGAGATTCTGCCACTCGTCGCCCTCATATCGCCACTGTATGTGGGTTTCGGTTCGCCGCACCTCTATGTTTTTGGCGTTAATGCCGTCGACACCGTCTTTGCCGTCAAGACCGTTTTTACCGTCGGCACCGTTTTTACCGTCCTTACCGTCGGTACCGTTTATACCGTCCTTACCGTCGGTACCGTTCTTTCCGTCGGTGCCGTTCTTTCCGTCGGTGCCGTCAATACCGTTCTTTCCGTCGATGCCGTTAACGCCGTCTTTTCCGTTCTCACCGTTTATTCCGTTCTTACCGTCTTTACCGTCAACTCCGTTAATTCCGTCCTTGCCGTTTTCTCCGGAGGCACCACGCAGCTCGGTAAGCGCCACAAGGTCGCGCCAGTCGGCTTCATCGCTGTATTTCCACTGAACCGCCGTGCCGCTGTTGCGCACCTCCGGCAACACGGCACCGGTTTTTTTCGCTTTGCCGCATCCTGCGACAAAAACAATGAAAAGCACCAAAAGCGTACCTGTTAGCAGTTTTTTCCCTGTTCTCATCTTCTTTCCTCCGTTTCGCCGTCCGTAGACAGCTTAAAGTCATATTTCATTTCAAGCATGGCAAACAGCTTATGCATAACCGTAACGGCAAGCTCCCGAATATCAATCGAGCCGATAAAAGCAAGCACCTTTGCCTGTTCTTCCTCCGGGACACGATATACTCTCATTGATGCCGCCAGAAACCTGCTGAGCTTGCGCTCCAACGGGAAATGAATATCGCATTTGCGAGCCATATAGTTACGCATAAGTCCTGCCGTGCCGATTTCCATTTCGTAAAAGTCACTTTCGCTGTAATCGGGGAAATTTGCTCCGAAAATCTGCTTTAATTCCGCCGTGGTGTGCAGATAGATGAATTCCGCCGTGTCGGGCTGAGAATATGCTTCAATATAGATTTCTCGCAGGTTCTCGTTAAGCTCCGTTAGCGTGAGCTGAAGAGACGTTTCCACCGCATAGGCGTATACGGGCGGCAGCTTTTTGTCCGCAATACTCCTCGCCACGTCAAATTGACCGCCGAACATCGATTCGGTCAAATCCAGCAAGATTTTGTCCTTGGTCGGAAACAGATTTAAATAGCTGCCCCTTGCGACGCCTGCTTCCTCGACTATTCGACTGACGGAGGTGCTTTTGTAGCCCTCCTCCAAAAACAACCGAACGCACGCCGTTAAGATTTTTCTTTTTGTTTCACTGCTGTTTCTACGCAAATATATCACCTGTTTATAATATTATTAGTATGTATACCAATAATATCATATAGCATACAAAAAAGCAAGATAATGTTGATTATTAGCTCGTTATGAGTAGGTTTTGCTTAAAATAAACGGTTTTTCATATAATAATGCACTTAACCCCTCGGATAATGCAGACGCATATTCGAGGGGTTTGGCTGTTTCTGTATCAAAATATATTGTTTTGAGGTGCTTTACGAGGACTCAGCTGCTTGATTATATAAAATATGATGCGGGAGATTTGCCGTTATTCGCATTCGCATATACTTTTTCTTGTGTGCAAAATCGAAGAGGGCGTTACCGAAAATTCGTCAAGCCCCCATTTGCAAAGCAAGGGAATAAGACGTGTATCGGCTGCCGCTTCTCCGCACATTCCGACGGGGATGCCTGCCTTTTTAGCGTTTTTGATCGTCGTTTCGATAAGGCGCAGAACCGCAGGCTGAATCGGGTCATACAGCTTTGAAACAGCGGCGTTTCCTCTGTCAACAGCCATGGTGTAGCCCGTCAGGTCGTTTGTGCCGATGGAAAAGAAATCAACCTCTTTTGCAAGCAAATCGGAAATTATTGCCGCCGACGGAGTTTCTATCATAACGCCCACGGGAATGTCGGCGAATTTAAGACCCTCATTTTCAAGCTCATCTTTGCATTCTTCGATAAGGGCTTTTGCTCTGCGAACCTCGTCAAGTGTCGTTACAAGCGGAAGCATAACCTTTATGTTTCCGAAAACCGCTGCGCGGAGAATTGCACGAAGCTGAATTTTGAAAATTTTAGGGTTGTCAAGGCAGTATCTTATCGCGCGGTGCCCGAGAAACGGGTTGTCCTCTTTTTCGATTTTAAGGTAATCTATCGCTTTATCTCCGCCTATATCGAGTGTGCGAATGATAACCTCCTTGCCGTCCGTTATCTTTGCGACGGTTGAATATGCTTCATACTGCTCCTGCTCCGTGGGAAGAGAGGCTCTGTCCATAAACAGAAATTCCGTTCTGAAGAGCCCTATGCCCTCGCCGCCGTTTTGCAATACGTTCTGTGCGTCCTCAGCCTTGCCGATGTTGCCGTACACATGCTTTTTTACGCCGGATTTTGTAACGGTTTCTTTTGAGAAGTATTCGTTGAGGCTTTCTTTTTCCTTCAGATATGCCGCCTGCTTGGTTCTGTATTCTTCAAGCTCTTCCTCTGTGGGGTCGGTAAATACTTTCCCCTTGAAGCCGTCTGCAATAATCATATCGCCGTCCGAGATTTTTTCAACCGCATTGACGACCGACAAAACGGCGGGTATGCCCATGGCACGGGCGAGTATTGCGCTGTGACTCGTAACGCCGCCGACCTCGGTGATAATTGCGGAAACATTTTCCCTGTTTATTTGTGACGTCATGGACGGGGTGAAATCCTTGGCGATGAGAACAGAGCCCTTCGGTACGGATGAAATATCCACACTTTTTACACCCAGAAGAATGCGCAAAAGGCTGTCTCTTATATCCTTTACATCCGAGGCGCGTTGGCGCGTAAGCTCGTCGTCAACGCCCGAGAACATATTGATAAACATTGTGCATATGCTGTCAACCGCCGCTTCGGCAACAGAGCCGTTGTCGATTGCTTCTTCCATCTGTGCGAGCATAAACGGGTCCTCAAGCATAACAAGATGCCCCTCGAGTATCTCCGCCTCTTTATTTCCGGCATTCTTTTTAAGCTCCGCCACAAGTGATTTTGTTTCGTCGGAAAAGTCGGCGACTGCCGAGTGCAGACGCTTTTTTTGATGATCCGAATCGGTAAATTTTACGGATGAATAGTCAAGGTTTGTGTCCCTTATAACAACGGCCTTGCCGATTCCGAAGCCTTGAGATGCGCCGATTCCTTTAAGCATTAAACCCACCCTTTCATTAAGCCGCGGCAATATTATTCTTCGCCGAAGCCCGATGTGATAAGCTCTTCGGCCTTTTTGAGCATTTCGTTTTCGTCTGCACCGCTGCACTCTACGGTGATTTCGCTTCCGCATTTGATGCAGCCTGCCATTATATTCATAATGCTCTTGCCGTTGATCCTTTTACCTCCGAAAACAATGTCAACCTCCGAAGAGAATTTAGACATTTCCGTTACAAAGGTGTTTGCCGGACGCATATGAAGTCCCATTTTATTAGTGATTGTAAAAGTTTTCTGTACCATAATAATTCTCCTTATGTTTGTTGCCTGCCGAGAGGATGATGCCCCTCGGCACGGTTTTTGATTGTTTGTTATACGGATTCTTTACGATTCTTTTTAAGAAGACCGAGCATCAGTGCTCCGACAACCGAGCCTGCAATAAGGGCTACGATATAGAGAAGCGGATGGTCGCATACTATAAATGTGAAGATTCCGCCGTGAGGTGCGGGGCATGTAACGTTGAACAGCGATGTAAGAGCACCTGCGACAGCAGAGCCTACTAAGCATGAGGGGATAACTCTGACCGGGTCGGAAGCGGCGTAGGGGATAGCACCCTCCGTAATGAAGCACAGACCCATAAGATAGTTTACGGGGCCTGATTTGATTTCTTCCGATGTCCACTTCTTCTTGTTGAAGGTTGTCGAAAGTGCGATTGCAATCGGGGGAACCATACCGCCTATCATAACAGCCGCCATAATCCATGTGTTGCCGTCGGCTATTGCAGCCGTGCCGAAAACATAAGCCGCCTTGTTGAACGGGCCGCCCATATCCGTTGCCATCATTGCTGCAAGTACTATGGAAAGGAGTATTTTGCTTGTATCGCCGAGCGACGAGAGGAACGAGGAAAGACCGGAGTTGACAACGCCTATAACGGGATTTATAAGACACATAAGAAGGCCCATGATAAGCGTGCCGAAAAGAGGATAGATAAATACGGGCTTTATTCCGTCCATTGATTTCGGAAGCCAAGAAAATGCCTTTTTGAGGAGATTTACAATAATACCGGCAAGGAAGCCTGCGAGCAGAGCACCGAGGAAGCCCGACACCGCTTTGTCGTCTCCGGTAAGGCTTTGGTTTTCAATCAGCGAGCTGAAGGTGTAACCGTTTGCCGCAAATACGCCGCCTATCATACCGGGCAAAAGACCCGGTCTGTCGGCAACGGACGATGCGATATAAGCCGAAAGAATGGGGAGCATAAGCGCAAATGCCGCTTTGCCTATCCAGAACACAATTGCCGCAACGGGACTTGTGAATCCGAAGGTTCCGCCGACATCGGCATTGCCTGCAAGCGTATCAAACAGGAAGCCGAGAGCTATGAGAACTCCGCCGCCGACAACGAACGGGAGCATATGCGAAACACCGTTCATGAGATGCTTATAAAGTTTGTGCCAGCCGCTTTCCTTTTCGTCGTCATCAATAGACTGCTTTTCACTTTCGTCGGCGTGATATATCGCGGCTTTTCCGTCAACGATTCTTTTGATAAGCTCCTCGGGCTTGTTTATTCCGTTTGAAACCGAGGTCTTTACAACGGGCTTGCCGTCGAAACGTGCCATTTCGACGTTTTTATCTGCGGCAATGATTATTCCGTCGCATTCTTCGATTTCCTTTTTTGTGAGTACGTTTTTAGCACCGCCGGAGCCGTTGGTTTCGGCTTTGAGCGGATAGCCTAATTTTTCGCCCGCTTTTTCAAGTGCCTCTGCCGCCATATAGGTATGCGCTATGCCCGTCGGACAGGCTGTAACTGCGAGTATTCTGTAACCGTTCGGCTTTACTTCGGGTTTTACCGCTTCCTCGGGGTATTTCTCCGATTCCTTTTTGTCGATTATTTCCAAAAATTCGTCCGTCGTTTTTGCGCCCCGTAGAGCCGCGCAAAATTCCGGTTCCATAAGCATTACCATAAGACGGGAGAGTATTTCGAGATGTAAATCTCCGTCAACGGGAGCGGCAATCATAAACAAAATGTCCGAGGGCTTGGAGTCGGGAGCACCGTAATCAACGCCGTTCGGAACCGTTATCGCCGAAAGACCGGGAGTCTTTACGCTGTCCGATTTTGCGTGCGGAACGGCAATTCCTTCTCCGATTGCGGTCGAGCCCTGAGCCTCTCTTGCAAGGATAGCCTCCTTGTACGCCGCCTTGTCGGCAAGATTTCCTGCCTTTTCGTGCAGGGAAATCAGCTTGTCGATTGCCTCTTCCTTGTCGGTGAGAGAAACATTAAGAGCAATCGCATCTTTTTTTAATAAGTCGATGATTTTCATAAGTATTCCTCCTTATTTATACTCCGCGTTAAAGACGCGTTCAATTTCTTCACGGGTTGCAAGCTTTTCTGAAAAGGCCGTTGCGTTTCCGCACGCCGAGCCGAGTCTTAAAGCGTAGGAATAGTCGGCGGTCTTGATATATCCTGCCGTAAAGCCTGCTACCATACTGTCTCCGCAACCGACGGAGTTTATGAGCTTGCCCTTTGCGTTGCCTATTTTGTGGACGCTTCCGTTTTCGTCCGTAAGCATTGCACCGTCCTTTGCCATTGAAACAAGCACGTTTTTAGCACCCATTTCCTGAAGCTTTTTCGAATATTTCACAATGTCATCGTCGCTTTTAATTTGGACCGAGAATAGGTCGCCGAGCTCGTGATGATTCGGCTTTATTAAAAACGGTTTGTATTTGAGCACGTTTTTGAGCAAATCGCCCGTTGCGTCAACCACGCAGTTTATATTTCTGTCGCCGACTCTCTCAAGTATTTGCTCGTAAATGTCATCGGGGAGGGTATTCGGGATAGAGCCTGCGAGGATAAGGTAATCTCCGCTCTTTATGCCGTCAAGCTTCTTGAGAAAACTCTGCATATCCTCTTTTGTGATTTCGGGGCCGCAGGCGTTCAAATCAATTTCCTTGTCGGCCTTGATTTTGACGTTTATTCTCGTATCGCCGTTTTTAAGATAATTAAAGTCGCAGTTGATATTGTCGTTTTTGAGCATTTCTTCAAGCTTTTTTCCGGTAAAGCCTCCGAGAAAGCCGAGTGCCGTGTTGGGAATTCCGAGCTGTGTGAGTATGACCGACACGTTGATGCCTTTTCCGCCGTAATAGATTTCTTCGCCGTCCGTACGGTTTATGTCGTCGGTTCTGAGAGCTTTGAGCTTCATCACATAGTCGAGAGCCGGATTCAGAGTAACGGTGTAAACCATTAAGCAGTTACCTCCTTCACTACCGTTTTTGATTTAAGCTGTTCGTCATCGCATTTGTCGCAGACTATACACGCCGCTGCAACCGGTGAAAATGATACCGCCGAAACTTTTCCGAACTTTGTGTGGTCGCAAAGCACATAGGTTACAAAGCTTCGCTCTATGGCAACGGCTTTCAGCATTGCCTCCTCGGTGTCAGGGGTTGTAAAGCCCTGCTTTTCGCTGACACCGTTTGTTCCGATGAACGCTTTTGAAAAGTTATATTTCTGAAGATTTGAAGCGGCTACTAAGCCTATGATTGCCTCGGTTGTGCTTTTTAATTCACCGCCGATAACAAAAACCTTGCAGCCCTTGGCCGTCAGCTCCTTTGCGTGGGCGATTCCGTTGGTTACAAAGGTTGCTTTGGAAGAGGAAATATATTTGGTCATAAGAAAGGTGGTCGTGCCTGCGTCGATAAAAACGAAATCGTCATCATTTATCTGCGAAGCGGCATATTTTGCTATTGCTTCCTTTTCGTTTATGTTCATCAGCGATTTTTTGTTGAAATCCTCCTCGTTGTGGAGAAATTCCTGTCCGAGAACAGTCGCTCCGCCGTGAACCTTGTTTATTTTTCCGAGCTGGGAAAGAGCCAAAAGGTCACGCCTTATCGTAGATTCGCTTGTTTCGAATTTTTCGGCAAGCTTTGAAACGGTAACCGAGCCGTTCTGACGCAGAATTTCAAGTATCTGCGCTCTTCTGTCGGTTGTAAGCATATTCACACCTCCGATATCTCCGTTGTGCCTTAATTATACAAAAACGTTCAAATACAGTCAATATCGCGCAATAAAATTCAGCGTTTGTGCTTATAGTGTGCCCGTTTTGTTATCTAATATGCAATATTATTGAACCGTAAATGCGCACTTTTGCACGTTTTAAATTTTTCAATCACAAAAATACGCATCGGATAACATAAAAAATTCCGCCCGAAAGGCGGACGACATCAGTCATAAATTCAATTAGCAGACGGAAAAACAGCCAATGAAAAACTGTGGCTTTTTCGTTTTTCTCGTTTTTGACAAAAATAAAAAACCGAAAGCCCTTGAAAACAAAGGCTTTCGGCATTGCTTGTAGCTGTGGGGTACAGAAAAGATGTTTTTATGTTTTTTGTGGATAGAGTTGAATTCTC
>ENA-UOJT01001844-UOJT01001844.1-human-gut-metagenome-genome-assembly--contig:-C15-NODE-1844-length-13168-cov-10.174483_pt1 | contig 13168 bp, 6 predicted proteins | sample MGYA00242357_ERZ723904 | MGnify/ENA metagenome assembly ERZ723904 | reverse complement strand
AGATGTTCTTAATACATCCTGCTTCGGACAACGGAGCTGATATGCATAAAATAATACGTTATACACTCATAAATTAGATTAGCATGTTTTGACACCCGAAGCATATCCATTTAATACTATATTTTTTAATACACCTCACAGCCGAAAGGTATATTCATTCCGGCTGCAAGGTCTATGACTGTCTGTAATATAACAGTATACATTACATATAAACTAAATTATTCTTTCCTTCTTCTTCCATTGTATACACCTGCTGCCGAACATATCATAATAATTACACATACAAGTGCTGCAGCATATAATGCAGATGATATATTTACACCTGTTGATGGTGCTACATACTGATTCTCCGGATTATCAGTCTCAGACTGCGCCGGCTGTGTTTCTCCCGGTGTTATGTCATTTCTTATATCTGCCGCTTTGACAAGAATATATGAGGAGAAATGTGTTACTCTGAATGTGGCAGAGCCGTCCTGCGCTACCTTAACTGTCTGTCCCATATCCTCTGAACTTCCAGTATTGTCATTATAATAGAATAGCCTAAGCTCTGTCCCTTCTTCGTACTGGGTATATACTGTGACATAAAGTTCTCCATTCAGTTCTCCTGAATGTGCAAAGCTGCATAGATAAAGTGATGATTCCGGAACATTCAATTGCTCCTTAACCTTACTTATGACATCACCCTTATCATCATATTTTACATCCAGCTTAAAATCATTGTCCGGTGCCTTGCTAAACCGCGTACCGTCAAAAGTATATTTTACAAGCGTCTTTCCATCCGCCCCCGCAAGCTCAAGTATGAGCTGTGAGCCTTTATCTATCAGTGCTGTGACAAAATCATTTGGCAGATAGCTTCCCTTTCCAGCTTCAACCTTCTCTATAATAATCTTGTCTCCATTGTTAATTCTGTCAAGCACACTGCTGCCGACAGCCTTATCATCCTGCGCAGGCACTTCTGTTTCAGATTCGCCTGGGTTGTGTGTCGGAGCCTCTGTCTCCGGTTCGTTCGGTTTTTCTGTAGGCGTCTCTGGCTCACTTGGCTTCTCTGTCGGCGCTTCTGTCTCTGACTCACCCGGCTTTTCTGTCGGCGCCTCTGTCTCTGACTCACCCGGCTTTTCTGTCGGTGCTTCTGTCTCTGACTCACCCGGTTTTTCTGTCGGTGTCTCTGTCTCTGACTCACCCGGCTTATCTTCCTTTGCATCCTTATCAAACAATACTACTGTTCCGAATACTGCTGGTGATGACCAGCCCATACCTGTGGTATCTGCCCAGCTTAATGTACCAGTTCTCTTTCCGTTCTCTGCATCGTTAATCTGAAGCTCAAGACCAATCTTTGTTCCTGACTTAACCTGCTCATGAGTCCACTTTATTGCAGCCTCAACTACATATCCATCCTCTGTAAGGGTCACTTTGCTTACAATATTTTCCTCTGCACAATTAGATCCGTTAAATGAATGCTCATTTAGATAATTTATTCTATACTGTTTATCATCTTCCTGGTACGATTTTGTCTTCTGATTATTCTCATCAACAAATATTTCAAGTGAATCCTTCTCATGAGCTGCTTCGGCAGTGGCATCAAGTAAAGAATCCTTAACAGTTACCTGTACATAGAGATTCTCGTTATCCCAAAGAAGCTTAGCAGTGGCATCAGCCTTTGCACCAAGTCTAACTGTGAGAGGTATACTATCTACCTTGCCCCATATTGCACTGTTGTCTTTTCCTATGCTGATAGTTCCCTTATCAATCTGGGCAAATGGCTTTAACTGTGCTTTTGCAAAGTAATCGCTCTTCTCATCATGGCTTAATGTATAGTCATTAAATGCAGCCTTCATTGTTCCATCTGTTATCACCACATCAAACGTCAATGCGTCAAAGGCCTTAAGTGTAATATCATTTACCTCTACTGTAGCAATATATCCATCTTTGGTTGCCGTTGCATCTTCTCTGTTTACAGTTACTTTCTTTACGTTATTTCCAAGCTTAACATAGGCTGTAACCGCATCTGTATCATCGACTGTACTGTCTTTTACATTTGCCAGGAACTTAATTGAATTCTCATTCCATACAGGGACAATTGCCGCTGATGTATCCGCCTTGCTTATAGTAAGCTCTGTTCCTGCTGTAAACTTGTCATCAATCTGCTGTGTAAATGACACTTCCTGAATTGTAGGTGCAAGCTTAGTAGGGTCTACAAATGCCCAGTAAGCACTCTTTACCTGGTAATCATCATCAAATAACAATGGGACCTGCTTCTTTGTTTCAGTTGCACCACCGCCTACACTGCTTGATGTCTGTAACCATGAGTATTTATCGACTACACCCCATACGGTAATACCGGACATATTGATGCCTTCTGACTTTAACTGCTTTACTGCATCATATATTTCCTTATAGCGATATGCTAATCTTGTATATTCTTCCTGCTTTGTCTTGTCTGTTCCGTCATATGCATCACTTACGCCAAAATCGAGTTCTGTAATCTGAACCTTTCCTACAATGGCTGCATACTTCCTAGCTGCTGTGATGAACTCCTGTGCAGATGGTGAACCTGCTGTCTGATAATGTCCCTGCATTCCGACTGCATCTATTCTTGTTCCCTCTGCTGCCTTTACATCCTTAAGAAGCTGTGCAATACCTTCACTCTTTAATGCTGAACAATCGCCGTAATCATTGTAATAAAGCTCTACATCAGCCGGAACATACTTGTTGGCAAATCTGAACGCATTGATTATAAACTCATTGCTTCCATATACTCTCCACCATGTGGAGTTCTCATTTTCATTTCTATAGGTTCCTCTGCCGTCACTTATGGCCTCATTCACTACATCCCAGCCGTAGAACATATCCTTATATTTGCTGTTTTCACCCATGTAATGCTCAGCCATTGTCTTTATGTACCACTCATGACGAAGAGTCATCTCTTCCTTAGAACAGAGTTCCTTGTCCTTATCATAATCAACATGGAAAAACCACTCAGGTGTCTGGGAATGCCATGTAAATACATGTCCTCTTATCCTTATAGCACTTTCCGGATGTTTCTGATTGTACTTATATACATACTCAAGCATTTCATCAGCTCTGCTAAAATCAAGCTTCGGTACTGTTATCTCTATGCCGTTTATTGTTGCCTTTTCTGTTTCCGGACACTTGCTTGCATATCCAAATGCAGCATCCGGCTTTAATTCATTACCGAAGGTTATGGCATTGAAATGTTTCTTTACAAGAGCCATTTCCTTCTCATCCTTGAGGTCACTAAGACATATTGCCGTACCGACTATGAAATTCTCATCTCCCATAGCCTCCGTTACAACATCCTTAAGATTAGGAACGTCATACTGTATACCCTCAACCGTATCCTCTTCCTCAACATCTACAACAGCACCCTCTGCTGCTGCCCAGTTGTCAAGCACTACGTTTCCGTTAAATACAAAGTAAAGGTCTCTTGTACCTGAAAGTCCTTCAAAATTACCTGTAAAGTCCTGGAAGTCTTCAGATGCCTTCACTTCAATTGCTCCGATTACAGTTCCTCTTTCACTTCCCACTCTTACATCTATTGTAGTATCAGCCTCTGCCTTTGCTCTTACTGTTATAGTAGAAAGGCCCTTAGAGAAATCTGCTCCCTTGACGCCGATAAAGCTTCCTGCTTTAGCATTTACAACTGTATTACCCAAGCCTGATACAGTAATACCAAACTGTCTGAAAATATTCTCAGCCTGAACTGTCTGATATGGATTAAAATTACCAAGCTGCTCTACTCCTGTCATTGTAGGAGTTCCCTTATTTATTGTTCCGTCTTCATTTACAGTAAGCTTATCAATATGGGTGCTTCTGTAGTTGCGGCTCTTGCCAAATACCTGTGAATCCACACTTCTTGTATGGTATGCAATATACAGCTCCCCATTAAATTCAAATATTGAATGGTGATTATTTCCACCGCCGCCTAAATTGGATGGATTAGGAAATACTGTTCCGACATATGTATAAGGTCCCATAGGTGAATCACTTGTCATATAAGCGATTACAGCAGTTCCAACTCCATTCTTCTTGCCGCTTGCCCAGTTAGTACAATATGAATATACATATTTGCCATTAATCTTGTTGATGCCTGAATCCTCGAATAAATATGGTGCATCAATAGTTACCGGCTCACCGTCAAGACTTATCATATCAGCTCCCAGCTTAACGATTCTGGCTGTCATAGGATGCTCGTCCTTTCCGGACGGAACACCACCGCCAAAGCAGAGGTATGCACTTCCATCATCATCAACCATTACAGCAGGGTCAAATAACCACTCAACAGTATCACATGTCGGTGTCTGTCGGCTTACAAGCTGCTTTCCGAGAGGATCTGTCCAAGGTCCTTCCGGTGAATCTGCCGTGAGAACACCTATACCGCTTCCGTTGTCAGCAAAATATAAGAAGAATTTCTCCTTGCCATCAATTGTCTTGTGTGCTGCACATGGTGCCCATGAATTATTAGCCCACTTAGCAGCTCCCTCCGGTGCTCCTTCTTCTAAGTTCTTACCTGCAACAGGTATTGCACCATGGTCTGTCCAGTTGACAAAGTCTGTTGTAGAGAAGCAGTTGATTGTCTTTACCTTTCCATATGCATTCTCCTTCACGTCACCGTCTGCATTATACTCATAGACATCATTTGTTGCATATACATAAACTCTGCCATTGTACACCATTACGCTAGGGTCAGCACTGTAACGCTGTGTGGCAATTGGATTATTGTTAGTCTTGTCCTTATAGCACTGCTTAAATGAACCATCATTTACAACAACAGGGCTAGGCTCCTTGAGCTTAAATGTAACACTCTTTACAGTCTTAGTCACTGTATCGGCTGTAAGACTCATAAGGTCGAGTATCTTTATTTCTGATTTAGGAACATTTCCGTTAAGATTACTGTCTCTTAATACATTGCTTCCATAGACAACCGCAGCCTCAGTAAAGTCATCATCCGCGGCACATAATTTTACCGAAAACTCGTCTGTTGAATCCAAATCGACAGAAACATACTCTATTCTTGTCATATCCACTTCTTCAGGAATTACATAGAACATCTGTGCATATTGGCTCTTATATGTAAGCTTATGTGCTCCGGCTTCCTCTTCGACATCCACGCCCCATGCAGCCTTCTGTTCAAGGTCAGCCATATTATATTTGAACTCTGTCTTTACGTTTTCCTCTGCCTTTGGCTCGAGCTTAAACGTTATACTGCCGATTTCCTTTACAAGCTCTGTTTCACTAAGGCTCATGAGACATAATACTCTTGCATTTTCTTTATCAGCCTCTATATTTTCTGCCGTTATTGTATTATTTCCATATACAATACCCGCCTCTGTGAATTTATCATCCGCAAGGCATAATTTAACAGATAAATTTTCTCTGTCCGTATCCACCGTTGCAGAAAGGAATCTGTTCATATCAATCTCATCAGGTATCTTAAAAAACACCTGATTGTACTGCTTCGGAAATGTCACCTTAAGCTTTCCGCTCTCAGAAACCTCCTTATCTGTTCCCCACATGGATAATATTTCAAGCTTGGAAGCATCATATGTAAATTCATTCTTATCTGACACATCGACATCACCGCTTCCGTTCTCGCCTTCCTCAACAGTAAATCTCACTTTTCCCACTGTTTTTGTCAGCTCACCCTCAAGTAAGTTCATAAAACCAATAACGCTTACTTCTGAGAGCTGTGCTTTGGCATCGGCTTTTATATCCTTGGTGTTAAGCTGTGTTGCACCATATACATCTATGGCACTTGCAAAATTATCACGCTCTGCACACAGCTTCATTGAAAAGTATTCCGCATCCGTCTCCACCTCAACCGAAACGAGCTTGTTGACATCAACTTCTGCCGGAATACAATAAAATATCTGAGAATACTGCTTTGAAAAAGTAACCTTGTAATTTCCTTCCTCGTCCGTCGCAGCTTCAGCCCCCCAGCGTGTAACGACTTCCAAGTCCTTTGCATTATACTCAATTACCTTCTGCTTTACAGCGTCCTGCACAGCAGCATCAAGCCCCCCGGCTTCAACATCTGTACAGACATGCCTTGCATCATACAGTTCTTTTGCGCTGACAGCTGATGCATTTCCCGTCAGCATAGCTCCTATCACCAATGTGACAATCGCCCTGCTCATAAATTTTCGCATATTGTTCTCCTTTACCATAAGAAATATATATACCCATTTGTGATTTTAACTAATTTTTTTATTTACATCTTGTCATTTTTAGCTATTTTTGTCTCATTTCTTGCTTTTGTTGTTAAATTGCACAATTTATAACAATCTTTCATAAATTAGCTGTGCATTTTTATGTTAATCAGGTAATTTCTCATTTCATGGTAACTGTTCATGTAACAAAGTAATTTTTCTTGAATCAACTTCTGTAAAATAAAATTGTGGTGGTAGGTTTTATTATATACATATTCATTTCTATTGTTTATAATGCATACTATGAATATAATGATGTAGGAATCAAAAGATATTTTGCTCCCAAAAATATCGGATTGCTTCGTTCTTTGTTTACACTCTCGCAATCCTGATATAATAGTGTCAGCATCTAAATGTGCTGTACGTCAACCAAAATCACCAGAGCACAGCACTAACTGCAGATGAAAAATGCCTGCATGGATTTTACATTGTAGTTTTACAGCAGGCTGCTCAGAAACGAGGATTATAAATGAATAAACGAAATTATCAAAAAGAGCTTGAGCAGCTCATCTCCAATATAGAGCCGGGCAGGGTTCCAACACTGCTATTGCATGCATGCTGTGCACCGTGCAGCAGCTACTGTCTTGAATACCTTTCACAGTATTTTTCCATAACTGTCCTTTTCTATAATCCTAATATCTCACCTGAAGCAGAATACACTAAAAGGGTTGATGAGATACGAAGGCTTATCGATGAGCTTCCGACTAAGAACAAAGTATCACTTATTGAAGGAAGATACCTTCCTGAGGAATTCTATTCTTCTGTAAAAGGGCTTGAAAATGAGCCTGAAGGCGGAAAAAGATGTCCTGTCTGTTATGAACTGCGTCTACGCGAGGCTGCTGTCACAGCAAAGGAACTTAAATTTGACTATTTTACGACAACCTTAAGCATAAGCCCGCTAAAGGATGCCGAAAAGCTCAATGAGATTGGAAAAAAACTTTCGGACGAATACGGTGTTGCCTACCTATATTCCGATTTCAAGAAAAAAAATGGATATAAGCGCTCGATTGAGCTTTCAAGAGAGTACAATCTGTACAGACAGAATTTCTGTGGCTGCGTGTTCTCAAGACATGAGGCGGACAACGAAAAATAGCAGGGAGATTTCCCTGCTATTTTGCTATTTTGCTATTTTAATTATCCGGATAGAAAACACACACCTCGTTGTCGAATTCCTTAATCCTAAGTCCAAAAGGATATAACAGCGGATAAGCTCCGCCTGCCGAACGCGCAATGATATAACATGCATGGTAGGTGAGATTCTCCTCCTCCGGCAGACCAAATATATATCTTCCAATCTGCTTAGTCTCCGTGTTGCTGCTCAAATCGATATCGTACGGTGACGGCGGTGTGTCAAGGCTCACCAGATAGAATATGTACATGATATAGGCCTCTGCCACATATATCGGCTTATCATTAAGATATTCCTGGCTTTCAATAAACTCAATTGCCTCCTTGTAATCGTCCTCCATGCCGACATACCTGTTATACTTCTCGGTTGTGAAGTAGTATCTTATAAACGAAATCGAAAATACCAGATATGCCACGGCTATAACTGTCGATATAACAGCCCTGAGCTGAACCTTCTTCACCACATCTATGACGAATGCAATTCCGATAACTATATAGTACAGCACCGAAAAGAATATACCGTTCATCCTGCTTGTAATCGCCTCATTAAGCATCATTCCCATAATAAACTCTGCTATGAACCACAATAAAACGCCGGCTTCCGCGCTGAATTTTCTTTTTTTGATACTTTTTATAAAATCTATAATGCCCTTTATGAAGCCTACCGCAAAAAAAGGTATCGAAATTACATACAATGTCATGTATCGCTCATTGGTGTTAAATCCAAGATAGTCATGTAAAAAGATGACCTTGAGCATATTTACGATATTTCTTAGCTTCGGTAACCCTATCTCCTTGATTCTGTAGCCGTCAAGCCTTACTAACGTAAACTTCCATATCGTTCTTGTCTCAAGTCCAAGTATATTTATGAGCTGCACTGCAATAAGCGGAGCCGCCATAAGTGCCAACGGAACACAGAAACACAATGCCTGCTTGAATGACAGCTTTCTCATGTATAACAGGTATATGAACATCATAATCAGGAACAATATCATAACTATATAGCTTAGAGTGTAGGTGTACAGCACCAACCCGCAGGCTATACCTGCTATGAAAAAGTATACAGGCTTTTCCTTCTTCAATGCGTATGCAAGACACGATATAAAGATGGAGGCTGTCCCCAGCATGAGGTTACAATCAAAGCCGAACCTTGCAGACATGATAAAATAAGGTGTGATAGCATACAACAGCGCCCATATAACCATCTTCTTTTTGTCCGCCCCGGTTGTTTTAAAGAACCAAATTCCCGAAAACATGACCATCATTGACATTATAACCGCCGGTATCCTCACGACAAAATGTGAAAAATCAAAAAACTTGAAGAGAAGTGCCGTCATGTAGGTGTACAGGCTGCTCTGACCTCCGCCGCCATAGTTCATAAACATGACCGGGTAAGGATATCTGAACCTGTCCACACCATATTTTGCAATACACCACGCATCATAGGCAATTCCCGCCTCATCCACATTCCAGCCGCGCGGAATATCCCCAATCATTATCAGTCGAAGTACAAGAGCCAGTACAGCGGTGACTATGATTGCAAAGGCAAGCGCATACTTTTTTACAAAATTTTTCATAGCGTTCTCCTCATGTATTTGTTAGGCGCCATTGTCCAAAGCAGAATATTCTGACATCAGAATCCTATAAAACAAAAAAAGAGAGAAAACTTCCCTCTTTTCTTTTCGTGTAACGGAGAAAGAGGGATTTGAACCCTCGCGCCGGTTGCCCGACCTACACCCTTAGCAGGGGCGCCTCTTCGGCCTCTTGAGTATTTCTCCGAATTCACAATCATTATTAAATTGTGGCTGCCAAGGGGTGATATAGTAAAGCCTAATCACCTGACGCATTTAGTATTCTAACACTTTATTAAGATAATGTCAATCTGTTTTTTTACTTTTTAGAATAATTTGAATTTTTTAGAATACATTCACTATACACTATGTCCGTAAATTTGAGTGCGCCCTTCCTGTTTAAGTGGTCTGTATCGGTAAAAAGACTGTAATCATCATAGAACCTGTCATCGCGGGCATAGTCATGGTACTCCGTGCCTGTGTCATCGGCTATCTTATCTATAATTGCATTAAACTGCTCTAAAAACTCCGGCTCAACGCAGTCATTGTATGCCTTGGTATACGGCGTTGTGACCATAACCGGCGTTATATCATGTTCATGGCACTTTTCGATTATTGAGTATACCTTCTCAATCAAATCCGTTCTGAAGGCATAGCTGTCACCATTCTTATAGTTGAGCACATGTCTTTCATAGGCGTCCGCGGCATTGTGTTCGATGTCACTCAGGTTCATCCCCAGCATATCTGAGCTTTCCCGCACCTCACTCTCAGTCTTTTCGCCCATGAAAAACGCCTCAAAATAATTTGCAAGCTGTATGCGCATATCTGTCTTGAAAAACGCAAGGTACTTCACCTTGAAATACTCCTTGAAGGTCACTCCTATCATGTTACGATACTTCATAAAGCTGTAATACCTGTAATTTTTTAGCTTGAACGTCTCCTCGTCAAGGCTGTCATCTGACAGCATAAATGTCATATATGATATAGGGATAATCAGATATGAATTTTTCGCCATCTTTCCGACAAAGTTATCAAATACCTTTTCGTCATACTCTATCGTCTGCGCCTGAATACCGAAATTAAAACCTGTTATACCCTGCGTCTCAAGGTCATCGTAAACAAAATCACATTCGCCGTGGCTGCTGCCGATATTCGCAACCATTATCTTGTTCGGCACATTTGAGAAGCGCTTCATCTCATCAATATTTTTTCTGTACCATACCTGCACTCCCTGTAAAAGAACCGCCGATGCCAACAGAACGCACACTACTCTTATTATGAATTTCTTCATGTAAAAATCACTCCATAATATCCTAAAACTGAAAATATATAAAACGTGATGTGACAACAAGAGGCATTTCAAACAGTATGAACATAATCATAAATACGTATACCGCACACCTTACCACCACATTTAGCCTGCCAAACTCCTTCAACAGATCTCTTTTCAGCGAAAAATAGTCATAGACCATTAAAAGAACCGCGCATACTGCCACAAGTGCCAGCTTGGCATGTGTAAGCAGCGTATTATCTACAATCCTGTCCATGCTCTCGGAAAACGAACACCACCTCCAGCTAAGTCCCGACAGCGTATTTACAGTTTCAGTGATTCCAAGCCGGAACACCATCCATGTCAACGTGACAAACAGAAATGTAAGCAGCACCTTTAACCACCACACTGCATTGTGTTTCACATTTTTATTGACCTTCCTGTTGTTGAATAGCTGTGCCACTCCATGCATGCCGCCCCACACAACATAGTTCCAGCCCGCTCCGTGCCACAAGCCGCTTACCAGAAACACGAAAATCACGTTGAGCTTACTCACCATAAAGCCCCTTCTGTTCCCACCAAGAGGAATATACAGATAGTCCCTGAACCAGTTAGACAGTGATATATGCCATCTTCTCCAGAACTCCTTTACCGATGCCGAAAAATAAGGCGAATCGAAATTCTTTATGAGATTAATGTTGAACAGCTTCGCCGTGCCTATCGCAATATCCGAATATCCTGAGAAATCGCAGTATATCTGGATACTGAAAGCAAATATGGCAAGAATGACATGCACTCCCGCAAAATACTCCGCCTGATACACGTAGTCGACAAACATTCCAAGGTTATCCGCAATAACCAGCTTCTTAAAAAATCCGACTATTGCAAGTCTCATTCCGTACGCAGCATTATCGTAATCGAATTTCTCAGGCTCCTTTATCTGCGGCAGCAGGTTATCCGCCCTCTCTATAGGTCCCGCAACAAGCTGTGGGAAAAAGGAAATGAACGCCGCATACTTTCCAAAATGGTGCTCCGCCTTCAAGTCCCCTCTGTATACATCTATTACATAGCTGAGTGTCTGGAATGTATAGAATGATATTCCAACCGGAAGCAGCAGCTTAGATGTCACCGGGTTAAGGTGTATTGAAAACTTGTCTGTCACCTTGATTATAGTCTCCATTGTAAAATTATAATATTTGTATACAAACAGAACACCCAGACATATCACAAGCGCCGACGCAAGTATCAGCTTTTTTAGCTTCCTGCTGTCCGCTTTTTCAAGAAGAAGTGCGCAGATGTAGGATATCAATGTCGTTCCGAATATCAGGACGATGTATTTTACATTCCAGCACATATAGAAATAATAGCTTGATGCCAGCAGTATTATCCACTTGTATCTGTCCTTTACAGCCCAGTACAGGACAAATACAATAGGACAAAATATTGCAAATGACAAAGAATTAAAGTTCATGTTCTATCTCCCGCTCACATTTTGAACTATATTTCCTCATACAAATCCCTGCCATCTGAGTCAATAACAACGATGACCGGAAAATCCTTTACGGTAAGCTTCCTTACAGCCTCAGTGCCAAGGTCATCATAGGCTATTACCTCCGATGAAGTTATACACTTAGACAGAAGTGCCCCTGCACCTCCTACTGCTGCAAAATATACTGCCTTATCCCTTACTATAGCCTCATGGACAGCTGGATTTCTTTTTCCCTTTCCAATCATGCCTATAAGTCCAAGGTCAAGAAGTGACGGTGCATACTTGTCCATTCTGCTCGCGGTAGTAGGTCCTGCTGAGCCAATCGGTCTTCCCTCCCGCGCAGGTGACGGTCCCATATAGTAAATTGTATTATTTTTCACATCAAAAGGCAGCTTTTCACCTCTTTCAAGAGCTTCGTACATTCTTTTATGCGCTGCATCTCTTGCAGTGTATATAGTTCCCGTAAGATATACATAATCCCCTGCCTTAAGTGTTGTCGATACACTGCTATCAAAAGGTACATCAATATGCTTGTCCATCTCCGTCTCCTAATCAAATAAGATATAATTATGTGGAGCTTTTATTCTTCCGCTCCGTTGTCTCTCCTTCTCATACCATATACCACTATCAGTATAAAAGAAATCACGGATACCACTTCCGCGATATGCCAGTACACCTTGCCTGCATAATATACTCTGATATCTCCATCGAAATTACTGTCCAATTCAATCAGCAATAGAGCATGCACTGACTTGGTCAGCCTGATTTTTTCTCCCGTATCTGCATTTATGGCTTTATATCCTCTATAATACAGTAATGGCAGTTCAACTTCGCCCTTTTCATCACCTGTTACTGCATGAAATGAAATATTGGTATATTCCTTTTCGTAACCGGTAACCACCGCATCAGCTGCATCATAATGACCTTCCTCTCTTAGAAAATCCTCAGGAAAATAGCCATCCGCTTTTCTCGGAAGATATTCGTAGTTACCTACCTGACAGGACAGCTCTTTATCATTTTCTGTCATGGTATACAGGTTCATATACGGCATTTCATTCATTGTCAGCTTAGCTGCCCAGATAAACTGGAGCACTGTGAGCATAACAATGATTATTTCTGAAACCCTGAGTATCACTGTATCACTGCCGGCATCATCATACTGGTCAAGGAGTGCTGTCACAAAAACAATATATGTACATGTCCCCACTGTGAGGAATCTCATTGCAAACTGGATGTTTTTCACCATATTGCTGACACTTCGTGCTATTGAGTCAATTACCGCAACACCTGATGGTTCACTTCCAAGATATGTGAGCACCCTTTCATATGGTATTATATCCAACGATAATATTGCAGTGATAACTGTTATTACTGCTGAGACAATTATAAGTTTTTTATGCTTTTTAATTCCTTTTATGAGCGTACATATAAATAAAATAATTGCAGGAATCACAGTCGGTCCCAGTCCCGGAACCATGTAATT
>ENA-UOJT01001832-UOJT01001832.1-human-gut-metagenome-genome-assembly--contig:-C15-NODE-1832-length-13214-cov-19.265674_pt1 | contig 13214 bp, 13 predicted proteins | sample MGYA00242357_ERZ723904 | MGnify/ENA metagenome assembly ERZ723904 | reverse complement strand
ATTATGCCCTTCTAGGGCTTACTCAAGCCACCGGCTCAGCCGGTGGTTTTGACTACTCGTGTTTTATGGCAAGCGACTCGGATTTTGTGTCAATTTTGTGGAAATAAAATTTTACTTATGGTATCTTGAAGTCAAGATAAATAAAAGCTCTCGCTACCCGGATTGAAAAGTTCTATGTGTATGTAAGCGTCGGTGCACAGGTGCTTATAAATGTCCGAATATCAACCCGATGAGATCAAATCATTAGATTGGAGGCTTTATTATGTTTGCACGTCGAATCAAGAAGATGTTTGCTACTGTTTTGTGTGTAGCAATGGCACTTTCTACTTCCGTAGCAGCCTCAGCTGACGGCATTGACAAAGATGTCGTAATGGATAACACGAATCATACACTTGCTGAGGAAGCCGTATCGGCTGATTCAATTACAAAAATCGACCTTTTTGATTGCTATGTGGAATTATATGATCCTGATGGAAATATTGTCCCCATGCCAAGGGCTTCCCTGTCGGAACACGATATCCCCAGTGGATATACAATGAGGTATTATCGAGCCGATAAATCGGAATTTTATATCGAAAAAGGCCAGCATGTATCTATTATCGCACAGCAAGACGTTTCGTACAATTATAGCTGGAGATGTGGTTATGGTAATGTAAGCGTAAACGTGGGAAATTCTCAGGCAATCAGTGGTAGCGGTACTTGTAATGCAACGGGCTCGTACTCCTTTTATATCGCAAACAGGACAGACCATAACATGCACATCACTTCTGGTGCAGTTGAATACTACTAAGCAGTAAGCATCGGCGCGCAGATGCTGAAATATCGTCCGAACATCAACCCTATTAAATCCATTAGATTGGAGGCTTATCAAATGTCAACGATGAAGAAACGCATTCCCATGTTCCTGCTGGCTCTCGCAATGATGGTGGCTATGGCACTTCCGTCCTTTGCCGCAACCTTCCAGTCAAATACAGCACGCAGTATTCCTACCAATTACCCATATTTCCTTGGCTGTTGGAACGGTGGGAGAGATAGTAATGGAGATATGCATGTCTTGACAGGTACAGGCGTCAACAACATTACTAGAACCGCTGTAATGGGAGAAAGTGGAAGTTGGGTTTTCCTTGTTTCTCCGCATAACAGCACTAACTACTACATGCGTAACTCAAAAACGTCTGAAGTTGTGAATATGTACCGCGTTCTGCAGAATGGAACATATTATAATTGTCAGGGTTATTGGTACGACAACAATACTCAAGGTCGCGATCAAAGAATTGTCATAGATAATTCAAAGATTCGCCTTGCTGCTCCTCTGGTTGGAGGCACCTGGTATCTGCAGGCAGATCGTTCGTCCGTTTCTGACAGTGACGTCATCTTCTATACCGATGGAAATCGGAAACAAGCTCAGTGGTATATTGGCGATGCCGCCTACAATTAAACCGTTACATACAGTTAACTTTTAAGATATTGATTGCAATGGAGCAAGAGGAGGCGGGCACTGTTATAGCTCGCCTCTTTTTGCTGATTAAAAACAGGCTATCACTTTCGTTAGATTGCTTGGAGCAATACCGCAAAATTTTAAGCGCCGATATGGCAATCGAAGCGCGGCAAATACTAAGCTAAAAGCGCAGATATACGCTGTGTTGCAAGGGTGAGTACTGCCAGTGGCGGATACAGCAAACCGAAGCAGGGGCAGTGGTCGCAGAGTGCGGGGGCTGCCCTGATGCACGACGCGGTTACAGAATTTTTGAAAAAGCACGACACGTATGAGATACGGTTCCATGCAGTACGAAACGCACATTGTACGGATATGCGGCAACGGAGACCACTTTATCCACATTCCCGGATTCTTGAATTGTATGTTTACCGGAATGATCGGTTGGCACGGTTTCTCGGTGATTGTCCGCAAAAAATCAATAGGGAGGAAAAGAAACGATGTCACATAAACTTTTTCCATTTTTGATGGCAGGACTTTTTCTGTTGTCGGGGTGCGCACCAAACACGGACGTCACACAACCTGACCGTCCGCCTGTATCGGATTCCTCCGGCTCGCTTTCGGGCAATGACGTACCGCAAGAAACTTTGCCTGACGATACACAAATCTACGATTACACGGTGGCTGCATCCTTGGATATGGTTACCCGCGGCAGCGGAAACGAAAGCGGTTTTTATCAGGTCATCACCAACGAAAACGGCTATGCCAACCTTTTTTATACGGATTACGCAACCGCAAGCAGGGTGTATTTGTGCGGTGCGCCAAACTGCGCGCACAATACAGGCACCTGCACCTCTTACATAGAAAGCGACGGGTTTTCGGTGTCCCCTGCCGTGTACAAGGACCGCCTTTTCTTAGTGTACAGCAGTTACAATTCGTGGTCCGCCGAGGCAGCCCCTTCCCGCGTGGAATGTATGGACGTAAACGGAGAAAACCGCCGCACACTGTATACATTCGGTTCCGGCATCACACTGAATGAAGGTGCCATTGTCGGCAACAACGAAATCGTTTTGAGTGGGTATCAAATTGTTGAAAGCAACGGCTCCGTTCAATCGGTGCCCTTTATCGGGGCGATTGGCATGGATTCCGGCGCCTACCGCGAGATTTATTCGCTGCCCGATACCGCAGGGCAAACGAATCTTTTTTTGCGCGGTGTTTCTGATACAGGGTTTATCTTAAAGACGATTTCTATGGAAGATGCGGCATCGTCCGATTCCCAAAGCCGTATTTTTGAACTCTCCTTTGACGGAAAAACAGAAACCGACCTGCTTACGTTTTCCGGAAACAGCTGCTTTGAGGAGCATAACGGGCAGGAACTTGTCTATCTGCGGTATGATGCGCAAGGGGTATCTTTGTATAAGCGCAGCCGTCAGTCCGAGCAGGAGGAGCAAGTCGCAGAAAATGTATGCGACCTTGCCTGTGTGCGCAAAAGCGAACTGCCCTACGATTCGGACAACCTGTTTATTGTCGGCTTTGCAGGCAACTGTGTCCTTTTGAATCATCTGTACGATAACCGCTATGAGGAAAACGGAAACATTGCCCTGTACTACACGCAATATGCCGTTGACCTTACCGATGGTTCTGCCAAGGAAATCACCCTGTACAACAACACGATGGCAACGCAAAAGCCCCTTGCCATCATAACAAAGTTTGACGATTCCCTGCTGGTAGATGCGAAGGAGGAAGTTGTGGATGGCATTGCGTACAGACGCCCCGGTATTGTGTCGGTGGAGGACTACCTGAATTCCAACCCCGCCTATACTATGATTCAGTCCCCAATTGACGAACATCTCCGACTATTCTGATTGAGAGTTTTCCCCCACAACACTAGGGCTGCCGCGGAAAGGTACATGCTATGGTATCATTATCTGCCCTTGATTTTAAAAAACCTATATATATGATTATTCAGCATTCATTATTTCATTAGGAGGCTCTATATGAAAAAGATTAAGCAACTCATGCCCATTCTTATTGCAGTACTTGCACTTTCAACGATCTTTGCTCTTCCGTCTAAGGCTTTGTATTTGACACGGACAAATGGTAGCGGGCAAAAATTTTATTTAAACCTTTATGGAAATTCAATGTACAGTGGAAGGAAGCTCTCAGCCTATTATACGACCTCTCCTGGAAATGACCAGGACTTTATAATGATTAGTGGGGGGTTCCTATGTCCACGCTATGCACAAACCTATGCTGTAAATAGATCTTCTGAGACAAACAGTTATTTTAAACCTAATGCGGCCAACTATGCTATCATATGGCCTTTGTCGACCGGCCGCAAAGATTCACAGTTTGTGATTGGATCTCTAACAACCGGAAATAATATGTTTATGCTACTTAACTACCATGAAAATAATGTGCTGAGTTCGGCACTGCTTAGTCGTCCTTCTACCATGTCACAAGAAGATTATGTAAATGGTGCATATTACGTGTATTTTATGACTAATAGCGGTCATACATGGCGAGGAGAACACTGAGCATGCTGTATAGTCTAAATAAACGACGAATCTTTACATTTGTTTTTCTAAGCATCATTATTATTCTGGGGTTGTGTTCATGTTCAATATATGGTAATGGAAGTGCGGTTTCTGACAAGAAAAGTTCTTCTACTGCATCATCCACTAATGAGTCTTCTAGTTCTTTCCTCAGCAATGAAAATTCCTCTCTAGGCAGCGAGACAACACATTTGCGTAATGCCGGGAAATATGAATATGTTACAGCAGCAGAAGGTGCATATGTTATCGAACAACTCTATCCCCAATCTTCTACGATATCTTTCATAGACTATGCCACTGGAATAAAAAGTCCTCTTTGTTCCACACCTGGATGTACGCACCAAAACGACTCTTGCCCCAGTTATATTCCCATGACTGGCTATTTTCCTCCAAGAATACTTTGGGCTGGGAAATACCTGCTGGTTGTTAATGAGGCAGCTAGCGAAAATGGTCCTTGCAAAATCGAGCGAAGAAATCCTGATGGCTCTAATACCCAAATGCTGTGCCAGTTCGATTCCAGTGAATATATCACTGGTGACTATTTATATGATAGCGGTTTCCTCTATTTAACGAAGGTAAGGGCAGAACCTTTTGGTGACCAACAAAAAGTATTCCTCGCTATTAATCTTGAAGATGGAGCCATCCAAGAGTTGCTGACTCTTGGCGAAAGTGATTTTATTGTCGGTGGGTACGGTTCAAAAGTCATTATTCAGCGCTATGATTATGATGGCGAAAAAATCAATTATTCGTCATTTGATCTTTTATCAAAGGAAAACCGCTTCTGTATTTCATTTGATATGAATGATGCGCAGACCGTAATCTGCGATAGTGGAATTGCAATGGTCAATTCAAACGATAGAATTTTACAGTGGCTACCGATTTCACATGACGGTATAGCAGGTAATGTACAAGAAATGCCGATTCAATTGCCAGATGGTGTAATTGCTGCTACTGTATACCCCCTGTTCGATAATTATGTCGAACTGGATGTATCGTATTCGGAAGGGCAAGAAGATAAAAGCGAAAATTATATTGTTGACTTGGAGAATAAAACACAAAATATATCTTCAATGAATTTGGCTTCACAGGGAATACTCCTTCCGATTGTTGGTGAATATGGTGACACTCTTTGTGTATTAAGTAATATTGAAATTCGGAATTTTCAATTTTATAGTACAGATGGGGTATTGCAAAATGTAGATTATGTCAGTAACCAATATGGCATGTTAAAAAAGGCTGATTACTTGTCCTCCAAAAGGAATATAGAAATGGTTAACAATCTAGACAACTAATCCACTTCAGAAGCGTAGCCACTGACCGCCAAATGTAGTGGTGCCTGAAAAAATAAGTCGTTTCAACCATACAAGCGAGTCCGACTGTTCTTTGCACGTTTTAGAAACATCAAAATTTGGAAATTGCTATTTATGATCACGTTAGAATTACATACTTTACGAAAGACGTTCACATTAACTCATCTGAGAAAAAAATCTCAAGTGAAGCACGTATTATCAGGAATTTCCTTTTCATTCTCTGCTGGATTATATGGAATCTTAGGTCCCAACGGTGCGGGCAAATCCACTTTAATCCACATTATCACAGGCACGCTGGCGCCCGATTCCGGCGAGGTGCTGTGGTGCGGCAAGCCCGCAGTGGGCATTGCCTTTCGCCGTGTTTTGGGCTATATGCCGCAGCAGCAGGGGCTGTACGACAGCTATACCGGGCGGCGTTTTCTGGCCTATATGGCTGCGCTGAAGGAAATCCCGCGCAAGACCGTTGCATCTGAGGTAGCCCGCGTGGCAGCCGCCGTAAACTTGACCGCCGAATTGGACAAGCGCCTTTCTGCCTATTCCGGCGGTATGAAGCAACGGCTGCTGTTGGCATCCGCCCTGCTGGGCGACCCCAAGCTGCTGATTTTGGACGAACCAACGGCAGGTCTTGACCCCAAGGAGCGCGTTCGCCTGCGTGAATTGCTGGCAGATATGGCGAAAGACCGCATTATTCTTGTGGCAACGCACGTTGTTTCGGACGTGGAAACGGTGGCAACCAAGGTTATTCTTTTGCGCACCGGCAAGATCGTGGACGCCGCGCCCGTGCCGGAGTTGATTGCCAGATACGCACCCGACCAAGGTCTGGAGGATGTCTACCTGAATGTGTTCGGTGAGGGGGACGGCAAATGAGCCTGTTTTTTGCTGAACTCCGCAAGGTCTGGGGCGGCAGAGTGTTCCCTGTCCTGCTGGCGATACTGGCATCTGCCAATCTTTTACTGCTGTGGATGGGCACCCGCCCCACCGCCAAGCAGCCGCCCGCGTCTGCCTACCGCGCGGTGGGGGCGGAGCTTAACGGCAAATCCATGGAGGAAAAAGGCACCTACCTGCGCGAAAAGTGCGAGGAGATAGAAAGCCTTGTCAAAATCGGGCAGTATTATCGGGAACTGGCTTACGGCGACTACGGGCTGACCCAATATCGGCAGGACAATGCCGCTATGTTCGATGCCTACGAGCAGGAATACAAGGACAAATCGTATACGCTGTTTACCGATAATCTGAACACCGAATACCGCCTGTTCAGCCAACTGCAGAACGAATACGACACCGTGGCGGGCTACAGCGATTTTTTGCAGAGTGTGCAAACCAAGGCGACCCAGCTGTCCGGCATTTCGATTTTTCAAAACGACCGCACCGGGTACGATCTAAAAAACATCGAATTGACCGCACAGGTTTATGCCGGGCTGACCGAAACGCCCATTGATTATTTTCCGCAAAAGGGTCTGTACACAGCCATCAGCTATGCGTTCACCGACCTGATCCTGCTGGCGTCTATGCTCTTGCTGGCGCTGATTCTTGTGCGGCAGGAACGCGACAGCGGACTGCTGAGCCTTGTGCGCAGCCTGCCGGGCGGACGGTTGAAAACAGCCCTTGCCAAGCTGGCGGCATTTGCTGCCAGCTTATTGGTCGTTCTTACGGTGCTGTATGGGGTCAATCTCGCGTATTGCTCGGCGTCCTTCGGTTTAGGCTCGCTGAATCGCACCATTCAAAGTGTTCCCGCCCTGATGCGCTGTACCATGCAGATCACCGTCGGGCAATATCTGCTTCGGTTTTTGCTTGCCAAATGGGCGGGCGCGTTTGTGATGGGGCTGTGGGTCATGCTGGCTGCTCTTATCGCCAAACGTGCCGCCGCCGGGTGGGTCGGCGCACTGGCGCTGCCCTTGGCGATGTACGGGATTCGTGCCGCAATTCCCGCTACAAGCCATTGGAACGTCATAAAATACGCCAATATGGTAAGCCTGCTGCAAACCAACGAGCTGCTGGGAAACTACCGGAATCTTTTCTGGTTCGGCAGCCCCGTCAGCCTGCCGCTGGTCGAGTGGCTGACGGCAGCCGTTTTGGGCGGTGGCTTGTTTGCGGGATTCTGCGCGGTTTTTGCTAAGGCACAGCTGCTGCCGACCGCCAAACGCAGCCTTACCCTTGCGTTCTCGCATATAACGCGCGCCACCTCCGTCCCCCGTGAGGAGGGCAGAAAGCTGTTGCTGATGAACGGTGCCGCGGTGTTTTTGGCGGCGTTTCTGGCGTTCGGCATCTATCAGGGCATAACGTCGGAAAGCTACATAGACGCGGACGAAATTTACTATGCCTACTATATGAAGCACATTGCGGGACCGTGGCGCACCGAAAGCTACAACTGGCTGACCGAGCAGGGCAAGGAATTTGCCCCCATGGTGGAGGTGCAGCGGCGCGTAATTGGCGGCGAGCTGAGCAGCGACGCCCTGCTGGCCTACAGTTCACTGCAGCAGAAATATTCTGTCTATCAGCGTGTAGTGCAGTCCAACATCAATTACTATCTGAAAGAGAATCCCGGTGCATGGCTTGTCTATGAAACCGGCTATAAAAAGCTGTTCGGCTTTACCGGAACCGCCGATGTGCAGGATACCCTTTTGGCGGGGCTGTTGTGCGCGCTGTGCTTCAGCGGGCTGTTTGCGATGGAACGCAAGGGCGGTATGGATGAAATTCTGGCAGCCACACCGTTGGGTCGGAAATATACCGCGAAAGCAAAGCTGCGGCAAAGCACGCTCGTTGCGGTAGGCATCACTCTCGGAACGGTTTTGCCGCATCTGTGGCAGATCCTGCGGGATTACGGTCTGCCCGCGCTGCTGGCCCCGGCGATGAGCATTTCCGAGCTGCAGGCTGTCCCGAAATTTGTGACCTTATCGGATTTGCTGCTCTTTTGGCTGCTCTGCCGCTTTGCCGCCTGCCTGTGCATGAGCCGAATCACCCTGTGGCTGGGGCAGAAATTGGGAAACCTGCTGCCCGCGCTCTTTATCAGTGCAGTTGCCTATTGCCTGCCCGCGCTGCTGAGCCTTTCCGGCATGAAAAACGGCATCGAGTGGCTGGGGTTTTATCCGCTTTTCCACGCCGCCGCGCTTTGGCAGACCCAAGGCGGCAACACCCTGTGGGTGCCGATTTTTCTTGCCTGCGTAGCCTTTCTGCTGGCGTGGGGAATCGGGCAAGCGCTGATGGATGAGTATGATATGTTGGGTGTTCCGGATGAGGTACTATAAAAATCTTTCCATAGATGAAACCAACTGCACGGTTGAAAAGGAAGGTCAGCCAATTCACCTGACTGCCATGGAGTATCGTCTGTTTGTCACATTGCTCGACCATTCCGGGCGTGTCTGCTCCCGAAATCTTCTGCTGTCATCCGCTTGGCATATCACAACTCCGATTCAGACACGGACGGTCGATGTACATATCGCAAAGCTGCGGAAGAAGCTGGACTTGGGGCAAAATGAATTGAAAACCGTAACGAGGCAGGGGTATGCACTTTCGGGATAATGTGCGATGCCTGACAAATGGGTGAAATACATTTTGAAAGTCACATAAAGAATATCATCTATATTAGAGATTATTTTAGAGTTGGCTCTTCCTTGCTTCCTTAAAGGAAGCTCTCGCATTTAGACTACAAGAGCTTCTGGAAGATACACAATTAGAACGATTTACCTGCTCAACTAGAAAGGAAAAGTGTAAAATGATTACGAAAGAGAAAAACCGCACCAAAATTATTTGTGCAATAGTTACCGCCATTTCCGCTATTGTAGCAGGTAGAAGCGCTTTTCAACTTCATAACGTCCAGAACATCTCCCAAACAGTAAATGGAAATGTGATCCAAATTTTGGGGGAAACCGGCAGCTATGTATCTGCCGGCACTGATTTAACAGACTCAACGGATGAGCTAATCTCCGCATACAGAAAGGCTCTTGACGAGAATAGCCAGTATCAGGCGAATCAATCAACATTGCAGGGACAAGTCCAAAATCTACAAAACGAAAATGATGACCTGAAAAATCAAATTCAAATACTTAAGGGAACACTATTGAATACATATTCTTCTGATGAAATCAATAGCGTAATTGAGCAGGGTGGATTAAAGCGAGACATTTCCAAGCGCCTTGACAATTTGGAATGCCTTGACAGTGTTAATTGTGAGCAAGTCCCCTCAGTCAAGGATTTATATGGAACCACGCACAGTATATCGTATCGCTTTGAGGCTTCTGACACAGCATGGGCTAAGTTCAAGTTGGATGGTCAATATGATACTTTCGCGGCAAATATTGTTACATCGGAAGATACAAATCGAGATGCAAACATGAGCGTGGAAATCTATCTTGATGATGTTCTCGTTGGGCGTGTTGATGATGTTGTGCGAGATGAACATATTCGACCTATTAGTGTCAGTGTAAATGGTGGCAATGTTTTAATGATCAAGGTTGTCCGCACAAATTCTTATTATAGCAGTTATGCTTATATTTGCGACACTTCACTGTCAGTGTTGCAGTGATTTTCACCTTGACTAATCACTGCAATTAAAGCATAAGAGGCACGGCATTTGAAAAGATATTCGTAAGTAGCATAATAGTCGCAAAATAAAAATTGACATTCGAGTTAAAATGCGGTACTATAGTATAGTAAGAAACTATATAGTTACACTTGATGTGACGGTTGACCTAAGACAGTGGGTACTGTAAATCCTACCGAGGTGATGTTAAGCAGAAAGATACCACTAGGATTGTGTGGTATCTTTCTGCTTTTCTTGATAATGTGGAATATAGCAATGCCGTATATTTGTGGTATAAGTTTAAAATACAAGAATAAGTTAAGGTATTAGGATATGGGAGAAAGAAAAAAAGAAAAACTGGATTTAAAGAGATTCATATTAAAGCTACTGAGTTTACTAGGGTATGATTGCTCAAGAGTTGATATTGCGCCACTTGGTAAAGGGAAAAAGGGGAGTCAAAAGTTTTCCATTGCGTTGGCGGTAATTTATGCAGCGGTTTCATGGGTTACACTGAGCAGAGACAATATATTAGCAGAGTTAATAGCTATAGTCCTAAATGGAATAACTGTAATACAAGTATTAATTGCTTTATACCAAAAAAGCAAAGCTCAACAGGCAAGACTAAAAGGAAAGCAGGAATCCAGTGAAGAAAACCCATATCAAGAAGTAGAAAATATGGGGATGAAAAACGTATATGAAGCAAGACTTATTTGTTGTACGGGCTTTATGATTGCGATGTTTATCTCATGTCTTGCTGTGGCTACATATGTAGCAAAAAATATGGCGGAGGGAGGGAAACTTATTTGTTATATGGCAGCAAATGTGACTATCACAGTTCCGATGGCTGATACTATTATAGAACAATTAGTATCTGCGTATGAAATAGAAGACAGATGATTTGGAGTACTATGATGGATAAAATATGGACAACGAACTTTGTTTCAATTGTTAGTGTCATTACTAGCTCTATTGCGATTGCAATGGCGATAAGTGCTATGGTAAGGTTGACAATCCAAAGAAAGGCATATCGTGAAATTTACAAAAAGAGCTTAGAAAGTGCAATATTAAAAAAGGTGATATTATCAAATAATGATATTCATCGACAAAAAAATGACGGGATTCCGGATATATCGAATGTATTGTTTGTAAAAGCAAAGTCGAAGAATGCAGGCGAAGATCCCTGTGAGAGTAAGTTCACATGTGAGTGCAGTATGATTCGCGAAATAGAAGCGGGAGAATTAAAAATCTCGAAAAATTTCTTAGAGACAAGGGAGAAAGATGTGTCATGAAAAAAAGTATAGATTCATATTGGAAATTAGTATCGGCATATTGCGATGTTCTAAAAAAAAGCGGCTGTGATGTAACGTTCGATACAACAAAATGTGAATTGTATAAAAAGACGGTGGAACACCATTACAAAGAGTACAAGGAAAAATATATGGATGTTGCTGCTGTTGAACATCTAGATCGACATAAGATAGCGGCCATTTTTGTGGCATCTGGACTGGAATGCGATATAATAAAACAGAGCGATAGTGTAAAGGAAGGAAGTATATACATTGGAGCACAAAAGATACTTTTACTGGCGGCGTTCGATTATCTTTTGGCAAAAATGAATGAGATTTTAAAGAAAAATAATTCGTTCCTTAAGCCAATGGGAACGATGCACTTTCCGAACCCTTGGTCGTGCGAGACAAATTATGTGGATGTTTTTTCAAGAAGCTTATATTATGAAAAACGTGAATCAGGTAAGGTCAATATAATGGAACTGGCAGAAAAATTTTTCTTGCTTGAGTATATATCGATTCAGGATTGTTACAAAGAAAATGCTGGAAATGTGTTTGAGGCGTTGCGACAGCCGGGAAAAAACTATAACGGTGAAAATCAATAAGGTTTTTATAGGGTATAGTACACAAAATAGAATTACTACATTATTACAGAAATTTTTATGACAGTCTAAAATCGACGTAGATGATTCGAAATAAAACCTACAAGAGCTCAAGTAGGATGATCCCCATAGGAGAAGCCCGGTAGGACTTTTTGTTAGTTGTCAGAGAAAACGGCATTTTTATCAAATATTAAAAATGTAATGCCTTTGCAAGATAGAAGAGAAAATCTTTTTAAGTTATGACTTAAAAGCAAATGAAGTTGATTTTGATACTGGCTAGAAGTGCAACCGTATCAAAAATTGCAAAGAGCTTATGCAATGGTCGTTCTCCTTAATCTCAAAATGTATGTGATTGCCTATTACCTATTTGGTGTGGAAGATGTAGCCGATGACCTGTACAGAGCGTGTACTTGCTGGCCAGTAGTGACGCAGTTGGACGAGCAACGGACATACAGTATGTCCAGATAATTGCCGTAATCAATTTGGATTTAGTAGCTGTAGTTGCCTCCCCAACTGTCAAGGCCGTTGGAAATAAATCCGCGGCGGCAAGGATTTGTGCCTCCAGAACAGGTAATGTCAGTGCGGGAACTGACCTAGCCGATGATAGGGTAAACACGGTGACTGAACTGTGATGTAATCATACCCGCAATCGATGGCGGTCATTGCGGGGGCAGTCAGGGTACAGGTGATGTCCAAGATCATAAGTTTACCGCCGAGCAGTTCCACTCATAGTTCTTCATACTGCGGGATTTGTAGGAGCTGCGGGTAATTGTTCTGGCAAGAGGCGAAGGAGCGGTCGTTGCCATCTCGACGGGTGTTTTGTGGGTTTCGGGTATCGCAGTGGTGGTTGAGGTGCATTCCTCGTTGGTGGTTCTATGGGGGAAGCTCTGGGTGGAATAGTCCACTGCATTCATTGCCCACATGGGTTCCCGTAGCTTGTCTATCTGTTCCGCCACAAGCACCACCGGATAATCCTGATCACTGCCGGACACATACGGCGAAAAGACCGCCAAGACATCCAGCCAACGAATGTAGTACACGTCATCGCTGGCTGTAATATCTTGATGGTCATGTTGCATGCTGTCGGAGATTTCTTCCAGTCTGTCGCGGCATGCTTCTGTCAGGATTTCTACTGCCTGCTGGACTGTAATTATATCTGCACGGGGTGCATTGACGGCAAAAAAATGCCGTAGGCCGAGCTGGACATAAGCGCCACAAGGCTGATAACGATAATGATGTTAAGTTCCACGCTAATGCTTATAGCAATGGCCGCGCCAGTATTTTGGACTGCAGCGTAGTTACTACCCCCACCAGCGTAGAGGTGCTTTCTCACAGCGTGGTTCGGTTTTCTTTTTAATATCTTTCATGGTATCGCCCCTGTTATGAGCTTGTTCAAATAGAATTTCAAAATTATTTGAGCTGTTTTGCATTTGATTTTATTTCTCAATAAATCAGATATAATACTTGTAGACTTATAAAATCTAATCGAATAGTTATATATTACTTA
>ENA-UOJT01001831-UOJT01001831.1-human-gut-metagenome-genome-assembly--contig:-C15-NODE-1831-length-13223-cov-7.078144_pt1 | contig 13223 bp, 10 predicted proteins | sample MGYA00242357_ERZ723904 | MGnify/ENA metagenome assembly ERZ723904 | reverse complement strand
ATTGTTATAAAGTGACTGCTGACGCTTTATTGTTGGTGGTTATCTCAGGGGTATTCGCTGATTGTTTTTTCCGTTTTCCAATCTCCTCGATAATAAAGGCGAAGCGCGCTTCGTTGAGTTTATAAAACAGCCCCATGGTCACAGCGGCGACGATTGCCAGACCGCATGGCCAGAGGAAAATAAGCTGACGCAATCCCAGCAGCGTGCCCGCGCTTTGAACGGCATGGGGAACGTAGCCAATCTGGGTCAGCATGATGCCGGGCAGGAAGCCAGCGAGGGCGGCGGATATTTTGCGCGAGAAGGTATAACCGGTGTAAACCGACCCTTCGGCGCGGATGCCGGTTTTCCATTCGCCATAGTCGACGGTATCCGGCACCAGCGCCCAGTTCAGGCTGTTCACAAACGCCGTGCCGAAGAAGGCCATGCAGGAAAACAGCACAAACAGCAGGGAGCTGGTCCCCCAGAAGAAGTTCAGCACGTCACCCACTGCCCACAGTGCCAGCCCACCCAGATACACAGGCTTCTTGCCAAAGCGCTTCACCGCGCCGGGCACCAGAAACACGCCAATCAGAATGCAGCCCATGCTGAAAAAACCCATCCACGACAGCAGATGAAGATCGTTCAGCACGTACTGGGTGTAATAGACCTGAATCGCCAGCTTGATGTTAAACGCGGCGAGGGTACACAGGTTGGCGATGCACAGCACCAGCAGTGGCGGGTTGCGGAAAATCGCGCAGAACGATTTCAGAATGCCGGGCTTATGGTGATCGGGCGTGAGCTCCACGTAGCGTTCTTTCACACCGCTGTAGCACCACCACATGCAGAACAGGCCACCCGTCACAAACACCAGCGCGGCCACCAGATAACCGAGTGAGGGCTGGTGGACGAACAGTGCCTGAATGGGCATAAAGCCCACGGTGCAGAGCAACAGCCCCACCGTCGCGCCGCCCTGACGCCAGGCGGCCAGCTGCGCACGCTCGTTCGGGTTTTTGGTTATGGCCGGAACCATCGCGCCGTAGGAGCAATTCATCAGGCTGTAGCACAGGCCAAACAGCATAAAGAGCACCGTGGCGAGCGCCGTTTTCACCGTCAGGCTAAAGTCGTTGGCCATAAACTGCGCCGTCGCGACCAGCGCCACCGGGACGGAGGCGTAGAGAATGAACGGCCGGAATTTTCCCTTCTTACCGATATTCCGCCGGGAGTCCAGCAGCACGCCGGTCAGCATGTCGGTAAACGCGGTGAAGAATTTCGCCACCAGGAAAATAATGCCGCCATAGAACGCGGGCATGCCCAGTTCATCGGTGTAAAACTTCAGCAAATACAGCGTGCCAATACACAGCATCAGGTTCGAGCCAAAATCGCCCATCCCGTAGGCGCACTTCTCACGCAGGCTCAATTTCAGGGTTAACGGATCAGTATTATCTCTCATGGTCGATCCTCAGAGCGCCCCGCAGGGCGCTCTATCACGTCATTTATGCCGTACGCTTGCGCAGTTCGATCTCTTCGACGATGCGCACATACATCTTCTCGTTGAGGTTGTAGAAGCAGCCCATCGCCACGATGGTGATGACCGCCAGCAGACTTGGATAGATAAATATCAGCTGCCGCAGCCCTTCAACCGTACCGGCGGATTGCACTACGTTGGGCACATAGCCGATCTGCGTGAGCATGATCCCCGGGAAGAAGCCCGCCAGCGCCTGAGATACCTTGCGGAAGAAGGTAAAGCCGGTATAGACCGTTCCCTCAGAGCGCACGCCGGTGCGCCACTCGCCGTACTCCACGGTGTCGGAGACCAGCGCCCAGTTCAGGCTGTTCACAAACGCGGAACCGAAGAACGCGAGGCAGGAGAACGCCACAAAGCTCACCGAGCCGCCGCCGAAGAAGTAGTTGAGCAGATCGCCCGCCACCCAAATCATCAGCCCGCTGATGTAGACCTTTTTCTTACCGAAGCGCCGCACCGCGCCGGGCATCATAAAGACGCCGATAAAAATACAGCCCATGCTGAAGAAGCCCATATACGACAGCAGAATCGGGTCGTTCAGCACGTACTGCGTGTAGTAGACCTGGATGGCGAGCTTGACGTTAAAGGCACCCAGCGTGCACAGGTTTGCAATGCACAGGATAAACAGCGGACGGTTCCCGGCGATGGCGCGAAAAGACTGTAACAGCCCCGGCTTTTGCGCCGGATTGGCAGGCTGCATCTCGACGTAACGCTCGGTCACGCCCTTATAGCACCACCACATAAAGAACAGCCCGAACAGCGAGAAGAGGGTGGCGGCAAAGATATAGCCCAGCTGATCGTTGCCCTCAATCAGGTTCATCACCGGGACAAAGCCCACGGTACAGAGCAGCAGGCCGAGCGTGGCACCGCCCTGACGCCATGCGGCCAGCGAAGCGCGCTCGTCCGGGTTTTTGGTAATGGCGGGCACCATCGCGCCGTAAGAACAGTTCATCATGCTGAAGAACAGGCCGTACAGCATAAACAGCACGGTTGCCATCACCGTTTTACCGGTCACCTCAAACGGCGTGCCCACGAAGTTGGCAATCGCCAGCAGCGTCACCGGGAAGGCGGCGTACAGCACGAACGGGCGGAATTTCCCTTTCGGGCCAATCTTGCGCCGGGAGTCGAGCATGATCCCGGTGCCCATATCGGTGAAGGCGGTAAAGAACTTCGCAATCAGGAAGATGATCCCGCCGTAGGTGCCCGGCAGCCCCAGCACGTCGGTGTAAAACTTCAGCAGATACAGCGTGCCGATATCCAGCAGGATGTTAGAGCCGAGATCGCCCATCCCGTAGGCGAGTTTCTCTTTAAACGGCAGGCGCAGGGTTGCCGGATCAGAAGTATGTTGACTCATTATTGTTCTCCGTCTGCCCGCAGGTTTCCCTGCGGGCGAGCCTTATCAGATATGACGTAAGGTGCTAAACAGATCTGCCCATTCACTGTGCTGGCGATAGAAGACCGGTGGCTTGCCGAGTGGGGCATCAACGGTCACGTCACCGCCCTGGCAGCATTCCCCGGTCCACGCATTCACCCAGTTGTCCTGCGGCAGATAGAGCGTCCAGTCCGTGCGCCCCTCTTCGTGAACGGGCGCCACCAGCAGATCGCGGCCAAACAGATACTGGTATTTCAGCGTGTAGGCGCGTGCGTCGTCCTCGTAGTGCAGGAACAGCGGGCGCATCACCGGCAGGCCGCTTTTCGCGTTCTGCGCGACGGCGGCTTTGATATACGGCTTCAGGGTGGTGAAAACGGTAGTCATACGCGCGAAGTGCGCGATGGTTTCCGCATCGCCGTCGAACTGCCAGTTATCGCCAGGACGGTTACCTTCGTGGGTGCGCATCATCGGCGTGAAGGCGTTAAAATCGCACCAGCGCAGCAGCAACTCTTTACTGCGCTTCATCTCGAACAGGGTGGTATAGCCGCCGATGTCGCTGTGGTGCAGGCCGTGCCCGGTCATCGCCAGAGACAGCGCCGCAGGCACCACGGACGCCAGACCGTCGTCCAGGCTCCAGTCGACGTTCTGATCTCCCGCCCACATCATCACCGAGTGCTTCTGGCTGCCGGTGTAGCCTGCGCGCATAAAGAACAGGATCTCGCCAAGTTTGCCGGTCTCCTCCAGCGCCTCGTAGTTACATTTGGCCCACAGGGCTGGCCACGCGTTGTGCATGATCTCTGCGCTAACGCCGTTGTGCAGGAACGTGTCAGTCGGAAGATATTCCCCGAAATCGGCCATCCAGCCGCCGCAGCCCAGTTCGATCAGGTTCTTTTTGATAACCTCTTTGTACCAGTCGTAGGCTTCAGGATTGGTCAGGTCGATGACGCCCGCATAGAACTCGCCAAACTCGACGTGGTAGTCCTTGCCGTCGGCATTTTTAGTCAGATAGCCGCGTTTCGCTGCTTCTTCGCAGAGATCTTTATCGCTGGCGACGTACGGGTTGATGTAGGAGAGGAACTGCACGCCTTCCTGTTTCCATTGTGGAATACGCTCGTCAAGCTGTGGGTACAGCTCGCTGTTCCACTTCCAGTTCCACATCACGCGTTTGCCGAAAGAGGTCATGCGAATGCCGGACCAGTCCTGAGCCCAGATGCCGTTCACCTTCACGCCCCCTTTGCGCATGACGTCGAGCTTCTGCTGACAGACCTCGGTGCCGCCCTGAATACCCAGCGTCACGCCGTCGTAAACCCAGTCCGGCAGTTCAGGCTGACGCCCCAGCAGTCCGGTGAGTTTTTCCAGCAGGCCGACGTAGGTTTCCGCACAGTCGAAGCGCAACGTGGCGGTATCTTCCCAGAACGCCAGTTCGTGGAAGTCCGGCGCGCTGAAGTCAAAATTCATGTAGCAGCTGTTGTCCACGTGGCAGTAGTACTTCTGGGTGCTCACGAAGGTAGGCTGTGGGAAGAAGGTCCAGTAGTAATCGCCGCCTGCGTTCTCTTTGCAGTCGGCCTGCCAGGTCACGTAGGTTTGCTTGTTACGGCCCACGCCTTGTTCGCTGGTCCACAGCGGGAACGGCTTGCCGCGCAGATCGAAATAAGAGAACTGCTCGCCGCAGCCGTAAATGTGATCTTCTGGCTGAGCTGCCAGCCGCAGCCAGATGCGGTTATGGCGGGTGGCATCGTTTTTAAGCTTCATCTCCAGGCGGCCTTCGCCATCCACGCCCACCAGCAGCGTCGCGCTGACCGCATCGCCACGGGTAAAGCGGATCGCCCAGCCCGCGCTTTGCTGCGTGACGGTTGCGTCCGTCAGCGCGATCTTTTCGTTCAGTTTGTCCTTGATGCTGAAATTGCCGCGAAACATCTCAATATCGGCGACGCCTGCACCGATCCACAGGCAGGGCGCATCCGCGGTATGGGACAAAATCAGGCGGTTTTCCCAGTGCAGGATGAAACCCCTTTCGTTATTTTTCAGGTCAATATTGTGTAGGGTACGCATAAAAACTCCGTCTTTTATTATTTGGCCAGGCAGTCCAGCAAACCGGCGGCCGTTGCCGGGGCTAAGCCCGGTGCCAGCGGCAAACGTGGGATCACCAGGCAGTGCAGCAGATGATAAATATCCTGCTTGCCGTCCCAGACTTTGGTTGTCACTTCGTTATGGGTATCCAGCTCCTGCCACCAGGAACCGTTCTCGTAATCCATCAGGTACTTAATGCAGTAATCCCACCACTTCTGATACCAGGCTTCATACTGTGCTTCGCCGGTTACGGTGTAGAGTGCGTAAGCCGTGCCCATCGCCTCGACGATAGGCCAGCGCACGCGTTCACGGACAATAGGCTTACCATCCCAGCCTACGGAGTAGACGAAACCATCGGCCCCGTCCGGTGCCCAGGCGTCGCGGATGGTGGCATGGAACAGTCCTTTCGCATCTTCCAGCAGCCACTCCGGCGGGGTTTCAAAACGGGCTTCCAGCGCGGCGCGCAGGTGCAACATCAGGCGGCCCCACTCGATCCAGTGGCCCGGGGTGCCGCCGTAGGCGCGGAAACGGTGGGCAGGATTGTCGATGTTGTAATCGCGGATCGGGTTCCAGTCGGTGTCGAAATGCTCGTTAACGCGGTAATCACCCTTGCGCGCCACGTCGTGAATAATCACCGAGGCGATGCGCAGGGCGCGGTCGAGCCACTTGCGGTCGTGCGTGACGTCATAGACGATCAGGAACGCTTCAACGGCATGCATGTTGGCGTTGCCGCCGCGATAATCCTCGGTTTTGCTAAAGGCCTCGTCCCAGGATTCGAGGCACATTTGTTCTTCTTCGCTCCAGAAATAGCGCTCGATCACCTCAATCGCATCGTCCAGCAGTTTGCGCGCCTGCGGATGGCCGGTGGTCACGGCGCTCGCCGCGCCCAGCAGCACGAAGAAATGCTGATAGCCCTGCTTGGAGGCGTCGATCACGCCTTCATCGTTCACACAGGCGTACCAGCCGCCGTGCTGTTTGTCGCGCAGCGGGCCGTTGAGGGCATTAATGCCGTGCTCAACCAGGGTATACGCCCCGGGACGCCCCATATTGGCGGCCACCGCATACACGTGCAGCATGCGGGCGGTGATCCACAGATGTGTGCCCATATCGCTACGCACCTGGCCGTTATTGCCCAGCCAGCCAAAGCCGGTCGGCACGGCGGCGTTTTTACCGAAATCGAAAATACGGTCGGTCTCTTGTTCGAGCCAGCGGTTATGGCTCAGGGTGTTAAACCATTTCATGTTCGGGTCCTTTCTTAGCGGCGAGCCATCATTTCGTCGACGATCTCACCCAAACGCTGCAGTTTTGGCACAGAGACGTCGCGTAGCATCATTTCAATATCCGGCAGCCCCACCACGGAGGACCACACGGCGCGACCGGCTAAAAAGCCTGAAGCCCCCGCCTGCATGGCAACCTGCACCGCGCGCGGGAAGAGCTTGTCATCCACGCCGGAAGAGAGGATCACCCACGGCATATTGATTTCCGCGTTCAGCTTTTGCGAGGCGGCCAGCAGTTCCTGCTGCGTACCTTTACCGAACAGCGGCATCTCCACTTTGTAGAGGTCGGCACCGCTATCGCCCAGCTCTCTGGCGGCGCCGATAATCGCCTGCTCGCGGTTGAACGCGGCACCGCGACGCGGCGGACGCACCACCGGTTCGATAATGCTAAGCAGTCCGTTGCTATGGCACAGCGTATTGAACGCCTTCACCATCTCCAGACGTTGCTGCGGATCTTCATCGCTGCGCCACAGCACCAGCAGCTTCAGCGCCTTGCCGCCATCGCGTTTTACTGCCTGCGCGTCGATGTTTTTGTCGATCACCACGCTATCGACCGGAATACCGTTGCCCGGTATAAACTCGTCCGCTGCCACAATCATCGCGCAGCTTTTGGCGACGGCCTGCTGCTCAACGATCTGGCGATAGCAGAACTGCTGGTCAACCAGAATAGCGGAGGCATACGGCGACAGGATTTTGGCCGCGTTAACCTTAAAATCCGTGAGGTGCTGGTCGGTTACCGGCACCGGCGCGCCTGCCGCAGCAAACATCAGGCGCATCGCTTCGCGCTGGTCCACGGCCAGCATGGCAAAACCGCCGGAAGGTCGGGTGATATCTTTCAGGGTGTACATCGTCATTCCTCAGTCCTTTCGTATCAGTGTGATTTTTTCAGCCCGGCAGATGCGCGAACCTGTTCAAGAATGGCCGTCCAGTCTTCGCGCCCGCGCCCGGCGGCGCGAGCCTGGTTGTAAACTTCACGGGAAGCCGCGCCGAGCGGCATGGGAACGTGGAGCTGGTTGGCCACGTCGAGCGCAATGCCCAGATCTTTATGCGCAAGGTCGATCATGAAGGCGGGTGAAAGATCCCCTTTCAGCACCTTGTTCGGCCATGAGGTCGTGAAGTGGCCTTTGCCTGCCGGCGTGCCGCTCATGACCTTGAGCGCCACGTCGAAGGAGAGGCCGAGCGCTTCGCACAGTACGGCCGCCTCTGCTGAAAGCGCATTCAGGGCGATGCTCATGTAGTTATTGATAAGCTTCACGCGGATACCCATGCTCGGCCCGCCAGCGTTGATCAGCTCATTGCCCATCGCCATTAATACCGGCGTGGCGCGCTCAACCTGCTGCGCCGTGCCGCCTGCCAGCAGAAGTAACGTACCGGCGATGGCATGGTCAGACGTTCGTCCGACGGGGACGTCCATCAGGCTGAAGCCGCGCTCCGCCATGTCACGGATCAGCGCGTCAGTTTGTAGTGGATGAATGGTGGACATATCGATCACCAGCGCATCGCGGGATAACCCTTCGCAAACGCCGTGCTCGCCGAACAGTACGCTGCGCACCAGGTCGCCGTTGGGCAGCATGGTAATGACGAATTCGGCATCCGCAGCGGCCTGCGCTGGCGTCGCCACTGCCTGTGCTCCGCTCTCCACCAGCGTCTGAACGGCCTGCGGGTTCACATCAAAGACCTGAAGCCGGTGACCTTGTTTCAGCAGATTCTTCGCCATTGGCGCGCCCATCTGCCCTAAACCGATAAATGCGATTGCTGACATGCCTTTCTCCTGTCACATTGTGTCAATTTTTGCGCGTTTGTGTTGTCTGTTTTTGATCGTATTTGTAATTTATAGTCAAAAAATTGACAGGGGTCACTTTTTAAACATTTGATGAAATTAAAATGGCAGCATCAGAAATCGCACAAGGAATCACCATGACTCGCATCGTTTGTGTCGGCATTACCGTGCTGGATCGCATCTGGTATCTCGATGATTTACCAAGGGAAGGTGGGAAATATGTCGCAAAAGATTATACGGAAGTGGGCGGTGGCCCGGCGGCAACTGCGGCGGTGGCGGCAGCGAAACTGGGGGCTGAGGTGGACTTTATTGGCCGCGTGGGTGACGACGAGACCGGAAGACGCCTGCTCGCGGAGCTGGAATCCCTGGGGGTGAATACCCGCTACACGCGCGTGTTTCAAGGGGCCCGATCGTCACAATCCGCAGTGCTGGTGGACGCCAGCGGGGAGCGCGTGATTGCGAACTACCCCAGCCCCGATCTTCCCGCTGAGGCTGACTGGCTGCAAGACGTCGACTTCTCACAATGGGATATCGTATTAGCAGACGTGCGCTGGCATGACGGGGCAAAACAGGCGTTTATCCGTGCACGCCAGCAGGGCGTACCCACCTTACTTGATGCGGATGTCACTCCGCAGGACATCGCGGAACTGATCGCCCTAAGCGATCATGCCGCCTTCTCCGCGCCGGGACTGCGGCGTTTAACGCAGCTGGATGAAGCTGAAGACGCGCTGAAAAAAGCACAAATGCTCACAAATGGACATGTGTACGTTACGCAGGGGCGAGACGGTTGCTTCTGGCTGGAAAGCGGCAGGTTATGTCATCAGCCTGGCTTTGAGGTCGAGGTGGTTGATACCACGGGGGCGGGCGACGTTTTCCACGGTGCGCTGGCGGTCAGTCTGGCGCATCAAGCGTCCGCCGCTGACGCCGTACGTTTTGCCAGCGCCGTCGCCGCCCTGAAATGCACCAGGCCCGGCGGGCGTGCGGGTATACCCGACTGTGATCAAACCCGCTCTTTTTTGTCACTTTTTGTATAAAATGCGGGGCGTGATGGTTTTCAGAGGACAGCCCATGAGTCTTACCGAACTGACCGGCAACCCGCGTCACGATCAGCTGCTGACGCTGATTGCCGATCGCGGCTATATGAATATTGATGAACTGGCGCAGCTGCTGGATGTGTCCACACAAACGGTACGACGGGATATCCGTAAGCTCAGCGAGCAGGGACTCATAACGCGTCATCATGGCGGTGCGGGCAGGGCGTCCAGCGTGGTGAACACGGCATTCGAGCAGCGTGAAGTTTCGCTCACCGAAGAGAAGCGGGCGATTGCCGAGGCGATTGCGGACTACATTCCCGATGGCTCGACCATCTTTATCACCATCGGGACGACGGTGGAGCATGTTGCCCGGGCGCTGCTCAATCACAACCATTTGCGCATTATCACCAACAGCCTGCGGGTGGCGCACATTCTCTATAAAAACCCGCGCTTTGAAGTGATGGTCTCCGGCGGCACGCTGCGCCCGCATAACGGCGGCATTATCGGCCCGGCGGCGACGGCGTTTGTATCCGGCTTCCGGGCGGACTATCTCGTGACCAGCATAGGGGCGATTGAGCACGACGGTGCGATGATGGAGTTTGACGTCAATGAAGCCAGCGTGGTGAAAACCATGATGGCTCACTCGCGCCATATTTTACTGGCAGCCGATCATACGAAATACAGCGCTTCCGCCGCCGTAGAAATTGGCAACGTGGCGCAGGCCACGGCGCTATTCACGGATGAGCTTCCCGGCTCGGCGCTGCAAAATCTCCTCAAATCCAGCAAAGTGGAAGTAGTTGAAGTCAGTTCAGGAGAAGAACAGCAGGCTGGCTGACCTTTTTATGGCCCGATATCTCTCTTCGGGCCATTCCTTTCTTTAAGCTGAATCTCGCACATAGCCAAACCTTCTCTTTCCCGCTACAGTTATTTTTCCACGGCGAGCAGGAGATAAACATGCTTTATATCTTTGATTTAGGAAATGTAATCGTCGATATCGATTTTAATCGCGTGCTGGGTGCATGGAGCGACTTTAGCCGTGTTCCGCTGGCGACGTTAAAGCAGAATTTCGCGATGGGCGAAACCTTTCATCAGCATGAACGCGGTGAAATGAGTGACGAAGAATTCGCAGAGCGTTTCTGCCAGGATATGGGGCTGTCGTTAAGCTATGAGCAGTTTTCACACGGCTGGCAGGCGGTATTTGTCGCCATCCGCCCGGAAGTGATCGACATCATGCACAAACTGCGTGAGCAGGGGCACCGTGTGGTTGTCCTGTCGAATACTAACCGCCTGCACACCACGTTCTGGCCTGAAGAATACCCTGAAGTTAAGGCAGCGGCAGATAAAATCTATCTCTCGCAGGAGATGGGTATGCGCAAGCCCGAAGCGCGGATATATCAGGCCGTTTTGCAGGCAGAAGGTTTCACTGCCGCCGATGCCGTCTTTTTCGACGACAATGCCGATAATATAGAGGGAGCTAACCAGTTAGGTATCACGTCAATTCTGGTGACCGGAAAAGAGACGATACCCAACTACTTTGCGAAGCAGTTATGTTAAAAATCGTTCATCAAAAAGCCACGCATCATACGCGCCCGCTGAGAGCCTGGCTAAAACTGCTCTGGCACCGCATTGATGAGGACAACATGACCACGCTGGCGGGAAACCTCGCGTACGTGTCGTTGCTCTCATTAGTGCCGCTGGTGGCGGTGATCTTTGCGCTATTTTCCGCCTTTCCGATGTTTGCGGACGTCAGCCTGCAGCTTCGCCATTTCGTGTTTGCGAATTTCATTCCTGCCACCGGGGATGTTATCCAGAACTACATCGAGCAGTTCGTTGCCAACTCCAACAAGATGACGGCGGTGGGGGCATGCGGGCTGATTGTCACTGCGCTGCTGCTGATGTATGCCATTGATAGCGCACTGAACACAATCTGGCGGAGTAAAAAAGCGCGGCCAAAAGTCTACTCTTTTGCCGTGTACTGGATGATCCTCACGCTCGGCCCGCTGCTGGCCGGGGCGAGCCTTGCCATCAGCTCTTACCTTCTGTCATTGCGCTGGGCGAGTGATTTAAACGGCGTTATTGATAATGTGCTTCGCATCTTTCCGCTGATCCTGTCATGGCTTTCGTTCTGGCTGCTCTATAGCGTCGTACCGACCACGCGCGTACCAAACCGCGATGCGGTAGTGGGGGCGCTGGTGGCGGCCGTGCTTTTTGAGCTGGGTAAAAAAGGGTTCGCTCTCTACATCACCATGTTTCCGTCCTATCAGCTGATTTACGGCGTGCTGGCGGTGATCCCCATTTTGTTTGTCTGGGTCTACTGGACCTGGTGTATCGTCTTGCTTGGTGCCGAAATAACTGTCACTCTCGGCGTATATCGCGAACTTAAAAAAGCAGCAGCAGCTGAAAAACAACAAGAAGCAGACCAACCATGATTGCATTGATACAGCGCGTAACCCGTGCCAGCGTCACCGTGGAGGGAGAGGTGACGGGTGAAATTGGCCCAGGACTTTTGGTGTTGTTAGGTGTCGAAAAGGATGATGACGAACAAAAAGCTAACCGCTTATGCGAGCGGGTGCTGGGTTACCGCATTTTCAGCGATGCGGAAGGTAAGATGAACCTGAACGTCCAGCAGGCGGGCGGCAGCGTGCTGGTGGTGTCCCAGTTTACGCTGGCAGCGGATACCGAGCGCGGCATGCGCCCGAGTTTCTCGAAAGGCGCCGCGCCCGATCGTGCAGAAGCACTTTACGAATACTTTGTTGAGCGTTGTCGCCAGCAGGAAATGCATACGCAAACCGGACGATTCGCTGCAGATATGCAGGTTTCGCTGGTGAACGATGGCCCCGTCACATTCTGGCTCCAGGTATGAGCCAACTGGCGGCGTGGCCGCGGGTAACAAGAGAGAGTACAGCTATGTATCACCTTCGAGTACCGCAAACGGAAGAAGAGTTAGAAGCCTATTACCAGTTCCGCTGGGAAATGCTGCGCAAGCCATTACATCAACCGAAAGGCTCTGAGCGCGACGCCTGGGACGCAATGGCCCATCACCAGATGGTGATGGACGAGGAGGGCAATCTCGTCGCCGTCGGGCGTCTGTATATCAATGCCGATAACGAAGCATCTATTCGCTTTATGGCGGTTCACCCTTCCGTACAGGACAAAGGGCTGGGGACGCTGATGGCAATGACCCTGGAGTCCGTCGCCCGGCAGGAAGGCGTTAAGCGCGTCACCTGTAGCGCCCGCGAAGATGCCGTGGAGTTTTTTGCCAAACTCGGTTTTGTGAATCAGGGGGAAATCACCGCCCCGCAAACCACGCCGATTCGTCATTTTTTGATGATCAAACCCATTGCCACTCTGGACGACATTCTGCATCGCGCAGACTGGTGCGGTCAGTTACAGCAAGCCTGGTATGAACATATCCCTCTGAGTGAAAAGATGGGCGTGCGCATCCAGCAGTACACCGGGCAAAAATTCATTACCACCATGCCGGAAATCGGCAACCAGAACCCTCACCACACCCTGTTTGCTGGCAGCCTGTTTTCTCTGGCAACGCTCACCGGCTGGGGGCTGATCTGGCTGATGCTGCGCGAGCGCCATCTTGGCGGCACCATCATTCTGGCCGATGCCCATATCCGTTACAGCGCGCCGATCAGCGGCAAACCGAGCGCGGTGGCTGACCTTGGCGCACTGGGCGGCGACCTTGATCGTCTGGCGCGTGGCCGCAAAGCGCGCGTGCAGATGCAGGTTGAGCTGTTTGGTGATGACACCCCGGGCGCGGTGTTTGAAGGAACTTACATCGTTCTCCCTGCGAAGCCGTATGGCGCGTATGAAGAGGGGGGAAATGAAGAGGAGTAGCGCAGTTAAAAGAGAGTTATCTTTTTAGAAGATAACTCTCATGTTGTATTAAAAATAAATCTATTGATGGCGTAATTGCCATCCAGATCGGCGTTCGAACCTTCATAGACGAGCGTATAGTTAATCCTTGTTGTCGTAATAAAAGATGTGTTGCCAATTGCATTTTTAATTCTCTACTTTCCAAATAAAACCCAAATTGTAATTAAGGAAAGCTAAATGGTGTTTAGCTATTGCATCAATTATTATTGCAACATTTATGTACTAATGACTCGTTATGAATTTGTAATAAAATGAATAAATACTACAGCTTTGAACGAAACAAATCCGGGCTCGTAATTAT
>ENA-UOJT01001817-UOJT01001817.1-human-gut-metagenome-genome-assembly--contig:-C15-NODE-1817-length-13295-cov-5.610574_pt1 | contig 13295 bp, 8 predicted proteins | sample MGYA00242357_ERZ723904 | MGnify/ENA metagenome assembly ERZ723904 | reverse complement strand
AGTCCTAAGCATCCCGGTTCCAATATAAATTTGTCCTAAAAATGCAGAGCGTCTAAGTGGGGATATTATATTGTATTTATTACATATATTGTTAAAGTCTTTTGCATACTTTTCCCACCGACCGAACGAAGTAGCCCATGGGACTGTCACGTTAACTGGCTTGCTGGGGTAGCCTTCATAGTATTTCCTTGGAATCATTGAGGAAACCTCTTCATGACTAAGCCATCCGCACGTTCTCAAATGAGAGATAAATTTGGTGGGATTGAAATGCCAGAACCTTCCAGAGCTTAATTCTCCCGAATCAAAACACAGTGCCTCAGCGTGCTGTTTAAACTTACAATAATCCTCTTTACTCATGAGTACCCGGTCCTTCGTTTCCTGTGTTCCCGGGACCGTCCATATGGCCGTTTTTTCCGGCGTGCACTGCTCCCAGGGCAGACCGGTCATCAGCCATTCATACCTGGCATCTAATGTGCTTTTTTCCCACTCAAACGGTAAACGGCAGATAAGCCTGCCGGCTTGAGTTTCGTAACTGCCTTCTTCCTGTAACTTTCTGATGATCGCCGAATTACACTGGCTGTGGGTGTCATTGTCATCATCAACCAGCCGCCATCCCGTCCAGTGAGGAAAATCCGCGTCGCTGAACTTTTTAATACCGGGTGCGGCAAGATTGACCACCCCCGTTCCCCCCGGATAACTGACCGTCATCCACAGCGGCGCATCGGCCGGCACCAGCGTCTCATGGTCCGTATTGATGACCCGCCCAAAACGCAGCAATTCAAACCCGGCGCTGGGGCTCTCCTTATAATTCCTCATCGCGGTTTTATAAAGATTGTATTCATAATCTTCACCGTCAGCGTTCACCAGCGGCTCGCCCAGCGGTTCATACATCCCGTCAGTCTGCGTATTTTTTTGTCGGGTCACCATCGTACAGCTGCCCTGTGCCAGAGTCATGCTGACATACAGAGGCGCATTGCTGGTATAGAGCTCAGAAAGTCCGGCTGTGGAAGTGCTGTTTTCTGCCGGTGCCTTATCGTAAAACGTTGTCCCTGCTGGCAGATAAAAATGGATATCGCCGTAAACCGCATCAGTGCGGCCATCTTTCGAAACATCCAGCTCCTCTGTTTTTCTGCCCGTCAGTTTGCTGATGTTGTCATCATCGCAGAAAACCTGAAAGTGAAATTCATTCTGGCCGTCAGTCATGCCGCAGGAGCCTATCGGGTCTTTACGGTAGATTCTGGCATCTGCTTTTACCTCTGCTTCCATAAACTTCAGATGCATATACAGAGAGTAAAAAACGACCTTACCATTCTCTCCGGAACCAATTTCCGTCTCATGCTTCAGTAAAACATAACCATCATCCGTTCCCCTGACCGCAGCATACTTCAGGGGAAACTGGTCTCTTTTCTCTGCCGGGGCGGGCTTGCGGAACGATACCACCGTCCCGTCAGCGATTGCCCGCACTTTTTCCGGCGTTGCACCCGCATCCGTATGTGATATATGGATACCCCCATGCCAGGACTCTGATGCATTAAGAGGATATCCCCGGCGGGGATTGACCGGCATCATCGCCTCAACCCAGTCAGGGTCAGACTGACTGGCATCTTTTTCTCTCAGAAACGGAGGGCTGATAATCATGTTGTGACTCCCTGTCAGGAAAAACTGAAGTTACTGGAAGGTTCGGTCGTTTCAGGCGCCACGTTCGGGAAGTCTTCTGGCTTGCTGGCTTTTTGTTTTCGTCCGTAGTGCCCTGCTTTCGTGCGATATTCCCCCTGAGTGGCAGACTCAATAGCATTGCCATCCAGCGTGATATAGCTCCCGCCACCGTTCAGCGTCAGCTTCTTCTTCGCGATGATTCTGATCTCATCTTCCGTGCTGACTATGCTGATTTCCTTACGCGCCAGCAGCCCCATCAGGTCGTTCTGCGCCTGTACCTGCACCGGCCCCTGGTTCGCAATAAGCTTTATGCCCAGCCTGCGCACAAACACGCTCAGGGCATTACCCACCCCGATAAACAGATTTTTCACCACGCTGACGTCCGCATTCTTTCCGGCCGTGGCTATCAGGTTCTGGCCCGCAGACACCTGCAGGTGCTCTCCGCTGGTCAGCGCCACACCCTCCGGTGCACTGAGCAGCAGCACCGACCTTTTGAGGTCCGTCAGCTGCTGTTCCAGCAGTCTGATTTGTGCCTGCAGATCCGCCGGGTTCGCCGTCGCCTTCTGCGCGTCTTCAGAGATGGCTGTCATCTGCTCCCGGGCATTCCCCAGGCTGCTGACCGCCGGCTGCATCTCCAGCACCTGCCCCTGCGCTTTCGCCTGACCGTCCGCCGAGATAAAAATCCCTTTCTGCGCCCGGATGGCGCCCCAGCTGTCCGTCCGGAGCTCAAAACCCTCCCCGCGCGGTTGTTTTTCAGCATCCACTAAATGCCCGAGATTCAGCTGGCTCTTGCCGCCGTACTCCGTGCTGACCTTGATATGCTCTTTCCCGCGCTCGTCATCAAGGCGGATTTTATTGTTGGCCGGGGTACGCAGCACGTTACGCTTATAGTTGCGGATGGTGACGTGGTCCCCGTGCGCCGAGTCGTGCAGCACGCCGGTAATGTACGGGCGGTCCGGGTTACCGTCCTCAAAACCAATCGCCACTTCGGTACCCGCCAGCAGCGGCAGATGAAGACCGTAGGTATCCCCGGCATACGGGCGGGACTGGCGCACCCACAGGCTCTCGAACCCGGTCTCCCAGCTGTCACGGTCAAACAGCATGTTCACGCGATAGCGGCCGTCCTTATCAATATGGCCGTAGGTGTCATTTTCGGTGGTGCTGGTGACGCGGGCCGGCAGGGTGCCCGCCATCACCGGACGCGTGCCCGGCTCCGGGCGGAAGCTGAAATCTGCACTCTCCGGAATACCGTCAAAATGAATGCAAAAATCTTCATCCCGCCGCGCATGGCTGCGCATCGCCGTGATAACCACACCGCGGGCAAACACCTCTGCCACTTCATACCCGCCGGTGACCTTCAGCCCCTGGCCGGGAGAGAGCGCCGGGCTGCTGGTGATGCCCCGGGCCTGCGTCTGGCCATTCAGGTAGCGCTCATGCCGGATGCGGGCATAAAACGCCCCGGACTCGGGTGCCGGATGACGCTCATACGCGATGCCCGGCGTCAGATAATTGTCGGCATAGTGGTACGCTTCCCCGTAAGTGGTCGTATCCCCGCGGGTCACATCCACCTGCGCGTTCATGTCCTGCGTGGCCTGCCGGTAGTTGTAGTCCCGGGTGCTGACCTGCTTCTGCACCACGCTGTGATGGCTCTCCATCCCCCACACCGCATCCACGCCCTGCGAGTGCTGTCCTGAAGGCGGGACCGACGGCAGGGTCAGGCCTTTCTCATACCCCTGCTGACCGTCGTAAAACTCCACCACGTCGATGTTCAGGCGCGTGTCGGTGGTGAAGCGGAACCAGATACCCACCTCACCCAGCAGGCGGGTGATGAAGTGCAGGTCGTTCTCGCCGTACTGCATCACCTGCTCACGGCGCGGGTACTCTCTGGTCAGCGAGAACAGAAAATCCTGGCCGCGCATGCCGTGACGCTCGCGCAGGATTTTTTCCACGATTTGCGGTACCGACATGTCCTGGTAAATCGCGTTCTGGTGCGAACGGTCCAGCAACGCCAGGCGTGGCCGCAGCGTCAGGGCGTAATGCGTTTCATCCTTCGAGGTGCCGAGCCGCTCAAAACCGGTCACCACCCCCTGAATCACCCGCAGCGGCTGCTGTATTTTGATGCCGTAACCCTGGTCAACCGGGGCCTGCAGCGTCAGCGAGCCGGGCTTCATCAGCATCATTTCTTTACTGATGCCGTGGTCGCGGCTGGTGAATTCAATGCGGTAGCTGAACGGTCGGCTCAGGGCTTCGTCGCCGTCAAAGGCCAGCACGTCGGGTTCGGCCTCACATCCTTTCACCGCCAGAAGGTGGTGGTTGTGACTGTATCTGATCGGTGGAGTGTTACTCATACGTAGTCTCCCTGTAGCCAGTCAAACGCCAGGCCGATCCCCTCCTCTTCGCTCCAGCTGAGGCAAAGCGACTTTGGCTTTTGTTTGGCGGCCATGTGAGAGAGCAACTGCTGACTCAGCACCGGCAAAATCTGTTGATTCAGCAGACTGTCGACGTTGCGCGCGCCCGTATCCGGCAGCAGGCAGGCTGCCGTCAGCGCGTCGTAAAGGGTCTCATCGATATGTGTGGCCAGACCATAGTGACGGTCTAAACGCCTGCTCACCTGCGACAGCTTCATTTCAACAATGGTGCGCATAGCTATCTCGTTGAGCGGTCGGTAAATCACGGTCTGGAAGCGGGCCAGGAGTGCCGGCTGGAAGTGGTCGCGTAATATCGGGCGCAGCAATTCGTGCAGGTCGCCTTCGGTGGCGTCAGGCTGTTCTTCCAGCAACTGCATCAGGTGGTCGCTGCCGAGGTTGGAGGTCATCAGAATAACGGTATTGCGGAAGTCGATTTCACGACCTTCCCCATCACGCATAAAGCCGCGATCGAAGACCTGATAGAACACATTCATGACATCGCGGTGGGCTTTTTCCACTTCATCCAGTAGCACCACGCTATATGGTCGTTTTCGCACGGCTTCAGTCAGAATACCGCCCTGGCCGTACCCGACATAGCCCGGAGGCGAGCCTTTCAACTGCGAAACCGTATGCGGCTCCTGGTATTCAGAAAGGTTAATCGTGATGAGTGACTTCTCGCCGCCATACATGACATCGGCCAGCGCAAGCGCGGTTTCAGTTTTCCCGACGCCACTCGGCCCCACCAGCAGGAATACGCCCTGCGGGCCGTTCTCGGACGTGAGGCCCGTTTTTGCCGCGCGCAGACGCTGAGCGACGGCCTTAAGCGCCGTATCCTGCCCGACTACGCGCTTCCCTATTTCATTTTCCAGCGTCAGCAGTTCGGTTTGCTCATCTTTCATCAACGATGACAACGGCACACCTGTCCAGTCGGCTATCACGTTGGCTACGGTGCGTACATCCACATCCAGGGAGAGCAGCGGGTTACCGCGCTGCATCTCGTTAAGCTCCTGATGCAGATGGTGAGTCTCGCTCTGGCGCGAGATATCCTGACGGCTTTCGAGCAATTGAGCGGTCAGCTTCAGTTCCTGACCGTACTGGCTTTCGAGTTCATCGAGCGCCACAATCAGGTTTACCTCTTCCTGCTCTATCGCGCTCAGACGTCCAGCATGACTCTGATTGCCAATCGCGATATCTTCCAGCAGCGCCTGCTTCTCCATGTCGAGTGCGGTGATAGATGCGCGATAACGAATAAGCTGCTCCGGAACCGTGTCGATGCTCATGCGTACGCGGGCGGCAGCGGTATCCAACAGATCCACCGCTTTATCAGGAAGTTGACGTCCCGTCAGATAACGGCGCGACAGGGTAACTGCTGCACGAACCGCATCGTCGGTAATGTGCACATGGTGATGTTCGGCGTAGCGGGATTTCAGGCCCCGCAGCATCAGGCAGGCGGTGTCGTCATCCGGCTCATCAACTTTTACCATCTGGAAGCGGCGCTCCAGGGCTGCATCGCGCTCAAAGTATTGTTTGTATTCAGACCAGGTGGTGGCCGCAATTGTCCGCAGTTCACCACGCGCCAGCGCGGGCTTCAGCAGGTTGGCAGCATCCGCGCCACCGGCCTGGTTGCCAGCACCGATGATGGTATGCGCTTCGTCGATAAACAGCAGAACGGGTACCGGGGACTGCTGTACTGCATCAATGACGTTTTTCAGACGCTGTTCGAACTCCCCCTTCACACCCGCACCCGCCTGCAGCAGGCCGAGGTCAAGCGTACGTAGCACCACGGGTTTGAGCGATTCAGGCACATTGCCTTCGGCAATTCTGAGCGCCAGGCCTTCAACCAGTGCAGTTTTGCCCACGCCCGGCTCACCAACCAGGATCGGGTTGTTTTTGCGTCGACGGGAGAGAATGTCTACCATCTGACGAATTTCGGTGTCACGACCAAACACCGGATCGATTTTGCCTTCTTTCGCCTTCGCAGTAACATCAAGGGTGAATTTATCCAGCGCATTCTGCAACGCAGGGTTGAGTTCTCCCTCTTTTACTTCTGCACCCACAGGGCGCCCGACGAACTCGACTTCTCCGCCATGGCTTTGCGCCAGTTCCGCTTCCTGCTGCACTTCCGGACGTTCATCTGACTGCGCATCAAGCAACGGTCGAAGACGCTCAAGCTGACTCTGGCCCAGGGTCAGCAAAGGCCACAGACCGTTGCAGCGCACCAGGTTTTGTTTCTCAACAAGTGCCATCAGTAAATGCACACTGCGGATATGTTCTTCACCCGCCAGTGAGGCTATCAGCCAGGCTTGCTGCATCAGAGACTGGATGTTTTCTGAAAGCTGCGGCCGGTGGCGTACCGAGCGCGGCTGTTTATCCAGCCAGCCCAGTAAATCCTGCCAGATGCCGTCCATATCCCATTCGTAGCGGCGAGCCAGCACCGTCAGGTCGCCTTCCCCCTGCTCCAGCAGCTTCAGCAGCCAGTGCTCCGGCAGAATTTCTGCATGCGCGCGAGTCTGGCAGAGCGAAGCTGCACCTTCCATTGCCCGCGCGCAGTATGGATTAAGACGTCGAAGGAGGATTGCCGGGTTTTCCATGTTGGTTTTACTCACTGTTGTGGACCTTTCGGACACGCTACCGCCCCTGGCCGTTACCGAGGCCCATAAGGTCTGTTTCCGGGATGTGATGTTTTCTTTGCTCAGCGCCCGCAGCGGCAGACGTTCAGCAAAGAGAAAAGCGGACAGGAAAACCTGCCCGCTTGCGACTTACGCAGTAGCGCGTTCGTTCCAGGAGTCGGAATGAATGATGTTGCCGTCTTTGTAGGTCCAGGTGATTTTTTCGTAACGCAGTTCAACGCGCTCAAGGTGGTTGTGCTTCTCTTTAGAAGGATCCTTAACGTCATACATTTCAGGATTCACCTTCACCACCTTCACGTTTTCCAGTTTGGTGTTGAAATACTCCACTTCCTGGCCCGCGTCGTTGATTTTGTACCACTTGAATTCGGCAGACTTCAGGGTCTGACCCGTGGTCACAGCCTTATAAAGATATGGGCTGGAGGAATCGATTTCTTTGGTGAACAAGAATGGCGTGTGGATACGCGTCCCGGTCAGCTTGCCGGTATTGTTATCGGTCGGGATGTACAGGTTGTGTTCCTGAGCCACCACTTCGATGCTGCCTTCACGATCCTGTACGTCTACAGACCCTTTAATGTCCGCGCCGCCATCGTCTTTCAGCCAAAGATAAACAGGAATTGCCATGGAATTACTCTCCATTTAATTGTGATGCGCCATCATCCTGCGATGGCGCCGGGTGTTTGCCGGGTAGCTGACAGGCGTTCGCCTGCGGCACCAGACTGATTTCGACACGACGGTTGAGCGCACGCCCTTCCGGGGTGTCGTTGGTTGCAACAGGACGGCTCTCGCCATAGCCCTGCACAGCAAAACAGCTTTCAGGTACGTCGCCGGTGTCTCGCATCCAGTTGCGCACTGCCTCGGCACGTTTCAGCGAGAGCATCTGGTTCAGTTGCGGATTTCCGGTGTTATCAGTGTGGCCAGATACGACAATCAGCCAGCCCGGCTTCGCTTTGATGCCCACCAGAGAATTCACCAGCATTTTGGTGGAACCCGCTTTGAGCACGAATTTTCCGGAGTCGAACAACGACATGCTGTCGAGACGCACAATTTTCGGTACCGGTTTGGGTTTCGGCTGTGGTTTAGGAGGCAGTGGCACATACGAGCGGATCGCTTCCAGCACCGGCATCCGGAGACGTTCGCCCTGATAAAGCCCCAGGCCCAGCCGGGCCGGTACGCCGTTACGCGCCAGATCATCCAGCAGCACAGCATCCGCACGCAGGATCGCAACCGCGCTGGCTTTCTGGTCATAGTTATCCATAGAGATGCTGTCGTAACGGGCAATATCGAAGCTCACGCGATGCACTAGCTGGCGATTGTTCCAGCCGCTACTCAGCAGCGCGGCGATCGCCGCCAGGGTGAAAAGACTCAGGACGCAGCGCCAGGTGCGGGCTTGCGATGTGAGCCCGCTCCCTTCCGGTAGCAGCGGCAGGATAAAATCCGGGAACGGGGAAATAATCGTACTGTCCGTTCCCACTGGCTGCCAGCCCGTCACCCGCTGCATCGCAGTGTGACGAGAAAGCCATGCCGTCCAGACCGATGTGGCCAGACTGCCGGCCAGGATCGGTCCCATACCCCACAGCACCGCAACAGGTGCAATGACAGGAACATCGGGGTTTTCATCCATAAAGACAGCTTTGACGTGCTTATGGAACCAGCCCATCAGGCTGTTCATGAGTACTTGCTGTTGCATCGCAGGCGAACCACCCGTGGTGACCCACGCAGCGATTGAGCTCGGCGCTGAAGACTCACGCCAGACCCTCATTCTCTCTCCGGCAATAGCCGCCTGCCAGAGCATGTCATTCGTCATTGCGCTACCAACCTGGCCATTCAGAACCAGCGGCACAGAATGACCCGTTTCCTTACGCAGCTGGCTGATTTGCCAGCGCAGGGCCAGCAGGCGGCTGGTAAGGCGCTCGCTGTCGGCGTGTTTCTGTGGACAGACACTGACCATCACCGACAGCTGACGCCCCCAGTCAGGTCGCAGCCACAGCACCTGCCGGGCGACCTGCTCAAGATCCTGATGATCTTCAACGCGGATCCAGCACCCTTGTGTGACGGTGAGCACCGGAGACGACTGCGGCCAGGTCAGAGGTAGATCGCCACAAACCAACACCACGGGTTGACGGTAAGTGGCTTCAGGAAGGTCATCCAGATGTAAGGTGACGTCAGGTTCAGCACGACGGCTGGCGATATACCAGAACGCGATGATAAGGCCGATCATCGCCAGCATAACGAGCACCGAAACCAGTCGGGATACTGGCAGAAAACCCAGGCAGACCACAGCACTCAGCAGGGCAGCCCACAGCGCAATCCCGCGCTGTTGTGCAGGACTCATTTTACGACTCCCGGCAACAAGGACTGCAGCAGTTGATCGAGCCAATGATCCAGCCCCCACCAGAGCGCAGCAAGAACCACCACGCTAAGGCCAATACGCATGGACCATGATTCAAGCCACCCTCCCATTCCCCGCCCGACACGGCTCTCTGCCAGCACAGGATGCGTCTGCGGATAGCTAAACGGCGCCACCCGTTCATTCAGGGCTGTGACGAGCTTCTGACGTTCCGGATCGTTTAGCGAGCGGAAGTTCCCCAGAAAACCCAGCATCATGACTCGCTGGAAGCAGGTCAGCACGGCACAGTCTGGTGCTGGCTCACGCAGTACATCGCGCATCTTGTCGCACAGGGTGTCACCCGCATCCATCGTGCCAAGAAAATGCCCCTGCAGCGGTATGTCATACCACTGCACACAGGCATCGTCCTCCACACCACGACCTTTGACCGTCTCATCAAGCAATGCACATTGAGCGGAGAGGATATGCTGACAACTGGTCTCATCCAGCTCACTGGCTTTCAGTTCACGCTGAACGCGCTCCACATCCGCGATACAGCGCTCCCACAGAGCCCGCCCTTCTCCTTCCAGAAACTGCGGACCATGGCGAAGGCTGATAACCTGAAGCCAGGTATCCTGCAGCAAAGCATCAATATCCACTGACACAGCAGTGCCATGTTTACGTTCATTCATGTTCGCAGTACCGCAAAGAGTTCAAGTTCAGGCTCGCCAAGCATGCCCGGGACGTAAAACATGCATGTTCCGCTCTGGAGCATTTCTGTCGCCAGAGGATGGGAAAGATCGAGACTGAAATACTGGTTTTCCAGGCGCAATGGAATGGCGGCTGGCACATGGCGCAGTGGGGTTAACGGTACGCCCACACGTGAAGAGTTGACGATCCCCCGCACATGGTCAGGACTGCCCACCTTACACTGGCGCGGAAACTGTTCCTGCAGTTGGGCAACCGGTATCGGTGAACGCACGGAAAGGTAGTAATCAGCCCCTTCACGCAGACGTGGGTCATGCAGACGCGCCTGCCAGAAGTGCAGCCGTGGGTCATAGTCGAGTGACAGGGCCACCACGCGGGACGGCAGGCTGGCTTCAAGCAGATCGCCAAGCAAATCAAACAGCGGTGGAAATACCGCATTGAGTTGCTCGTGCTGCCAGACAGGTATGGCGCTCACCTGATGCTCCAGAGAGAAGGTCAGCAGGCTCCCGGCCAGGCGAGAAAGTTCCGGATACAGACGTTCCGGCGGGCTTTGCAGGTTACGCTGGAACTGACCAAGCACGGGCTCGGCACTGTTCAGCGCGTTGAGCAGCCAGAACAGAGATACATCCGCCACGGCGAAATCAGCCATGCGCTCATTGCTTTCACGACGCATTGCCATCAGACGGCAGAGGCGGACTCGCAGCTGGGTCAACAGCTGTTCCAGTTGAGTCACCAGCCAGCGGCTGCCCTGGATAGTCAACAGAGGAGGGAGAAACGTCTCATCTAATTGCCATGAACCCTGCGAGTCTTGCTGCAGTCGGGCGACAGGGCAAGTCAGATAATCGCTGTTATTCTGATGATCAAAACGCAGCGTCAGCTCCGGCTGCATCACCGCAATCTGACGGGTATCCTCACCAAAGGCATTGCGAACATCCCGCCAGCTCTGGCGATATCGCACCGGACGCTCAGCGACTTCATCAGGCTTTAAACAGTTGCCGCCGTTCGCCCGCAGCAGCGGAAGCGCCAGCACCACCGTCACCTCCTGTGATTCACTCTCAAGCGACAGCACCGGCGGCAGAGGATCAGCATTGTCGGTATCAATCAGCGTGCCGTCCTGGAAACGGACGTGCAGATGCCGGGCCTGAATACGCCCTAGTTTGAGAGATTCCGGTTCAAAGATGGCATCAATGACCCCCCACGGGCACGAAAGACCCAGTCGGGCAATACATTCGGCAGACCAGGCCGCATACGCGACCTTTTGCAGAAAAAGCTAGGCAGAGAACAGAATGCCCCTGCCCCATAACGGTTGTTCCGTTTTCATCAGCTTCCTGCCTGTTTTACGATTTCGCCTTCGGCATCTGGGAAACCAGTGACAGGTTGACGTCCATGCCTTCGACCTGGAAGTGAGGGATCGCGTACAGCTTCACGCGGAAGAAGCCCGGGTTGTCTTCAATATCTTCAACAACCACTTTCGCATCACGCAGCGGGTGAGACGCCTGCAGTTCATCGCCCGGATCGGTCATTTCAGTGACCAGACTGCGAACCCAGGTATTCAGCTCCAGTTCAAGCAGACGGCGATCCTTCGTGGTACCGATGTTTTCGCGCTGAATCAGCTTCAGGTAATGGGCGATACGCGACAGCAGGAAGATATACGGCAGACGCGCGTTGATGCGGCTGTTAGCCGTTGCATCTGCGGTGTCATACAGCGCCGGTTTCTGGCTTGAGTTAGCCGAGAAGAAGCAGGCATAGTCGCGGTTTTTGTAGTAGGACAAAGGAATGAAGCCCAGATTCGCAAACTCAAATTCGCGGGTTTCGGGGATCATGACCTCGCTCGGGATTTTTACCTGATTGCCGGTACCGAGATCGTAAAGATGGATAGGCAGGTCCTGAACCGCACCACCGGCCTGCGGACCCCGAATCTGTACGCACCAGCCATTATTGATAAAGCTACGCACCATGTTGGCAGCAAAGGCAAACGAGGCATTCGTCCACAGGTATTTGTCGTGATCCGGACCTTTGACCTCTTCGACATAATTGAAGCTGCGAACGGGAACGGTATCCGGCCCGTACGGTAAACGTCCCAGTACGCGCGGCATGACCAGGCCGATATAACGAGCGTCGTCGGTATCGCGGAACGATTTCCACTTGATGTACTCTGCGCGGTCAAAATAGTTACCAATATCTTTAATCGCAGCGACGTCTTCCATGGACTCTTTAAGGAAGAATTTTGGACCTGCAGAGCCGATAAACGGCATGTGCGCAGCAGCGGATACTTTAGAGATGTTGCGCAGCAGCGCGACATCCTGCGCTGAAGCATCGAACTCGTATGCGGAAATCAGTGCCGCAATTGGCTCGCCGCCTGGGGTGTCATATTCATCAATATAGGTGTGTTTATACAGACCACTCTGGATGATTTCCGGGCTGTCTTCGAAGTCCTGACGCAGGTCTTCTTTAGACATACTCAGCAACTCAATTTTCACGTTCTGGCGAAAATCTGTTTTATCAATCAGCGACTTCACTCCGCGCCACAGACCTTCAACTGCCTGAAACTCCTCATGGTGCATTACCGCGTCCAGCTGACGGCTGATCTGGTAATCGAGTTCAGCAATGTGGTGATCAATCAGGCTTTTATCCAGTTTTTCGACTTTCGCACCGGCTTTGGTCAGACATTCCAGGAAGACCTGCATACCTGCCGTCAGACGTTCATCAGCGGTCGCATCCGACATCGCCTGCGCGTCCTGCCAGATATCCAGGGCGCTCAATTCAGAGACGGGACTTAAGTTGATTTTCTCAAACAGGGAGGCGTAAACCCCACCCGCAGCAGGACGTTCCAGCACCATGCTTTCACCGCCAGCAATATTATTTTGTACAGACATGAGCATTCCTTGATTAATCCGTTAAAACATCGTGATGGTTAAGCTTTTTTGGGTGCCAGTGCGGATAATTCATTGCGCAATTCAGCGCTAAGCGACTGGTCAAGAACGATTTTTTACAGCTCTTTTCTGAAAGTCTGGTTATCCAACAGGTTGGCCTTAAGATCGCGGAGTAAGTTGCGCATCGCCAGCATCGCCTTCAGCTGTGGTATCTGGGCAGCCACCTGCTCTGGCGTGAAATCTTTCATGCTCTGGAAAGTCAGCTCAATATTGTCCTCACCACCATCATCTGACAGGGTGTTTTTGACGCTCAGATTAACTTTTGGGGAATATTCGGAAAGAACACTGTCGAAATTATTTTTGGTGATGTTAACTTTTTCACGCTCAGATATTGGCGCAGCATCCTGACCATTACTGAAATCACCGGCAACAAGCAGTTTTAAGGGTAATTCCATTTTCTTGCTTGCTCCGCCAGTATGCAGGTCAAGCTTCAGGTTAATACGTGCCTTAGGCACTTCATTCTGAAAACTGTCAGACATTTGATCATCCCTCTTTGTTTTGCGATGCAAACTTCACGGTATCGTTCTTGATGCGCAATATTAGAACAATGATCGACCGCAAATCAAATACACAGATCATTTATCCTCAATTAGAAAATTCTTAAGAATTTTCCTCTAAGATATTATTGCAACTT
>ENA-UOJT01001810-UOJT01001810.1-human-gut-metagenome-genome-assembly--contig:-C15-NODE-1810-length-13305-cov-7.194189_pt1 | contig 13305 bp, 10 predicted proteins | sample MGYA00242357_ERZ723904 | MGnify/ENA metagenome assembly ERZ723904 | reverse complement strand
AAACTAAAATATATAAATAATGATCTGCAGCCGTAACGCGCTATTGCGTATTTAATAAAAGAGATCCAGAACCAGATATTTCAGGTGATTGAGTATCCCGCTGCTGCGCTGGTTATCCACTTTAAAATCGGACTCCTGCTGCACATCTTTGGCTTCCCAGGTGGTGTACCAGGTAATAAATACCGCAATGCAAAATACGCAGGAAAATATCAGCCCGGTAAGGGTATAGGTAAACGGATTATCTTTACCCGTGAACTGCATAATGACGCCGGGGACGGAAACCGCAAGAAACCCCCCGAGCTGAGAGCAGATCATGCGCACGCCGGAAAGGCGGCTACGCTCTTCATAGCGGTTTGTCATTTCCGCTGCCAGCGTTTCCCACGGGACCAGCACCATCGCCGACAGCAGTTCAATCGAGAGATAGGTGCCCAGATAGTACCAGTAGCCCATGTCCGTCATCCACAGCAGGGCATACAAAAACATGAGCGGTGAGCTGAGTAATAAAAAGAAGCGGCGGCGGCCAAATTTACGTCCGAGCCAGGTATCACCGAAATTATCGGTGACGTATCCCATAATGGGGCTGAGGAGTGCGTCAATAACGCGGGCAATGGCGAATATTGAACCCGCTTCAATCACTGAGAGTTCGCAATAGGTGGTGTAAAAAAAGAGCAGCCAGGTGCCGATAATGGCAAAAGCGCCCCCGCCAAACAGATCGGTTACGCCGTAGCCAAGCGCTACGCCGTAACCAACTCTACGTTCAGTTGGTTTGACCATAATAATATCCAGTGTAGGGTAATGATTAACCTGTGTTTCAGGTCGTTTTTTTATTTACTGCTGGACGACACATTACGTTCTAATTATTGATATCTATCCATTTTCTTAATTGAGATGAGCGATAAAGGGCCTCCACAAGGGTGAGTGATTTCCCGGCAGCATGGATATCGATGTAGTCCGTTTCCGGGTGATGAATGGCATGATAAAAACGGCGGATCGCCTGCTGGTGTCCCAGCCCCCAGTAGCTTTTGACCGAGCCGTCAGGAGAATCATCGGTTGCCAGCTTGCGACGTTCGCCCGGGGTAATGCGCCAGAGCACGTTGTCATTGAGCAGCAGCGAACCCCGTTCGCAATGGATCTCAAGCCAGAGGGGGGAATCCGTGGTATTGCAGTTGCTGGCATAAAACAGGCCACGCGCGCCGTTAGCAAAGTGCAGCGTCGCCATTGCGCTGTCCTCCCCTTCGGTTACGTCCGCCAGCTCACCGCTCTCCACCACGCCTTTCAGGCGCGTGACCCCGCCGGCGAACCACTGCATCAGGTCGAGGGTATGGATCGCCTGGTTGATCAGCAGACTGCCGCCTTCCGTTGCCAGCCGTCCACGCCACGGACTTTCGGTGTAATAGGCGCCCGAGCGCGACCACGTCAGCACCGCTTTCATGCTGAGCATCTTCCCCAGCTCGCCCTCGCTTAACTCCTGTCGGATGCGCAGGCTGGTGGGATTGAGCCGGTTCTGATAGCAAACGCCGAGCAGGCCCGGCGCCTGGTCGACGGCCTGGACGATATCGCCGAATTCACTGCTGTTCATCCCCACCGGTTTTTCGCAGAACACATGCTTCCCGGCGGCGAGCGCCGCCAGAATCATACGTTTATGCTCGAAATGCGGCGTACAGATATGGACCACGTCGATGGCATCATCCAGCAGCATTTCCCGGTAATCCTGATAAAAACGGCACTGATAGGCCATCGCCAGCGTCAGTCCTTTAACGCTGTCGATGTCCACCAGCGCGCGCAGCGCGACGTTGGGGATCTGGCGTAATGCATTCACATGGCAGCGGTGAATCGCGCCGGCACCGATAACCGCTGTGTTCAGGATCGTCATCGTTGCCTCCCGTTATGCCGTCGCGTTGGCCAGCATCTGAGCCTTCACGCAAAGCTCCGCCGCCTTGAAGGCGTGCGCCTGCGTCATGGCGTTTTCGGTCCGGTGCAGGCAGTCGAGGATCAGTTCACCAAAGAACGGGAACCCGACCTGCCCGGCGACGGGATAACGGAATTCTCCCTCCTTGTTCACCAGGTAAACCACATCCTGCTCGCCGCGGGTTAAATCGACATATTTGCGGATTTCGATATAGCCTTCGGTGCCGAGCAGGGTCAGACGACCGTCGCCCCACGTTGACAGCCCGTCTGGCGTAAACCAGTCGCAGCGGAAATAGCCGCTGGCACCGTTTTCCCCTTTCAGCATCGCGTCGCCGAAATCTTCGAAGGCGGGATACTGCGGGTGTTTAACGTTGCGAACCTGGCTTGCCACCACCGAGGCGTCGCTGTTGCCGGTATAAAAAAGGAACTGCTCAATCTGGTGGCTGCCGATGTCGCAGAGAATGCCGCCGAAGTCGCGACGATCGTAGAACCACTCCGGACGACCGGTCCCTTCCCGATGTGGACCGGTTCCCAGGGTTTGCACGACGCGGCCAATCGCGCCCTGCTGCACCAGTTGTCCGGCAAAGACCGCGCTCTCTACGTGCAGACGCTCGCTGTAATACACCGCGTATTTCTTCCCGGTTTGCGCCACCATTGCTTTGGCATCGGCCAGCTGTTCAAGGGTGGTGAGCGGCGCTTTATCCGTGAAATAGTCCTTACCTGCGGCCATCGCTTTCAGCCCCAGCGCACAGCGCCCGGACGGGATGGCCGCACCCGCCACCAGGCGCACCTCGTCGTCGTTGAGTATCACGTCCAGCGACGCCGCCACGTTGGCCTGCGGATATTGCTGGATGAATTTATCCACTTTCGCCGGGTCGGGGTCGTACACCCATTTCAGCGTGGCGCCGGCTTCAATCAGGCCGTTGCACATGCCGTAAATATGACCGTGGTCGAGTGCGGCAGCGGCAAAAACAAATTCACCTTCCCGGACAACCGGCTGCGGTTTACCTACCGGGGCGTAGTTCATTCCGTCTTTCTTGTTCATGATGACATTCCTCGATCCAGATCTTTTCCCAGGGGGATGGCACCGACTTCGCTGAAGTTGGCCACGCTTGCGGACTTCTCATAAAAACGGGGGGCGAGGGCGTTCGTCCCGCCGGTACGGTAAAACGGGTCATCGTGCTGAATCGGCAGCGGGACGACGGTGCGGGTAATGGCTGATTTATAAATTGCGGTAATCAGTTCGAGGGAACGCTTGCCCTGCAGGCCATCCACTAACGGTGCCGTGCCGTGCTCAATGGCATAAAGCAGGTCGTTAATCTGCCCGTTGTGTAGCGTCCATTCGAGTTTGCGGGTGTCGTGAAAAACCGCGTTGAGTTGCGCTTCTCGCGGCAGATCGTGGCTTTCCTGTGGGAAGCCGTTATCGGCGCTGACGCTGGCAAAGGCCTGCCACGGCGCGGAGATACGCGCTTTATCGCCCTGAATGATGATTTTCTGATCTTCCCCATGGTGCACCACCGAGGCGGCAAGCTGCGTGAGCGCGCCGTTCGGGTATTTGAAGATCGCGGCGCTGAGGTCTTCCACCTCGGCATTGTCGTGCGCCACGTTGGTCATCATTGCCACGACCTCCGACGGGAAGCCGAGCATCCACTGGATGGCGTCGATATGATGTACCGCGTGGTTAAGCGTGCAGCCACCTCCCTCTTTTTCCCAGGTGCCACGCCACCACAGGTCGTAATAGCAGTGTCCGCGCCACCAGAACGAATCCACCTGCGCATGGCAGATTTTTCCCGCGAGGCCGGAATCCAGCGCTGCTTTTAAGCGCCAGAAAGCATCGGTAAAGCGGTTCTGAGCGATGATGGAGAGCGTTTTACCGCTGGCCTGCTGTGCGGCGATCATCGCGTCGCACTCTTCCAGCGAGGCGGCCATCGGTTTTTCGCACAGCACATGGCACCCCGCGCGCAGGGCATCAATGCTGATCTCCGCGTGAACATAGGGCGGCGTACAGACATCGACGATGTCCACATTGGGCTCTGACGCCAGCATCTGCTGGTGGCTTGCGTACACGCGGGCATCCGTCAGGCCGTAGCGTGCTTTTTTCTCGTAGGCTTTTTCCGGGTAGATATCGACCAGCGCGACGATCCGGCAACGCTGACCAAACTGCAAATAGCCCTGAATATGGTTATGCGAGATATTCCCTGTTCCCACGATAGCGACATTTAACATCGTGTTTCTCCGCTGTTACCAGGTGCCAGAGGCGTCCAGCGTGATGCTGGCGGTCTCTTTAGCCACTGAGGTGCTAATACGCTGCTGAAGCAGGCGCAGATACTGTTTCTCATTGAGCGGCAGGTCGACCCAGTCGTCTGTCCAGGTGGAGAGGTGCATGGCGTTGGAAAGCGTAAGCCCGCGGATCCCTTCCAGACCCGGTGCAATCAGCGGCTCGCCGCGCAAAATGGCGGCAGAGAAATTGGCGGTAATAACGTGATGTTCGCTGCATTCCGGGGCGACGGGGATGGAGACCTCCCAGCATTCGGGTTCACCAAAACCGTTTTGCCAGCGGGCATTGAAGGCGGTTTCGGATTCACGTAACCGCCAGTAGCGCAGTTTTCCCTCTTCGACGACCACCTTGCCGCGGTCGCCAACGATTTCCAGGCGGTTGGTCCCCGGTGTTTCCGCGACGGTAGTGATAAACACGCCCGTCGCGCCATTGGCGTACTCCGCATAGGCGGTGACCTCGTCTTCCACTTCGATATCGCGATGTTTGCCGAACTGGCAAAACGCGCGCAGACGAACCGGCATGCCGACCAGCCACTGCCAGAGATCGAGCTGATGCGGATCCTGGTTGAGCAAGACGCCGCCACCTTCCCCTTTCCAGGTGGCGCGCCAGCCGCCGGAGTTGTAGTAGCTCTGCGAACGATACCAGTTGGTGATGATCCAGTTGGAGCGGCGGATCTCGCCCAGCTCGCCGCTGTCGATAAGGTCTTTTACCTTCTGATAAAGCGGGTTCGGGCGCTGGTTGTACATGATGCCAAACACCACGTCGCACTCCCGGGCGCAGGCGTTCATCTCCTGCACCTGCGCCGTGTATACCCCCGCCGGTTTTTCACACAGGGTATGAATGCCGTTGCGCATCGCCAGCATCGACAGGCGCGGATGTTCGTAGTGCGGCGTCGCGACAATCACCGCGTCGATAAGCCCGCTCTGGATCATCTCCTGGGCGTCACTGAACACGGGGAGATTGCCGACCAGCTGGCGAATGGCCGGATGCTTTTCCGGTGCATTATCGCAAACCGCCGTCAGGCACGCGTCGCTGACCGTACCCGCCAGTAAATAGCGCGCGTGGACCGTGCCGATATTACCTATTCCAATAATGCCAAAACGTACCTTCTCCATGTCACACCTTAATTTCTGTTGAAAAGAAGTGATGACCGGAAAATAGGAAAGGCGAGCCGCAGCGACAATGTGTTTTTGTGAGAATACTCGCAAGGTGATTAAGTAATCTCCAGGCTTTCTGAAATTTGGTTTTAAAATCAAAAGGCTGTTTCTGCAAATATTTGCAAAAACTGAATGAGAGCGAGGTCACACTATGCCGGGCAGGTTAAAAATGGAGGAGATTGCGGCCCTGACGGGCTATTCCGTCAGTACGGTATCTCGGGTATTAAGCGGCAAATCGTATACCAGCGATAAAGCCCGGGAGGCGATCGTTCGTACTGCCAGAGAATTAGGCGTACTGGAGTCCATGGCGAGCGGCAGACTGTTAATTAACGGTATCGCTGTTTTTGCGCCAGAAAGAACCTTTCAGGGACGCGGCGATATTTTTTATCTGGAAGTCACAAAAGGGATTACTGAAGCCTGCGCGCGGCACAATGTGTGGGTGAGCTGCTGTGGATTAGAAGAACAGCACGCCGACGTGAAATTATTTATGGAAAAGGCCAGTCAGAAGAATATTAACGCGATAATTATTATTGGGACTGATGATTCCACCATATTTAAACTGGCGAGCACGTTAAATAAGCCCTGCGTGTTAATTAATTCCGTTGATCGGGATCGGGAGCTGGATGCCGTGTCACCCGATCACCGGGCGATTGGGTTTACCGCCATGCAGTATCTTTTTGAGCAGGGACATCGGCGTGTGCTCACGCTCACCTGCCTGCGGCGAGAAACGCTTTACGCGCGTCTGGACGGCATTAAAGAGGCGTACCGCCATTTTCACGTGGGCTTCGATCCCCAGCGTGATTTGCTCGTGACGGAGTGGTTTACCGCCGAAGAGGCTGAGCGGGCTCTGGATGCGTGGCTGATGAGCCATGATAGATCGCAGTGGCCGGAGGTGATTTTCCCGAACAGCACCAGCATGGTGGAAGGGGTGGTCAGGGCGTTAACCCGACACGGGCTGCGCGTTCCGGAAGATATTTCACTGATAACGACCGATTTTGCATGGAACCTGGCGCACCGTCTAGAAAAACCGGTTACGGGCGTGACGGTGCCCTGTCGGGAGCTGGGGATTGAAGCCGTTCACCTGCTGCAAACGCGGCTCAACCGACCGCAGGCGCCGGTCTTTAACCTGCTGTTGCAGGGAAAAGTGATGGATTACGGCTCGGTCTGTAATGCAACGCGCCACGCGGCTCGCGTGGCGCTGGAACGGTGATCAGGCCAGTTGAGGCGGCAGGCAGACGCCGATGCCTCCGATACCGCAGTAGCCGTATGGGTTTTTGTGCAGGTACTGCTGATGATCGTCCTCGGCATAGTAGAACGGTTTCGCGGTGGTGATTTCGGTTGTCACGTCACGCGTATCGCCCGCTTCCCGCATGGCCTGCTGGAAACGCTCAAGGCTGGCGCGGGCGGCAGAATCCTGCTCAGGCGTGAGCGGATAAATGGCCGAGCGGTACTGTGTGCCGTGGTCGTTGCCCTGACGCATACCCTGCGCCGGATCGTGGTTTTCCCAGAAAACCTGCAGAAGCTGCTCGTAGCGAATCACCGCAGGGTCGTACACCACGCGAACCGCTTCCGCATGGCCGGTCTCGCCGGAGCAGACTTCGCGGTAGGTTGGGTTAGGCGTGTAGCCGCCGGTGTAGCCAGCAGCGGTGCTGTACACGCCGGGCAGCTGCCAGAAGAGGCGCTCAACGCCCCAGAAGCAGCCCATGGCGAACAGGGCGATCTCCATTCCATCCGGCACGTTAGTCATCGAATGGCCATTCACGGCGTGTAAGGTCGCCACAGGCATAGGGGTATTGCGTCCCGGTAATGCATCAGCTTGTGAAACCAAATGCTTTTTGTCGAATAAACTCACGATGGGGCCTCCCGGGGTGCGATGTTTCGGTTAAGGTTGTCACGACGCGTTTAATTGAACACAATAAATACGCTGAATGAGTCTAGATTTAATCATAAGAAATATTTGGGTGTTACACCCATTTTCAACCCGTGATGTGGGTTTTTGGCTAACAGGCCGTATTTTGCCGCGGAGCGGCACTGCATTTGCTTCCAGGGTGGAAACAGGGATATTCAGGAGAAAACGTGACAAAAATCCGCCAGTTATGTTTGGTCAGTGTGTTGCTGACAAGCGGGGTTGCCAGCGCGGCGAATGTCCGTTTGCAGGTTGAGGGGCTTTCCGGAGCGCTGGAAAAAAACGTGCGTGCGCAGCTGTCGACCATCCAGAGTGATGAGGTGACGCCGGACCGGCGTTTTCGCGCGCGCGTGGATGACGCGATCCGTGAAGGGCTTAAAGCGCTGGGTTATTACGAACCCACCATTGATTTCGATCTCCGTCCGCCGCCAAAGAAGGGGCGTCAGGTGCTTATTGCCCGCGTCTCGGCGGGGGAGCCGGTACGGATTGGTGGCACGAACGTCGTCCTGCGCGGCGGGGCGCGTACCGACCGGGATTACCTGGATCTGCTCAGCACGCGGCCGAAAATCGGCACCGTGCTTAACCATGGCGATTACGACCATTTCAAAAAAGAGCTGACGAGCGTTTCCCTGCGTAAGGGCTACTTTGACAGCCAGTTCAACAAAAGCCAGCTGGGCATCGCGCTGGAGCGACGCCAGGCCTTCTGGGACATCGACTACGACAGCGGGGAGCGCTACCGCTTTGGCGACGTGACGTTTGAAGGTTCGCAAATTCGTGAAGAGTACCTGCAAAACCTCGTGCCGTTTAAAAAAGGCGACTACTACCAGTCGAGCGACCTGGCGGAACTAAACCGTCGTCTCTCCGCCACCGGCTGGTTTAACTCGGTGGTTGTCGCGCCGGAATTTGATAAGTCTCGCAAAACCAAGGTGTTGCCGCTGCATGGCGTTGTCTCGCCGCGCACCGAGAACACCATTGAGACCGGTGTTGGCTATTCGACCGACGTCGGCCCGCGCGTGAAGGCCACCTGGAAAAAGCCGTGGATGAACTCATACGGCCACAGCCTGACGACCAGCGCCAGTATCTCTGCACCGGAGCAGCAGCTTGATTTCAGCTATAAAATGCCGCTGCTGAAAAATCCGCTTGAGCAGTACTATCTGGTCCAGGGGGGCTTTAAGCGCACCGACCTGAACGATACAGAGTCCGATTCCACCACGCTTGCGGTATCCCGCTACTGGGATCTCTCCAGCGGCTGGCAGCGCGCCATTAACCTGCGCTGGAGCCTGGACCACTTTACCCAGGCCAACGTCACCAACACCACCATGCTGCTCTATCCTGGGGTGATGATCAGCCGCACCCGCTCGCGCGGCGGCCTGATGCCAACCTGGGGGGATTCCCAGCGTTACTCCATCGATTACTCCAACACGATGTGGGGTTCTGACGTGGATTTCTCGGTGATTCAGGCGCAAAACGTCTGGATCCGCACGCTGTATGACAAACACCGCTTTGTCATGCGCGGCAACCTCGGCTGGATTGAAACCGGCGATTTCGACAAAGTCCCGCCGGACCTGCGTTTCTTCGCCGGGGGCGACCGCAGCATCCGCGGCTACAAATACAAATCTATCGCGCCTAAAGACGATGACGGCAAGCTGATCGGGGCCTCCAAGCTGGCCACTGGCTCGCTGGAGTACCAGTACAACGTCAGCGGAAAATGGTGGGGCGCCATGTTCGTTGATGGCGGCGAGGCGGTGAGCGATATCCGCCGCAGCGACTTTAAAACTGGCGCAGGTGTAGGCGTGCGCTGGCAGTCACCGGTCGGGCCCATCAAGCTTGATTTCGCCGTTCCGGTCGGCGACAAAGAAGAACATGGATTACAGTTTTACATTGGTCTGGGGCCTGAATTATGAGTTTATGGAAGAAAATAAGCCTCGGGGTGCTGATTTTTATCGTGCTGCTGCTCGGTACGGTGGCGTTTCTGGTGGGGACGACGACCGGGCTGCATCTGCTGTTTAACGCGGCGAACCGCTGGGTGCCGGGGCTGGAGATAGGTCAGGTGACCGGCGGCTGGCGCGACCTGCGTCTGAAGAACATCCGCTATGAGCAGCCAGGCGTGGCGGTGAATGCCGGGGAATTTCACCTCGCGGTGAAGCTGGGCTGTCTGCGTGACAGCAAGCTGTGCGTTAACGATCTGTCGCTAAGAGACGTTAACGTGGCGATAGATTCGAAGAAAATGCCGCCGTCTGCGCCGGTGGAAGAAGAGGATAGCGGCCCGCTGAATCTCTCCACGCCGTACCCGATTGCGCTCTATCGGGTGGCGCTCGATAACGTCAATATTAAAATCGACGACACCACCGTTTCCGTCATGGATTTCACCTCCGGCCTGCGCTGGCAGGAGAAAAACCTGACCCTGACGCCAACCTCACTGCAGGGCTTGCTGATCGCGCTGCCGAAAGTGGCCGAGGTGGCGCAGGAAGAGATCGTCGAGCCGAAGATCCAGAATCCGCAGCCGGAAGAAAAGCCGCTGGGTGAAACGCTAAAGGATCTCTTCTCGAAGCCTGTTCTGCCGGAAATGACTGACGTTCATCTGCCGCTGAACCTCAATATTGAGGAGTTCAAAGGTGAGCAGCTACGCCTGACCGGCGATACCGACCTGACCGTCTACAACATGCTGCTGAAAGTCAGCAGCATTGACGGCAACATGAAGCTCGACGCGCTGGATATCGACACCAACCAGGGGTCGGTGAATGCGTCTGGTAACGCCCTGCTGCGCGACAACTGGCCGGTGGATATCACGCTGAACAGCGCGCTCAACATCGACCCGCTGAAGGGCGAAAAAGTGAAGGTCAAAGTGGGTGGGGCGCTGCGCGATAAGCTGGACGTCGGGGTCAATCTCTCCGGCCCGGTGGACATGGTTCTGCGCGCGCAGACTCAGCTGGCGGAAGCCGGGCTGCCGCTCAATCTTGAGGTCGTCAGCAAGCAGCTTTACTGGCCGTTCACCGGCGAAAAACAGTTCCAGGCCGATGACCTGAAGCTGAAGCTGAGCGGCAAGATGACTGACTACACGCTCTCGTTCCACACGGCGGTGAAGGGACAGGGCGTACCGCCCGCGAACATCACGCTGGATGCGAAGGGCAACGAACAACAGGTCAACCTCGACAAGCTGACCGTCGCGGCGCTGGAAGGGAAAACGGAGCTGACCGCGCTGCTCGACTGGCAGCAGGCGATCAGCTGGCGGGGCGAACTGAAGCTGACGGGTATCAACACCGCCAAAGAGGTGCCGGACTGGCCGTCGAAGCTGGACGGGCTGATCAAAACGCGCGGTAGCCTGTACGGCGGTACGTGGCAGATGGACGTGCCGGAGATCAAGCTCACCGGTAACGTGAAGCAGAACAAAGTGAATGTTGAAGGCTCGGTGAAAGGCAACAGCTACCTGCAGTGGGTGATCCCGGGTCTGCACGTCGCGCTGGGGCGCAACACGGCGGATATCAAAGGCGAGCTGGGGGTAAAAGATCTCAATCTTGATGCCACCATCGACGCGCCGAACCTGGATAACGCCCTGCCGGGCCTGGGCGGAACGGCGAAAGGGTTAGTGAAAGTGCGCGGTACGGTCGACGCGCCACAGCTGCTTGCGGATATCACCGCCAATAATCTGCGCTGGCAGGAACTGAGCGTTGACCGCGTCCGCGTGGAAGGGGATGTGAAATCCACCGATCAGATCGGCGGTAACCTGAACCTGCGCGTGGAGCGCATTTCTCAGCCGGACGTGAACATTAACCTGGTCACCCTGGACGCCAAAGGGAACGAAAAACAGCATGACCTCCAGCTACGCGTGCAGGGTGAGCCGGTTTCCGGGCAGCTTCACCTGACCGGCAGCTTCGACCGCAAAGCGGAGCGCTGGAAAGGGACGCTGGACAATACCCGTTTCAACACGCCGGTGGGGCCGCTGGCGTTGTCACGTTCTCTCTCGCTGGACTACCGTAATGCTGAACAAAAGATCGCTATTGGGCCGCACTGCTGGATCAACCCGAATGCAGAGCTGTGCGTGCCGCAGACCATCGATGCGGGCGCGGCAGGGCACGCGCAGGTAAACCTCAACCGCTTTGATCTGGCGATGCTGAAACCGTTTATGCCGGACACCACGCAGGCCAGCGGCGTCTTCAGCGGGAAAGCCGATGTCGCCTGGGATACGACCAAAGAGGGGCTGCCGCAGGGTAGCGTCACGCTTTCGGGCCGTAACGTGAAGGTGACGCAGGAGGTGAATGACGCGTCGCTCCCGGTGGCATTCGATACCCTCAACCTGAGCGCAGACCTGCATAACAACCGTGCTGAGCTGGGGTGGCTGATCCGTCTTACTAACAACGGTCAGCTTGACGGACAGGTACAAATTACCGATCCGCAAGGACGGCGTAATCTGGGCGGCAACGTCAATATCCGTAACTTCAACCTGGCGATGGTGAACCCGATATTCGCCCGCGGGGAGAAAGCCGAGGGCATGCTGAACGCCAACCTGCGTCTGGGCGGCAACGCGCAAAGCCCGCAGCTATTCGGTCAGATGCGCCTCAGCGGCGTGGACATCGACGGCAACTTTATGCCGTTTGATATGCAGCCCAGCCAGATTGCGATGAACTTCAACGGCATGAGCTCGACCCTGAGCGGTTCGGTGTTAACGCAGCAGGGGCAAATCAACCTGAGCGGTGACGCGGACTGGAGCCAGCTCGATAACTGGCGTGCCCGCATCGCGGCCAAAGGCAGCAAGGTGCGCATTACCGTACCGCCAATGGTGCGCCTGGATGTCTCGCCGGATGTGGTCTTTGAGGCGACGCCAAGCCTCTTCACCCTGGACGGGCGCGTCGATGTGCCGTGGGCGCGTATTGTGGTTCACGAGGTTCCGGAAAGCGCCGTCGGTGTCTCAAGTGATGAAGTTATGCTCAATGAAAATCTGAAACCTGCCGAACAGAAGAGCGCTGGCATACCGATTAATAGTAACCTTATCGTACACGTGGGGAATAACGTGCGGTTGGATGCGTTTGGGCTGAAGGCGAGGCTCACGGGCGATCTGAAAGTGGCCCAGGATAAACAAGGGCTTGGCCTGAACGGGCAGATCAATATTCCTGAAGGGCGTTTCCATGCCTATGGTCAGGATCTGATTGTGCGTAAGGGCGAGCTGCTGTTCTCCGGTCCACCGGATCAGCCTCTGTTGAACATCGAAGCGATTCGTAACCCTGAAGCGACGGAAAACGACGTCATTGCAGGTGTACGCGTCACCGGCTCTGCCGACGAACCGAAGGCGGAGATCTTCTCTGACCCGGCGATGTCGCAGCAGGAAGCTCTCTCTTACCTGCTGCGTGGACAGGGTCTGGACAGCGGTCAGAGCGACAGTGCGGCGATGACCTCAATGTTAGTCGGCCTGGGGGTTGCACAAAGTGGGCAGGTTGTGGGTAAAATCGGCGAGACGTTCGGCGTAAGCAATCTGGCGCTGGACACCCAGGGCGTGGGTGACTCCTCGCAGGTGGTGGTCAGTGGCTATGTACTGCCGGGTCTGCAGGTAAAATACGGTGTGGGGATCTTTGACTCACTGGCAACACTCACGCTACGCTATCGCCTGATGCCTAAGCTATATCTGGAAGCAGTGTCCGGCGTAGACCAGGCACTTGATCTGCTCTATCAGTTTGAGTTTTAGCAATGCGAATATTTGTCTACGGCAGTTTACGAACCAAGCAAGGCAACAGTCACTGGATGACCAATGCCCTGCTGCTGGGGAATTACAATATCGAAAATTACCAGTTGTACAGCCTGGGCCACTATCCAGGCGCGGTTCCCGGCGAAGGAACAGTACAGGGTGAAGTTTATCGTATTGATAATGCTACACTTGCCGAACTTGATGCCTTGCGCACCAGGGGCGGTGAATACGCTCGCCAGTTGATCCAGACGCCGTACGGAAGTGCGTGGATGTATGTCTACCAGCGTCCGGTCGATGGGTTAACGCGGATTGTAAGCGGTAACTGGTTAGACAGAGACCAGTACTGAAAAACGACAACGCCACCGGAAGGTGGCGTTGT